>ENA-UPTA01004334-UPTA01004334.1-activated-sludge-metagenome-genome-assembly--contig:-NODE-4334-length-13489-cov-5.224803_pt1 | contig 13489 bp, 20 predicted proteins | sample MGYA00238184_ERZ773361 | MGnify/ENA primary metagenome ERZ773361 (study PRJEB29100, sample SAMN05720205) | activated sludge metagenome | isolation source: anaerobic digester from wastewater...
TACGGCCACCGCTCCGTATTCCGGGAAGCAGGAGAAGAATCCGGTCATCATCGGCGGCCATTGTCCGCAGTAGGTTGAGCTCCAGATGGTAAGCAAAAAGCATTTCCATGTGGGCAAGGACCACGAGCCCTTTTCCACACAGTTTTGACCGGAGAAACATCTCGAATGCTTTTGCCACATGACCCGCTGTCGGCTCGGGTCGCTTCGCCTCGTTTTCAGCCAAGTGCTTGAATTCATCATCTGGAATCATATCCAGTATGCCCCGATTGACGGATAAGGGTTTCCTGAATCTTCTGCCATCCGGCGTTTTTGCCTCCTGAAGTTTTTCCGAAAAGTCCTTAAGCGCCTGATAGCTGCCGAGCACACCATAGAGATGACGCCCTCCCGGAACCGTCAGCTTGCTGATGAGTGCCTCGATAATTTCGGTATCTTTCATGAAGTAATCCTTACCACCGCCTCTTCCAGGCGCCACTTGGTTGTGAACTGTCGGACATTGTCAATCTCTGAAATTCTACTGATTATTCCAAGGTTGCGCAATTCATAGAGAGAATTGAGCAGTAATTCCGGATTCCAGAGAAGCGCCTTGACTATGCGATTTTCTTCGAGCTTGCGTATATCGTACATACCTGGTTCCGGATATTCACTGTGCAAAACAAAGTTTAACGCCTTCAGGGGTATGGCGCGCAAAGAAAATATTATCTTCTTTCCCTTTCTGGACGCTATCTCAGCGCCAAATAATGCTTCAGATATGGCAGCAGTCCCGTCTTTGACAGCCTTAAACCCGGGAAAACGCTCTCGTAAATAGTCCTCGACAACAGCACGTGTAATAAAACCGGCGCCGATCCTTGTCAATATTACATTTTCGACAAATTCCACCATCAAAGGCTGGGCACAACAAAATTTGTAGAAACAGACGTCTTTCAGTTCGCGGCTTTCTGGAAATGCGCGGGCAAATTTCAAGAGAGAAATATCGACAATGCCTTCATGAAACATATTATATTTTATATAGCGTCCACGTCGGGCTCTTGTTTGTTCTGAATTAAATGGCAAATTATTATTAAGAAACTCAGTTATTTCCTTGATGGAAGAGGTCAACGGTATTACAGGTAGGATGTTAATTGCTTCTTTAAGCACTGCTTTGCCAAAAATTTCTACCGAATTGCGCTTTGCCAATTTTTCACATGGAAATGCTTCCTTTATGCTGACAGGTGATTTTTCTTCTTTGTGTTGTAATGATTGGGGTAAGCATTCAAAAGACGCTGCCTGCGTCATCACTTCCGGCGCTGCCTTGACAGGTTGTCTGGTGGCAAGATCCTGGCAAATCCAGTCAACGAGTTTAAGAAGAACAGCAGTTCCTTCCTTAACACCATTGGACAGGACAAGTTTCTCTATGGGGGATGCCAGCAAAGCTTTGAGACTGCCGTATTCAGCCAGTAAACCCTTGGCAAGGGGTTGAACATCCTTTTGAGGAATGGCATAGGTGAGCAACAACTCAAGAATTGCTTCTTCCGAGCGTGAGTTATCCTCGCCGCGTGTAAAGCGTTCCCGTAGCCGTTGTCGATGACCTTTGCTTTCTATATCCGACATTTTATTTCCGCCTGTCTTTCGTAGGGCTTTGGCCGTTATTCTTCTTTTCATTGGCCCCGCCTGATTTCACCCACTCGTCGATTTCGCACTTCTTGAACTTCCAAAGTCGCCCCATTCTGTGCGCAGGCATGCTGTGTCTCTCTATCCACCGATATACAGTGTCGCTGCTGACGCCAAGGTGCTTGGATATCTCATCTACGGACAGCCATCGGTCTTCCATCTCGGACATTTCTCCAACTCCTCGAAGCGCTATTTGGTTACCGTTGCCCGTTCAACGGAGGTGAAGCGCGGGATGAAAACGAGCTTTATCCTGACGCATATGCACAATACGGCGATTCTTTCCGATTGTCAACCGCTTTAGACCGCAAAACCATCTATGACTAGGCGATTCTTAACTTGTTTACGGATGACTTGCTCTATCGTCACTTACCAGATAGTGCTTCTGCAAATTCATGGCGATGCGCAAAATCATTTCCTTTTTCGCCAGTCTTGCTGCGGCCTTCATGAAGGCAATCTCTGTTAATTAAAGGGTTAAGATAGCTTCTTCGCAGGTGAAGAAATAGAGCCTTTGCTCCTGACGGGAATCAACCGGTTGACGCCTCCTGGAGCTCGCCTAAAATTTCCGACGCATTTTCCATGTCATTTTCCTGGATTAGTTGTCCGCAGTTGCTGCGTTTTTTCATACACCTATCCTTTTGATTATTTAAGTATTCATACGGAAAAGAAACCCATTCCGCTTCTCATCGCCGCCAGTTAATTTGATCAGGGAATTGGGCAAACTGAAATGGTGTAGCAGAAAATATCTATTGAATATCCGCATCCTTTTCAGCTATACGGTAAAAAAAATTGGAGAATAATCCCCATGAATAAATCAGACCTTATCGCAGCCCTGGCCGCAAAGCATAGTTTGCCTGAGCAACAAGCCGCCGACATTGTCAATCTAACCTTCGACGGATTTACTGATGCCCTGAAAAATGGAGAAAGAATCGAAATCAGAGGATTTGGCAGCTATTTCGTAAAGGAATATGACGCTTACATGGGAAGGAATCCAAAGACAGGAGAGAAGGTAGCCGTAACGCCAAAGAAGCTGCCTTTCTTTAAGGTGGGAAAAGAACTGAAGGATATGGTGAATGGTTCAAAAGCATGACAAACTGAACTTTGCCGGTAGTGAGAATAAAAAATATAGAAGGCGCAATATATTATTCAACAGTTCAGGACAATTAAAAAGATGTGGGTAATCGACATACGGCACTGGTTAAATGAATCTCTTGATGGACCGGCAGCGCCGCAACTAAAAAAAAGGGTTGATAAGCTGAAAGAGATTATTGTTTATGCAACTTCGGTTCAATCATTTGTCCCGGTAGAAAATTATCCAAATGTGACAAAAGACCAGGCAGAAAACTTTGTAAAGGGAAACTGGATGTGAAAATGATTTCTGATGAAGAAATTTACTGGATATGTCCGATATGTGGAGATGAAGGAATTGTTGCCGGTTGGAAGGATCTCTTTTGGAATATAACAATTGATGATCTGGAGGGGGATATTCACTGACATTGTCTGAAAAAAGAATCACCTGCCGAATCTGGCCGGTAATAAACATCATGATCAAGAATGTTTCATGCTGGCATTTTTTATATGGGGTAAATTAAATTGGATATTCGGCAAGAGCTTCTGGATGAGGCTTTTACAGGACTTTTGGTTAATCATTTTCCATAACGGACCATATCTTCTCGGGTTTCTTGTCTTTCATTCTTATAAGAGAATTTACATAACCCTCATTGTCGAAAGGTCTCTGATATTTCAACGAATCAAATAAATAATGAACAAATATCCTGCTGGCAAGATGGATTGCTTCATGCTGATCAGCCTTCTTCTTTCTCATGGACAAATAGAACTGATAGACTTCAATCGGATCTCTTTGCTCAAGCTGATTTTCAATAATCAGGTGTAACACAATGTGCAAAAAAGGGTTTGTTTCCTGCCCGGGAATGAAATCATGTTCCGCCATGACATCGGCAAATTCAAATTTGTTATGAAAATCGTCTTTATGTTCCAGCATTATCCGGGCAAGTTTTTGTTCTTCAGAATTTAATTCAGCCGTATGGCCTGCTTTAGCCAATTCCCATATGTCATGAAATCTTTCACGGGTTTTAATACTTCTTAAAATGTCTTGTACATATCGAGGGGCATTTTCATCTATCATAGTATTTCGATCCCATTTCTACTTCATATGCTCGATTCGTTCTCTGGTGGCGATTAATAAAGTCTTCAGATCTTCGTCACTCAGTGACAACAAGAAATTCATATCCCTGTCCGTCTGCAATAGTTTTAACAGCTTTTCCATGATTTCAGTTTTTGTAAGATTTCCCATCTGTTCTTTCCGGTAAAAAATAGATTTTGATTCAAAGTCAGAAACACATTGTGATGGTGTGAATACAAGATCATCTGATATAAATCAATAAAGAAGAAATTCTCAACCAGATCGTTGATAGCTCTCGCCGCTGAATAACCATAAAATTGACTTTTCTGTCGGCAAAAGATGAAGGGAAAATAATCATAAAGTCTATCGTTTCAACTCATGATAAAGCATCATCAATCCTTTGGGCATATTTACCAATGGGAATGATCCGACTGATCATATCTTGCAATGATCCCGATGCTTTTGTTGAGACTTTGCCGGTTGGGGATTTTTTACAAAATAATTAAGGGATTTTCTATGCTTTACTGAGAACTATTATACCGGCAAGATCTGATTGCCATCGCTGAATTCAGAGCATTTCTTGAGATGATACAACAGACGATGATAAATTTGATCGATTTTCTTTGACGTCGGCAGTGTATCCCTGATGATCTTGATGTAACCTTGTTCCTGAATCATCTGAAACGTGGGTCTGAAATTGATGTCGTAAATCCAAGCCATCTGAAGAAGCTTGAAATCATTCAGTGTCTGTAACAGGTGCATGCTGATCATTTTACCATCTAATAGACTGGTCAAAATCTCTTCGGAAACTTCCGGTGTATCCGGGAGATCAAGCTCCACGGCGGTGCTTTTTTGCCCATTACTGTTATTGTAATAGGTTGAAACAACATGGAAAATGTCCAGTTTGTCGGCATCCCGGAGAAGTTTGCTGAAATAGATACAGACTGGGCTTTCATCTTCTGGAACTTTCAAACGATTATGGTAAGAAATAGCTTTCAGGATCAGTTCCCTGGTATTTTTATCCAAAGCGGCCAGAGTCTTTTCCCGTTGCAGCACCTTAACGCCCAGTTCCCCATGATTTTCTGATTTCTTATCCACGAAGGTCTGATAGCGGGTGAATTGCTCAAATCGGCCAATATCATGAAACAGGCCCATGGTCTCGGCAATCCTCAGATGGTTGTTGTTCATGCCAAGCTGCTTGCCGATTTTCAAAATCTTATCGCAAACTCTTAAAGAGTGTTTTTCCTTCAGCAGCATAGCTTGTTGGACAATGGAATCAGCAGAATAGAAGGATTGGACGTATTGCAAGAACCACTGTTTTAAATTATTCAAATCGGATTCCGGTAACTGGTAACTATTTTCCATTTTTATGATTGATTCCTTTATCGGCTCGGCGAACTACCACAAGAGGTAAGGAAAAGCAAACCTTGGGAAAGCATCATTGCCGGCTCTTGCCGGTATAACCAGAAGGATGCATCCGGTTCTATTTTTTTGTTTCTGTACGGGGTAAAATAAATGAAAAGATCCGGATAGAGCTTTGAAATGCCACTGATGTGCAGCTGGATATTCTGGCGGGTTTGATAACAAACTGAAGCTGTCTTAATGTCTGGCCTCTTCATCAAAAAGTCCAAGACAAAAAAAGAGAAAAAAGAAAATCGGCAAGATCATTGATAGATCTCGCCGATGGTTTTAAAACTCGGCACAAGCTGCTTCCTGAAGGATAACCTTGCCATTGTTCTGAAATTCTAACTTCAGCGCATCTGGACAAAATCTGTCTTCTGAATAAACAGCTTTCCGCGTCTGCGAATCGTAATCTGCAAAAACTCCAGTCAGAATTATCAGTTTTCCTTTTTGGGGAGCATAGATAATATCAACTGCCATCTTGTGTCCTTCGATTGATTTGACTTTGATGAGTCCTCGATCGTTGGATAAGTTATGGTTTCCGATAATGTCCTCAGCAAATGCCGATGACACCATCAACAACGTATAGATTGTCGTGATGATAAGAATAGTCTTTTTCATCTTACACCTCCTTTATGTGTTTGATATGATTATTATTTCTATATCAAGGAGGCGAATACGAAAACTCAAATACAGGGTATGATTGAGGGAATTTTTTTGCTGGCAGTCTGACTCTTGCGGTAAAAAACAGTGACCATATAAAAGCTCATATTTTTTTATTTTCATATGGGTAAAATGAAAGCATGAAACAATTGTTGAATCGGCGAGAGCTGATTGGAAGGATTGAAGGTTGGAATTATCTTGAGGCGGGACGTGAGCTGTTTTTTTGCGGTAAAAAAACGATGACCAGGGGACGGAATGGCAAGTCATGAAATCATGAGTATCAGCACCAGTTCCGGTCAAGCTCGCCAATCGGCAGCATTCTCCCCATGGTCATCGGGTCCAATCCTGTCCATCTTCAAAAATGGGCTGCACAAAAGTATTGCGTCAGCAAATGCCAAACGGTGGCTGTCATCAATTGAAACATAACTGTCTCTTGCCGATGGACTCATTTATTATCGCCATGGTTTCAAAGAAGTTAGATTTCAACTGACTCTGGCCGCCGCAGAAGAAAAAACAAGATTGGTTACTACAAGTAGGGCATCGCCAAAGATTAAAGTCGTCCGCCGTACAACGACTGTGGAGACATGTTTAAACGGCAAGCGATGTTGATAATTACTCCCTATATATATAGTTAGGAAATTAGCCCCCGAGAAAACTGTATATAGGGTTCTCATTTTGGGGAATGGGCAAGATCTGGCAGTGATGTCGATAAATGCATAGGGGAGCAATCATTATCGAATGCTCCCCTTGAAAATGCCGATCTTCTAACGAAGCCAAAAGCTGAAATTAGGAATGGAAATGACAAGCACAGGACGATGATCATACTGCCGAGCGTGAACCACCGGAGCAGGACGAACAGGAACATGAACAACTTTCTGATAATGAATCGGACGCTGGTGATTTTGGTGATTTTTGAATTGATAATGCACGGGTTGATGTCTATTCCATGTTTCATGGCGGTTGCCGTTATTCCAGCTCGGGCCGGACGCGAAAGCAGAAGCTGCAAAAACCGTCAAAATCAGAATTGTAACAAATGTCATGGCTATTTTTTTCATTATAAGATGCTCCTTTCGTTTTTGGTTGTTTCAGATTCATATACAGCATAAGCCATGCCATGTGAGATTGCAGGAGCTTATCATACTGATATTAAACGATATTTATGAAAATGCTGATCAATAAGAATATTTTAGTTTGTCGGGATAACCAAAAATATGGATAAAGAATATCCAGAGCATGTAATCAATTGGATAATATTTATCCGCAATTATAGTTATGCCAGACCGGATGGTCGTCTGATTGAAAATGTTCAGATTTTCTGATAGTTGAGATATCGCTTGTTGAAAGAGAAAATACAAGCCCATCCCAGCAGATCTTTTCGTTATGAGAGAGATAACCAGATGAATGCTACTGATGTTGACCGTTGGCCTGATTCGTGGAAAGTATCAAGTAAAGACATTGTGTATGGTAAAAAACTATTGAAATTGATGAAGCCATTTATTGTTGAAATGGAACAATCACTCTCACCACGAACCGCAAAAATGCATAAGGATAATTTATGGCTATTGGGAAGCTATACAATAGATCGCATTAACAGAAATGAAGAACATAGAAATACTGAGCCATATCTATTTCTCACTACATTTATTGATTCATGGGATGGCCCATTAATTCAAGTTCTTTCAGAGCGAGAGCAGCATTCATTTGATGGCACTTGTAAAAAATTTTACAGGTATATTGCTGAAAACGTATTAAATAAAAGCTCATAACAAAATCAATACGGCAGAGCACAACGCTACGGCTGAAAGCCAGCGGAGACAAGTATGGTAGTCGCTATCAGGACCTTCTTCTTCTGCGGCAAGTGTAATATATTGATTGCACAAGGTACCAACGGACATGTTACACTCATGCTGCTAAACTAAATGCTATCTTAAGGAAGATCATATGGAAGAGACCATTAGAACGGTAACGGAATTCGGAATTGTATTGGTGGAAAAGCAACACAGTTTTTTTGTAAATGACATTATCGATAATTCTGAGCACATATCAGCCATAAGCCGGATTGCCGATGCCGCGTATGCCTATTTAAAACGAAAAGGAGTAAATTCAGATAGAGCAAAGCAAGTTAAGAAAGAGCTGATAGACCATGGAAAGAATCTTTTTGTAGAAACATGGATGAAAACAGAAGAAGGTGAAGAGCCACTTGGTGAAGAAGATCGAGAAGAAGCGATGGAAACATTTGACGAATTGCTGAAGGAGGATAACAGATAACAAAGATAATACAGCAGGCGCAAAGAGGATAAGTAAGATTACGAAATTTTTCGTCAAGGAACAGCCGGTATTAACTGTTGATGACAGGAAATAATTGCTATGGAAATTAAATCACCCTGGACGATTGTATATACTGAAATGATTGATGAATTTATTTCATTCATCAAAGAAAATATTCCTCCTAAGCATGAATTGCAATCTCACGATTTGTTTCCAGGTATAAAGCTATCGGGACAGCCAATATTTATTGTTGATGATGACACGACTGGTAAAAGCCTGTTGATAGATTTTGTTAATATGAAACCATGGGGGAAAGCCGATCTTAGAGTTCCGACAATAAAATATTTTGAAAGTGATGAGGCAGTTCAGGAAATGATTGATCAAGATCATCAAAGAGAAAATGATCAATAATTGAGAAAACACCGAACGCTTATTATTTGGAAAGATGATTTCCATGTTCGATGCGGCCAGAGCTGGAAGTGAATTCTTATTCTGGTGTCATTATAATGATCAGGCCGGTTTATATCATGGTCGTCGTTTGTTTAATATTATTTCCAACTGGGCTTTTCTTTCCTTAAGCAAAACAAGGTTTGATTCAATATTCTTTATTTCCTTATTGATGCTTTTCAATTCTGTCTCTGATTTTACTTTGCTCAGGTAATCATTGCCCATTTCTTCAGCAATATAGTCTTCAAGTTGTCTTCTCAGAATCCGAATATATGGATTATCCCAAACTGCACCTTGTTTGTATTCCAGTTTTCCGGATTCGATGCCTTTGATGATAAAATCACGATGCACTCCGTATTCTGTTTTTGCCGTTTTATCACTTAATGTTGCGCCTTTTTTGTTCCACTCGCCGTATTCTGCCATATACCCCAGATCCTCATCTTGACTTGGTTTCAGCGGTTTTGATTATTTTGTCAGAACGTTTTAAGTGTTTGTTTGCCGGTCTGTTTCTAAGATCGTATAAAATCATCCGGCAAATGCGCATAGCCCATTCGGTTTTGAACTCCTGGCTGATGTCAGACTCTGTCAGTGTCAAAAGAGCTTATGTAATCCGCATATTACGTGCTCACTTTTGTTTCTCGCCGTTAACCACTTCTCTTAATAACAAGGATGGTTGAAATGTGATTACCTTCCTGGCTGTAATCGTAATCTGCTCACCAGTGTGTGGATTCCTTCCTCTCCTTTGCTTCTTGCTCTTGACTGTCCATTTACCAAAACCACTAATCATGACCGGTGAACCGGAAGAGAGTTCGTCTTTCATTATTTCCAGAAGACAATCAACAACATCGAGGCTTTCTTTCTTTTGGATTCCCATGTTGATATGCAAGCTGTCCGCAACGTCAATTTTTGTAAGGGGCATGGTTAGGTTACCTTTCTCTTGTTGAGTTATCAGTTAATAGGGCTTATATACTTAACAGATTGATTATTCAAGAGTTATTGGCGCGTGGTCATTTTTTTAATCACATGAGAGTATGCACTTCATTATCAGACATATTTGTTTTTACCGGCAAGAGCTGACTTCAAACTTTCAGAGATTAATAATTCTCAAAGAGGGCATTGAACCACTTGGCGGTAGTGTCAGCAATGAACTTGGCCTCTGTGCCACGCTTGCTTTCCGGATAACCTAAAGCTGTCAATCCATCTTCGATTCTTTTGTAAACTGACTCCAGTGCAAAATACTCCTGTGGCGGAAAATTCATTTTCTGCACCATCTGATTGTCCAGGAAAAAAGCTGAAGAATCATAGGCGGCGCAGTATTCAAACTTCTTTTTATTTTTCGACTTCAATGCGTTTTTATAGCAGCCGCTGACCTGACTGCGCATCAAGCTCATGCCGGTTTCCTTGTAATTCTTCTTGAAATCCTGGACCGCTTTTTCAATATTGTTGTCGTGATCCCAGCAATACGCTGGAATTGAAAGCACAAGGCTGAAGGTAACAGCGATGATTATCAGCAGCGGCTTATTTTTCATAATGAAAATACCTGTTATCTTATTTACTGTCTTTCCCACAACTTTCCATCGTCAGCTTCAACTTCCAGAGCGTTTTAATGTCCTGGCTGTCTGAAATATTGTATTTGATTTTCAATGGCAGTCCCTCTGCAGGGATGATCTTGGAATTCTTGATTCCTTTGTTGTCCCATTTTTCATCAATGACAATTTCTTCCTCGTTCCACGCTTGCTTAAAAGCTTTCGGAAACGTTAAGGCGAGTCCTTTGGCAAATTCCATTGGACTATAAACTACCATCAGATTGTCCCGATACTCCCGGCATTTATCAACCGGAATGTGATTGACATGTACTTGAGCGTAAACCTCATCTACAATCGGAGTATCTGCGTCTTTTGAGATATTGTATTTATTGTTTTTGAGGCGTCCAGATTCCATCCGGTATCTTCCACCCAGCATCCAAGTTTCTGGAGAGTTTTTCGGTTCAGAAAGATTCATCAGAATTTCATTGTAGGCCTTGCTATAGAAGGGATTGACTGTAATCCTGGCATTCAGAATCAAATCCACTCGCTTCGCGTCAATCCGCTTGATCTCATAGCCTTCGTAAATGACGCCATACTTTTCGTGGACTGGACGTTTGGCCAGAATTCTCAACATATCAGTAAACTTTCGAATCTGATCCTGCCGCTGGGTGACGTTGTTGTAATCTCTTATGACATCTTCATAAGTCATTAGATTGACATTATCTCGGAGAATCCGGTCAATCTTGTCTTCTGAAAGGTTGACATCCAGTGTGACGAGCACCAGGTCATCAACCTTTGAAGTTTTGATAATTTTGTATGTTTTCACATAGCCCAGCGATGAAGCGACGATCTGATCTTTCTGGAGTTGATAATTTTCAACATCCGTCACCCCATAGACCAAAGCACCAGTGTACATTTCGACGGCTTCTCTCAGTCCATTATTGATGGCCTCTTCTTTCGTCGTTCCTGATCCGGTAACTACCACCGCCCAGGAGTTGGCCGCCATTAGAAGAACGATGATAATCATTGAGAAAATCTTTTTCGCGCTAATGCTTTTCGTGGTCATGAGAGGCGCCTCCCTTATTTCCCTTCTATGACAATTCATGGATAAAATACAGGAAGCCAAATAGAATGTAAAGATATTATATTGAATATTATCATACAGATAAATCATGTTACGTATGGAAATAAATAATTTCTATATGAAAATTTCTTCCGGCAAGAGCCGGCCAGTGAAATCTTTCCCAGGCAAAGAAATATTTTTATTTTCTTTTTGGTTTTCAATTCCGCTATCCAATATTTGTAAGCTAATCATATTAACTACATAGCTATGTTTTTTAATATTCGGCTTGCTTCATATAGAAATTGTAATTTACATATCAAATACAGCTTAACATATTGATTATATTGATTATTTATTTTGACAACAGCCGTAATCATGTCTAATATATCAATCAACGGGAGGTGGCATTTATGCCGATCATCACAAAGGAAACAAAAATGATCTTACTGGTCTTGTTTGCGGGAATGCTCCTGGCCTGCCTGATCTTCGGACCAGAGATTCTGCAATACATGGGGCCATTCATTTTGATTTGGCAATAACGGTTATCCACCTATTCAGGTAAACTAATGGATGCTTTACGACTTTACATAGACAACGAAAACAACGACCTGTGGGTCTTTTTTTCGGACAGTGCTTCCTCCCATATCGGCGGGCCCTATCTCTATTGCTTCGACAGCAGGACGATGAGATTCAAGCAGGAGATCCGGCTATACAGCACGAAGGGCACGCCTGTCACCAGTCCTTTTGATCCGCTGTTTGCTTCACGTGATCAGCAAGGGAATTTCATCCTGGCAACCGATCTGGCTTATCTGACAAAGGTGAATGAGCAGGGCAGCAGAATCTATCGTAAGAGGCTCATGGAATATTATTTCCATTGGACTGCCCGTAACCAGAAGAGAAAGCGTCCATATTTCGTCAGGGACATCCAGAAGCAGGGAGATCATCAGCATAAGGGTTATGGAAGACGATCTGTCGGCAGTCTCTACATGCTCTCAATGGCCTACTCGAAGTCCCGCTACCTGATATTTGCCGGCCAACACTGCCCATGCGATCCCAATGACGTCGTTGTTTATAATGGTGACGGAAAGTACCTGTATCATTTTAGGGCGCCGGCAGGACCATCAGCAATAGTGGCCCGTGACGGATTGCTGTATCTGGCCGATCATTACAAGTCCTATGTCCATGTTTATACCTATGAAGGGCAGTGGGTTCGCTCATTCGACATGCTGTTCAAAGATCGTTTTGATGGTCTCTATTATCTTGAAGATGGTCAATTGGAACGTCGATGGAACATCGAAGAGCAATATGCGGCTGAAGATAAGTTCCGTATCGTCTCCATGTGTGCTCTGGGTGAGGACAAACTGGCTGTTGGCATGGAGGGCGGACTTGTTCGTGTTCTCAATGAAGAAGGACATCTGATTTGCGATATTCAACCTCCGAAAGAAGGACTTTATCCAATCAGCATGGCCGGAGATTCGTCAGCAAACCATTTTGTTTATTATACCGCCGACGGCTTTTTCAGCAAACCGCATGGGCTCTATCGCTATGACGCAAATGGCCATATCAGAGGCCGTTTATTTAAAGGTAAGCTGGGAATGTTCACTCCCCAAGAAAAAGAACTGGAAAAGAGAATTGCCGAAGACAGCGCCGACGCAGACGATTATTTCGAGCTGGCCGACATCCTGATCCGGCGAAAGAAGCTTAATCAGGAAACGATTCGGCTGCTGGAAACGTCGCTTACGTTGAAGCCCGACCTCTGGATTGCCCTGGCCTATCTGGGATTGAGCCTCAATGAACTGGGCGAAATCGAGATGGCCGTCAACTGCATGGAAAGAGCCATGGAGCACATGAACTGCAGCAACATGGCTACCGCCCTGATTGAATACTATTACGGCCAACGCAACAAAGAAGAGGTCTGGAAATACTTCAGAAGAATAGAGGATATCGAAGAAGATTTCGACATCGAATTCTACAGTGATGATCTGACCAATGACCAGATTGAGCGTTTTTTGGGAGATCTGGTAAAACGCAACAAAAGCAATAGTTTGGTGAGCAACTTAAAATAAAAAGGAGGCATGAAAATGAACGGAAAAATTACCGGACTGGCAGTGGGAGCAATCAGTGTTGTGCTGGCGGTTGAGCCCATGACGCTGATGGGAAAACTGGCCTGCGTGGTTATCGGTGGCGGCGCCGGGGCGAAATTTGGAGAGATATGCGAAGAGGAATACTAATTTTGATATCATAGCGGATTTTGACCTTTACGAGGAACAGATCCCGTCAGGTCGCTGGCTGTGCCGCGACCACCCCCATCCGGACAAGAAAGAACCCTTGATC
>ENA-UPTA01004336-UPTA01004336.1-activated-sludge-metagenome-genome-assembly--contig:-NODE-4336-length-13485-cov-67.112584_pt1 | contig 13485 bp, 8 predicted proteins | sample MGYA00238184_ERZ773361 | MGnify/ENA primary metagenome ERZ773361 (study PRJEB29100, sample SAMN05720205) | activated sludge metagenome | isolation source: anaerobic digester from wastewater...
GCATTAATCGGCCCGGAGGTATATCTTTTAACCGAAATCTTATAGCCCATCTTACCCAGCGTTTCTCTGATTTCGGCCGGGACCTTTTGATTCAGGTCGAGTTTATCGGGGAAACACTGGTGAAGATCAAAAGAATCACGCATCTGATAACTGGTGATATTCGGAGCTTCGCAGGCTTGCTGAACCGTCATCCCGAACTCGACCACATTGAGGAAAAATTGAAGCAGGTTCTGGTCCTGGGTATCTCCGCCCTGGACGGCAAAAGACAGATAGGGTTTCCCATCTTTCATGGCTAAACCTGGAGTCAGAGTAGCTCTGGGCCTTTTTCCCGGTGCGATTACATTGAAGGGATTTTCTGCCTCATCCAGAACGAAGCTCTGGGCCCGCTGGCTCAGGCCGATGCCTGTTTTCCCCGCCACGACCGCCGGTACCCAGGCTCCACTCGGCGTTAGAGAAACGACCCAGCCGGCCTCATCGGCAGCCTGGATAGAGGTCGTCCCTTGCCTCATGCTGACCTCCAGCCTGGCTTCATCTTCTGGTCTTGCCTGACAATCTCTGTTCGACCATTTTTCCAGGTAATGTTGGAACGGATTTTGCTTGCCTTCAAAAGGATAGGGATCACCGGGCTGGCTCTCCGGGTCATTGGCTTCGGGATTAATTAGCTTTATCCTTTCCCGGGCATAGTCTTTGGAAAGAAGCCCCTTGAGCGGTTCTTCAGGTGGAAAATAAGGATCACCATAATAAAAATCCCGGTCGGCAAAAGCCAGGTTCATCACCTGATAGAGCGTATGAATATAATCAACGCTGTTGTAGCCCATGGCTTTGAGATCAAAGTTTTCCAGCATATTGAGCATCTGAAGCATGACCGGTCCCTGCACCCAGGTATTGAGTTTATAGACCTCAATTCCCTTATAGGTGGTCATGACCGGTTCCTCGATATGGACCTGCCACCTGCCCAGATCATCCAGGGTTATCAGGCCACCTTCTTCCTGGCAGCCACGAACCAATTCCCGGGCAATATCACCTTTATAAAACCGATCATAAGCAGCATAGATAGCTTCTTTTCTGCTTTTGCCTGCCTGCAGTGCCTGAGCTTCAGCCTCAACCAGTTTCTTCAGAGTTTCAGCCAGTTCTGGCTGGCGAAAAACCTCCCCTGGATAAGGTGCCTCTCGCTTTTCACCTGGATGGGTCAAGAAAATTTTTCTCGAATAGGTCCATTTTTTCAGCTTTTCTTTGTTTTTCTCTATGGAATCAGCGGTTTCTCTTTCTATCGGATAGCCTTCCGCCATCTGAATAGCAGGCTCAAGAACATCTTTAAGTTTTAGAGTTCCAAACTCAGCCAGCATAACCAGCAAGGCGCCAGGTGTCCCGGGTGTTACTGCTGAGAGAGGACCATCAGCTGGCGGATATTTATATCCTTTCTGTTTATAAAATTCTGGGGTAGCACCGGTTGGAGCAACACCCAGTCCGTTAATGGCAATGACCTTTTTCGTTTTGGGATTATAGATCAGACCCTGGGTTTCCCCTCCCCAGCTCAAGACATCATGCATGGTACAAACCGCACCCAGCATAGCGCAGGCGGCATCAACAGCATTGCCGCCTTTCATAAAGATCATGGCCCCGGCTGTGGCCGCCAGAGGCTTGCCAGTAATGGCCACCCAGTGTTTTCCGTGAAGAACCGGTTTTTCGGTTTTGTTTTGAGCGTTGGTCATCAAAAAAACTCCTGTTAAAATCAAAGCAAAAATAAGAGCGCTGGCTGTTATTAAGCTTTTCTTCGTAGAAGTCATTAGTTTCCTCCTTCTAAACCTTCAACAATTTTTCCATTTATTATCACAGTTTTTTATTTTATCAAATTGGCCCCGTTTTTTTATTAAATTTTATTTTTCCTGCAGAGGAATTGATAAGAAAACAGGTGTTTGAGCCCGGCTTTTTAATATATAATCAGATTGTAAACAATAAACTGGAGGGGTAAACATGCCCGATAAAAAATCCTGGTTAAGTTTATTCTGCTTTTTATTTCTGACTTTAATGGCTACTAAACTGCTGGCCATCAATACAGCTGACACAGCCATGCTGACCAGACCAGCCATCGGTAAAAATCAGATCGCCTTCGTCTATGCTGGAAATCTGTGGGTAGCTGACCTTAATGGTAAAAACCCGAGGCAGCTAACTGTTGAAGCGGAAGTGGTCAGTCTGCCTGTTTTTTCACCCGATGGTAAATGGCTGGCTTTCAGTGCTCAGCGGAACGGAAACGTCGATGTTTATCTGATTCCGGCTGAAGGAGGACTTTCACGTCGTTTGACCTGGCATCCAGGGGCTGACCTGGTTCAGGATTTTTCACCTGATGGCTTATCCATACTTTTTACCTCGCCCAGAAAAGCTACCAACCGTGGCGCCAGCAATCTATTCACTATGTCGATAAACGGTGGCTTCCCTGAAGAAATTCCTATTCCTTATATTTATCGGGCCAAAATCTCACCTGATGGCCGTTATATTGCCTACAATCATTTTCCGGACGCTTTTCGCCAGTGGAAAAATTATCGCGGTGGCCGCAACTCGATAATCACCATCTATGATCAGAAAACAGGTTCAATAGAAAAAATCCCGCAGCCCGAAGGACGTTCCAATGATATTGATCCAGTCTGGTCTGAAGACGGGCTGTATTTCCTCTCTGACCGAAATGGCGAATTCAATTTGTTCAGCTACGATCTTAAATCAAAAGAAATAAAACAGCTCACTTCTTATGTTGATTTTCCAATAATAGATGCGGCTGGCAGCCGCGATCAAATTATCTACGAACAGGCTGGTTATCTCCACATATTTGACCTCCAAACCAGCCAGAGTCGCCGCTTGAGCATTGGCATCTCGACCGATCTTATTGAACTTCGAGAACGTTTTGCCCGGGGAGCCAGATGGATAAGAAATGCCGATCTTTCACCATCCGCAGCCAGAGCGGTCTTCGAGTTCCGGGGTGAAATAGTTACTTTTCCCGCAGAAAAAGGTGACTACCGGAATTTAACTCAGACAACAGGCATCAATGAGCGTAATCCAGTCTGGTCGCCTGATGGGCAGACCATAGCCTATTTTTCTGATGAGTCGGGCGAGTATGAGCTTCATCTGCGTTCGCAGGAAGGCCGGGGGCCAGTTAAAAAATTTAAAATTCCTGGCGCCGGTTTCTATGATTCTTTAGTCTGGTCACCGGATAGCCAGAAGCTGGCTCTGGCTGATAATTCCCTGTCGCTTTTCTACCTTGACCTTAAAAGCGGTACAGTGAAAAAAATAGCCTCTGAATATCTTTATAGCCCGGGTCGCCTCAGCCAGGTTTTCGCTTCCTGGTCACCTGATTCAAAATGGATTGCCTATACTCTTAGCACCCAGACCTACATTCAAAAGGTTTTTGTTTACTCGATTGAAAAGGACAAATCATTGCCCATAACCGATGGCTTGAGCGAGGTAGATGAGCCGAGATTTGATGCTAGCGGAAATTATCTTTATTTCCTGGCTTCTACCGATGCCGGGCCCGTCAAGCAGTGGTTTGATATGTCCAACGCTGACCTTAGAGCCAGCTTTTCCCTTTATCTGGCTGTCCTCAAGAAAGATATGCCTAACCCTTTAGCCAAAGAAAGCGATGAAGAAAAAGCCGGAGGAATGAAAGAAGCTCCCGGTCAACCAGAAGCCAGAGCTACAGGTAAGACCGAAAAGAGGTCAAGCGCTTCTACCAGTCAGGAAAAGCCAGCTGGCCTAACCAGCCAGACTGTGATTGATTTTGAAGGCCTGAAATTCCGGATTGTGTCTCTGCCGATTCCACCGGGCAATTATTCCAGCTTACAAACGGGAGAAGCAGGGCAGATTTATTTTCTGGAGTTCCCGACGATGGCTATAGGTGAAATGGTGGCTGGCTCAAGAGACAGAGCTCAAAGCGCCAGGCTGCATAAGTTCGATCTCAAAACGAGAAAAGACGAAGTCATAATGGAGGGCATAAACAATTACCTGATTTCAGCTGATAAGAAAAAAATTCTCTATGTAGCTCAGAATATGTGGGGCATAACCAGTCTCAGCGGGAAAATACAGGCTGGCCAGGGAAGAATTAATGTTGATTCAATTGAGGTCAAGGTTAAACCGGTCGAAGAGTGGCGCCAAATTTTTTATGAAGCCTGGCGGATCAATCGTGATTTCTTCTATGACCCCAATATGCATGGTTGTGATTGGCCGGCTATGAAGAAGAAATATGAGAAGTTCCTGCCTGAGCTGGCCTGCCGCGATGACCTTAACCGCCTCATTCAGTGGATGTGTAGTGAACTAAGTGTCGGCCATCACCGCGGCGGGGGAGGCGATACGCCTTACGAACGCCAGAGAATCCAGGTCGGCCTACTGGGTGCCGATTATGAAATAGCCAATGGACGCTACCGCTTCCAGCAAGTTTACGGAGGCTTGAACTGGAATCCGGGACTGCGTTCGCCATTAACAGAGCCAGGAGTCAACGTCAGAGCCGGCGAATATTTGCTGGCCGTTGATGGTCAGGAGCTGGTCCCGCCAGATAATCTATTCCGCTATTTTGAAAATAAGGCCAATAAAATCGTGGAAATAACCGTTGGCCCTCGCCCTGATGGCCAGGGAGCCAGAACGGTTCAGGTGGTACCCGTCGCCGATGATTACAATCTGAGAAACCGCAGCTGGGTAGAAGGCAATTTGAAAAAGGTAGAAGAGGCTACGGCCGGGCAGGTTGCCTATGTTTACGTGCCAGACACTTCCATTCAAGGCTACATGTATTTTCGCCGTTATTTCTTCCCGCAGGCCTATAAAGATGCCATCATAGTTGATGAACGCTTTAACGGCGGAGGCTCAGTGGCTGATTATTATATCGACTGGCTGACCAAACCTTTCATCGCCATGTGGGCTATGCGTTATGGAGCCGACCTGAAAACACCAAGCGCCTCCATTCAAGGACCCAAGGTCATGTTGATCAATGAAATGGCCGGTTCAGGCGGTGACCTGCTGCCCTGGATGTTCAGAAAATTCGGGCTGGGTCCACTCATTGGCCAGAGAACCTGGGGTGGGTTGGTTGGGGTCCTGGGCTTTCCAACTCTGATGGATGGAGGAAGCATTACCGCGCCAAATCTGGCTATCTGGACAGAAGATGGCTGGATAGTGGAAAATGAAGGTGTACCACCTGATCTCAATGTGGAGATAACTCCAGCTGATTATAAAGCTGGTCGCGACCCTCAGCTTGAGAAAGCCATAGAGACCATTAAAGACATGCTCAAGAAGAACCCCCCGAAGAAATGGCAACGGCCCCCTTATCCAGTTCGCGTTAGGAAGACTACATAAAAGACAACTCGGCAGCTTTTTAATTTAAAAGATTTACCTTTAAAGCTCCTCTAAAGATTTTTATTTATAAACAAGAACCTTTTCTCCTCCTGCTTCGTCTAAATTATTGAAAGTTAAAAAGATGAAAGAACAGGCTAATCATAAAAAAGGAGAAAAACAATGAAACTAAAAACAAAACTGGTTATCTTCTTTCTGGCGGTAGTGATCAGTCTTACTGGCTTTGGACTCATCGCCAGCGGCATTAACATTGATCGTCTGCTGCAGGTTGCCAGGCCGACGATTGAGACCACCTTTACCATGACTCAAATCCTCAGCTAGGTGCGTCAGGTGATGGCTGGAAAAGCGAGAAAATCCTGGCGGGCAGTTTTAAAGCCCTCCGACCCAAATAACAAAAGCCAGGTCAAAGCGATGGGGGACAGAGCAGTCACCCTGAAGAGCAGTTTGAGCTGTCGGTTCAACGACCAGCTTAGAACAGGCTAAAGCCGGGTCGCTGCTCTGTCTCCCATCACTGTTCTTCAGTACCTTTATTTTTTCAGAAAACGGCGGATAAAAGTATCTACTTCTTTTATTTTGAGCAACCGGCAGCCGGCATAAAAAACGACAAGCGACAGGCTGCCCCAAATCAAAGTGGCTATAAGAACAGGCAAGAATGAATAGCCGAAGCGGCTGGCGCTTATTTTAAAACCAAGATAACCCACAGCTCCGGCCACTCCTGACACCATGACCAGCTTCAGAAAATAAATATAGATTGAGCGAAGGTCAATCGATCCAGTTTTTTGTGGTAACCAGTGAATCAAAACAGCAATGTTGACCATACTGGCCAGGCTGGCCGAGAGAGGAAAAGCCAGAAAACCAACCGGTTTCATTAAAGCCAGATTTAAAGCCAGATTTACACCAATGGAGATAAAGCTGGCATACATCGGTGCCTTTGAATCCCGATGAGCATAAAAGACAGAAGCCACATTGCGCAGAGCGGAGATAAAAGGAATGCCCAGGGTGTAAAGAATTAAAGCCTGACTGACAGCTAGAGTATCAGCCGGGCCAAACCTTCCGTGCTGATAAATCAGGCTGGTCAGCGGATAAGAAAAGAAAGCAATTAAAATAGAAGAAGGCACAGTCAGAAAGAAGACCATTTTCAGCGAATCCTTAAAAGCCAGCTGGACTTCTTCTTTTTTGTTTTCCAACACCAGCCGGGAAAAACGAGGCAGCGCCACGGCTCCAACGGCAATGCCAAAAAGACCCAATGGCAGATGCATGATGCGGTAGGCATAATTCAGCCAGGTCATCGAGCGTTCAGCCTGATAAGAGACCAGAATCGTATTGACAAAAACATTAAAACGCGATCCAGCCAGTCCGATAGCCACCGGCACAAACAAAGCCATGACTTTTCTGAATTGCGGATCATGCCAGTTAAGATAAAAACGGTAACGGAAGCCAAGACGGAAAACACCCGGAACCTGAATCAGGAATTGCATCAGGCCACCAACTGTTACCCCAATAGCTGCTCCGAAGATAGGATCGCCGCCCCTGGCTGTATACCAGCCAAACATGCTCAACGGCACAGCAATGGAAAAAACGTTAAAGAAGGCCGGAGCCACCGAGGGAACAAAAAACGAGCCTTCGGTGTTGTGATAGCTCATGGCCCAGGCCGCTAAGGAAACAAAAAGCAAAAAAGGAAAGGTAATGAAAGTCAGATCTGCTGTCAGGGACAATTTTTCTGGAATTTGGCTGAAGCCCATGGCCACCAGCGAAGCCAGCGGCCGGCAAAAAACCATACCTAGAACAGTGACTACCCCGACTACCAGTAAGAGAGTATTGAATATGTTGGAGGCTAGAAGATTTTCTCCGGCTTTACTTTTGGCCTTCTCCTCGGTCAGAACGGGAACAAAAGCTGCAGATAGTGAAGTCTCAGCAAACAGGTCTCGAAGGAGATTGGGAATCCTAAAGGCGGCATTAAAGGCATCAGTTGACCGGCTCGAACCGAAAAGCAGGGCAAAAACCATTTCCCGGACAAGACCCAAGACCCGGCTGATAGCTGTCCCAATGGTGAAAGATCTGACGCCGCGGGCTATATCTTCCATCTGCTGCCTTTCTCTTGTCCTTATTTTACCGGCAAGATTTCGATAATAACCAGTTGCAAGAATAATACAAAATAGAAGATTCAGTGGCAACATTAAATACTTAACCGAATATCTAAGCGCATCTTTAACAATCAGCCATTTTAATCCATTTTTCCCCTGTTACCTCTTGACAGAAGACATGATTACTGGTAGAAGTTATTGAAACCATGAAAGATAATAGGGCCATGAGTTATTGCGAAGACGGTGACCCCTACCCATCTGAGCTAGATGGAGAAAATTTATTTAATCTGACCGTTTGGCTGGCTGTAAAGGTGAGTCAGACTGGAGCTTGAGCCCGCTGTTCACCTCCAGCCAGTTAAAGGCGGAGGTGGACGATGGTCAATCCATTACTGGCACCCGAATTAAGGGAACTACTCAACGAAAAAAGTTATGCCGAGCTCCGTGAGTTTTGCGAATCAATCCATCCAGCTCAAGTAGCAGAATTCTTATCGGCCCTCAATCCTAAGGAAATCTGGGAAGTCCTCAGCCAGCTTTCCCCCCATCTTCGTGGAGAAATCTTCAGCCACCTTGACGAAGATGTCCAGCTGGAGATGATTAACAGCCTCGGCCGGGATGTCATGGGGAAATTGCTTTCTGACATGCCCCCTGATGATCGGGTTGATCTGGTCAAGCATTTGTCTGAAGAACAACGTCAGGCTATTATTCCGGCTATGGCCCAGGCTGAACGCGAAGACCTCCGACGGCTGATTGCCTACCCGGAAGGGACTGCCGGTTCAGTTATGACCTCTGAATATGCTACCCTGACGCCAGATCTGACAGTGGATGAGGCCTTGCTCAAACTCAGGCGAGAAGCGCCGGATAAAGAAACTATTTATTACTGCTATGTTGTTGACGAGAACCACCGGTTAAAGGGATTTGTTTCCTTAAAGGATCTGATTGTTGCTCCACATGGCGCCCGGGTTAAAGACATTATGTATGAAGATGTTATTTTCGCCAGGGCCAATGATGACCAGGAAGAAGTCGCCCGAAAAATTCAGAAATACGATTTACTGGCTATCCCGGTCATTGACGATGAGCAGCGGCTGGTCGGGATCATCACCCATGACGATGCCATGGATATCCTGCAGCAAGAGCAACAGGAAGACGTCGAAAAGTTAATGGCCATTGGTGGTTCACACGAGGTTGGAGTTTACACCAAACTCTCCACCTGGGAGCATTTCAAGAGCCGGACTCCATGGATCCTGGTCCTGGCCATAATGGGTTTTGTCTCTGGTTTCATCATCCAGAGCTATGAAGGCATTTTGCTTCAAGTAGCTATTCTTGCTTCTTTCATGCCGATGCTGACGGGAACTGGTGGAAATGCTGGCAGCCAGTCAGCCACTCTGGTTATCAGAGCCCTGGCGGTCAAAGAAATAACCGTCAAGGATGCCTTGAAAGTTCTGGTTAAGGAATTCGGGGTAGCTTTCCTGATGTCTCTGGTTCTGGCCACCATAGCCTATTTGAGGGTCATGGTTTTTTATGGAAACACGCCCACTCTCAATCATGTTACCCCACAGGCGGTTGGCCTGGCCGTGGCCATAGCACTGGCTCTTCAGGTTATAGTTTCCACTTTAATAGGAGCTCTGCTTCCACTGGCTGCCGTCTCGGTTAAAATTGACCCGGCGGTCGTGGCCAGCCCTCTCCTGGCGACCATGGTTGATATTTTTGGGTTACTTATTTATTTCAACGTAGCCAGATTAATTCTGCACTTATAGGGCTGCCTAACTCAGCAGGCCTTCGATGATTAAATCCACTGCCTCTTCTTCGCTCAAACCGCGTGACATCAGAGTTTGAAGCTGTTTGGAATCAACGCTGCCAATGGCTGCTTCATGGGTCACATGGGCTTTCGGATTTCTGACTTCGACCACCGGCACAGCTCTGGCTATTCCGCTATCCTGAATAATTTCCTTACAATCAACATGCCCGCGGGCATAAGGAGCTTCCGCTATGATTTCATTGTTTATCTCAGCCCGGGCTTGATTTTTGACCGCTATATGGGTGGTCAAAGCTGCCCGGCTACCTTCTCCCTGAAGGAGAGCTGCCTCTCTAATTTTTATCAGATCGTCTTGCCGGCCAAAGATTCTGGCTTTCATTTCGGCTGAACTTCCTGCCTGACAAATTGTGCGATAATCCATATCAATCAATCCAACCCGCCCTTTAAGTAGTTCAAATTCGGTCGAAAAACGGGCCCTCTCACCCAGTTCGATTCTGGCCACCGGTACGACTTTGACCATTCCCTCCTCACTGTGCCAGTGTCGCTCAAAATAAGAGTACCTGGCCTGGCGGCCAACCTGGATCCGGGCTTCCATTAAATGTTCAACTTCTACCGCGTTGGGAAAAGTGCAGTGAGCCATAAAACTGACTTCAGCTTCATCTTCAATCTCAATATCCATAATAATATGCTGAACCCCACGCTCGGGCAACAGCCCAAAGCACAGATGAACCGGACTCCCGATTTTAACCCCCTTTTTGACCCTTAGCTTCGCCCTGATTCCATCTGGCAATTCTTCCGGCTCCATGACCAATCCCTCTACCTGGTGAGAACTTAGAACCTCGTTGGCATTAATAATAAGGTGCGGCGTATTTTTATTGAAGCTTCGATGCAGATTGACCGATTCAAGAATTTCTTCGACCAGATCTTCTGTCATATTCTCCCTCCTGAAGTGGCTGCTGAATTTATCTCAGGCACATTCTGGTGCGGACAGGGTAAGCACTTCCCTCTGAAATATTCAATAATTTTTGTAGTTTCACCCTGGTCGACCAGCATCCCATGGCAGATCAAAAAGGCATAGTCAGCCTTCTCCAGAACTTTCGGACTATGGGTAATAAGCACAACGGTTGAGCCGTCCTGTTTCAGGTGATTTATAGCTTCAAATATTCTGTCAATAGCCTCAATATCTACTCCCGAGTCAGGCTCATCGAGCAGCACCAGGCGCGGTTTCATGGCCAGAATGGAAGCCAGTTCAATTCTTTTCCGTTCACCACCACTCAGAGTTTTATCAACACTACGAGAACGATAGCGAGCTGGCTCCAGGCCGACCATTTCCAGCACCCGGTCGACTTCTTTTTTATCCTTGTTTTTGGCCGCAGCCAGGATAAACTGGCTGACCTTCAACCCTTCAAAGCGGGCCGGTTCCTGCCAGGCTAAAGTAATACCCAGCCTGGCCCGTTCGTCAATATTCAGGTTTTTTATGGATTTGCCCTCAAACAAAATATCTCCTGTGTGCTGCCGATAGTCAGATAAACCCATGATGAGGCTGGCCAGAGTCGATTTGCCAGCCCCGTTAGGACCAACCACTGCCTGCACATTACCCGCCTGGAACTCCATAGACAGGTGGTTAAGAATCAGGCTGGAATTAACCTGAAGTGAAACATCTCGTACTTCCAGGATGACCATCTTTTCCTCCGCTATCATAACTCTCCTAAATGATACACTCTAATAAGCGCAGTGACAAACGATGTCTTAATCGAAGTCGATATCGGTTAGTGCCTATTTGATAACTGGATTCAGGCCGATCCAGTCTGGCTGGCAGTCATGAAGCCGCCCGAGATCTAAAAGAATCATGACCGGAGCAAGACTTAAGGACACTGGATAACACTTTGGGCCCAGAGGCAGCCACCACAAACAGGAAAAGTATTACCCGAGCAGTCCTCTTCGTTTTTCTCCAGATAAGAACAACCGCCACAGATATGACAGGGTGAATAATCAAACAGATAAACTTTTTCTCTAAAGTCATGATATTCCTGAGAAGACCAGATAGCAGAAAGTGATTCCTGGTTCAAATCGCCAGGAAGATAAGCCCTGATTTTCCTTTCCAGTCCATAGAGATAGGTCGTATGATTATGCAGAAGAGCCAGGCAGGGTGCAACCTGCCCATCATAGCGAATAAAAGACATGCCTTCATTAATGAACCGACAAGAGCGGCTGGGAGCACTGATCGGTCTGTCAATTAAAAATAAGTTTTCATAACCACGGAGAAGATGAAAAATCGGCTCCTGCGTCAGATAATTTATGTCCAGACGAGGCAGGCTGATTTTTGGTTTTCCGCTCGAACCAGTAAAGGTCTCACCGGTCAGAGCCAGAGGACAGAGCATCTGCCTCTCCATGGCTTCGGTGTAAGGCAGAACATTGGTGAGAAGCAGGGAGTCAGCCCCGGTCGCCTCAATCAGCCTTTCGATATTTTTTAATTCGTTGATATTATCCCTCATGATGACAAAGGAAATCCCCAGACTGAATGGTTTATTCAACCCAGCAGCCAGGTTGCGGATCCGCTGCACGTTTTGTAAGACCAGATTAAAACTGGCACCACGGCGTATATCATTAAAGCTGGTTTCGCTGCTGCCATCAAAAGATACCCACAAGCGGTCAAGTCCAGCTTCGAGAAGGTCCCGAGCCTTAGTTTCATCCAGCAGAGTGCCGTTGGTGGTTATTTCAATAGAAACGGAAGAAGCCGTTTTGAGCTTTTCCACTATCCAGGCAATATCCCGATGGACAAGAGGCTCGCCAAAGCCGGCCAGCATAATGGACTGTAAAAAGGGGAAATCCTTAAGTTCAGAAGCCACTTTTTTCACCAGCTCGCGGCTGATAAACCCCGGCGCTTCTGACCAGGTATGGCGAATACAGGTCTGGCAAGACAGATTGCAGGCTGTGGTCGGTTCAAGATAAAGGCGGCGCAGAGCATGAAGATTGGGTTCAAGACGCACCCGTCCAAATTCGTTAACCAGGTGCAGGCTGGCTCCAGGCGCTCCGCCCAGGTGAGCCAGTAGCTCTGGAGGCAGTGATAGACGGCCAGATTTGTCAACTTTCACCTCGACCTTGAATAAATTGCCCTCAGGCTCAGCTTGAGCCCTATTCTCTGGTTTTAGGTTTTTAAGATTTTTCATTTTCAACTCTCAGTCTGGCTGATCTTTTCTGGCCAGACACCCTGCCTGCCAGGTCAGATGATCAGGTCAGAGGCTAAGAAATTATTGTCTCTAAGATATTTTACAGGAAAAAAAGCAGGCGGTAACTATTTCTAAGGTTTTCAGGTTTTAAAAATTTCATAAAAATAGGAACAGAGTCGGCCAATAAAAATCTTGGCTGACCCTGGCCCGCCCCAGGTGTGGACCAGAACCGTTATGATGTAATCTCCACTGGGCGTAAAAACAATGCCAGCATCGTGGCAGACTTCTTTTTCGAGACCAGTTTTATGAGCTACCTTTACGTCTTTAGGCAAATAACGAGGCAAGCGATCATTTATTTTTTGCCTTTTCAGCACGGCCAGACATCTTTCAGAGATTTCGGCGTTAAAGCAACGGTGGTGATAAATTCTATCGAGGAGACCGGTCATTTCGGCTGCTGTCGTGTAATTCTCCACTCCCTGATCGCGGGCAGCAAAATCTATCATCTTCCGGTTAAGTCTGGTGGTTTGAAGGCCAAGCTCTTCAAAGACATGATTGATATAATCAAAACCAAGCCGGTCAATCAAAATATTACAGGCAATGTTATCGCTTTCCGTCACCATATAATCTATCAGCTGGCTGTAAGTGAAAGACCGGCCGTTCCTCATCCGGCGCAGAACACCTGACCCACCAACCCGATCTTGCCTCTTCAGAACATGCTTCTCAGATAAATCAAGGCGCCCTTCCTCTGCGGCTTTAAAGCAGGCCACCAGAATTGGAATCTTGACCAGGCTGGCAGCGGCGAAAGCTTGATCTTCATTATGAATAAAGGTCCAGCCTGTTTCTAGATCTTCAACCACAATTCCAGCTTCACCCCTGAGACTGGTAATTCTCTTCAGGATATTAGCCGAGTTGGCTTCCCACCGCCTTTGCCTCTGGCTATAAAGACTGAGCCTTTCTTCGGCGCTGAGGATTTTTGAACCGGCTGAAGCTTGAACAGCGACCAGCACCATCAATAAAGGCAAAGCAACAATGATTAACCGCCGGAAACAGCTGGTTCCGTTCTCACTCTTTACTCTCATCAAGCAATTCCTCTAAAAGGTTTAATTGTTGTTCTATTTTATATAAAGAAAGATGCTTGATGTCAATCAACAAT
>ENA-UPTA01004344-UPTA01004344.1-activated-sludge-metagenome-genome-assembly--contig:-NODE-4344-length-13467-cov-9.416045_pt1 | contig 13467 bp, 13 predicted proteins | sample MGYA00238184_ERZ773361 | MGnify/ENA primary metagenome ERZ773361 (study PRJEB29100, sample SAMN05720205) | activated sludge metagenome | isolation source: anaerobic digester from wastewater...
CACTTCGAGTGCGTGTAAGCGATTGGGCGCCGACCAGCAGAACCCATCAGGGACAGCGAGTTCGTCTCGCATCGAAAGTCCGGATGTACGGGTGCAATCTCTTCCTCAGTGCAGCAGTGAGCTGGAGGCTTGGCAAACCGCGGGCGTCCATGTACGGCTGGGCATGTCATCTTGCCCGGCGATCTGACGCCTGTCAGGCCGCTGCGCTCGGCACCCAGTGGTGCGGCAGCAGTTCGCCGATGCGGCTGTTCGGCGGGGCGGTGCCTGGTTCATCGTACATCGAACCATTCGAGGTCACCGGTCGTGCCGAACCACCAGTTGAACTTGCGCAGCGGGGCGAGCCTGAACTGCGGTGCCCGCCCACGTACGATGCCGGCATGCAGTGAGAAGTTGCGCATCGCCAGCGTCCGTAGCGCCGGGATCCGCTCGTCGATCAACGTGGTCGATTGTCCAAGCTGCGCACGTGCCCATCGGCCACGCACCAGCAGTCCGAGCACATCGTAGGCATGTTCGCGATCGTTGCGCGGCGAGGCGTGGTTGCGGTCGAGATCGAAGCCGGCGAGGTAGGCCGGATACCAGGCCGGCTCGCTGCGCTCCGACTCCTTTGCCTGGTAGAGCGCGTGCTCCGCCACGAACTGCGCATAGTTCGACAGGAACTCGAGCGCGAACCGATCGTCGCTCAGCACGTAGTACTGCCATATCTTCTCGGCCAGCAGCGCCGACATCCAGGGCGACATCAGCCATCCCGATGCCCCTTCGCCTTCGTGCGCCTGCGCCGTGTGCAGCAGCACACCGCGCATGTCGGCCGGGTACCCGGCGGGCGGGTTCCGGAGATCGTCGCGCAAGCCGGCGACGATCTGCCGGACCCGGTTGCGCGCTGCGGCATCACCGGTTGCCTCGAACGCATGCAGCGCGCCGGCGAGGGCCACAGCCACGTGTCGCTCTGTCCAGAATGCCGAGGGCTGCTGGACAGGGGGCAGGCGTGTGGACATTCGAGACGTGAACGCTTCGATGTTGCGGATGGTCTGCAGCAAGCGGGCGTCACCCGTCAGCAGGTAGGCGGCCAGCAGACCGCCGGAGTGCGAGTACTTGGGGTCGCCGCGTCCGCCCGACCCCGTGGGCGGACGTTTGCGGAACGCACCGCGGGGGTAGCCCGAGGCGTCCGTGTCACCGGCGATCCAGCTCGCGTAGTACTGGCTCGCCCGATGTGCATGCCGCAGCCATTTGAGCTCGCCGCTCTGCGCGTACAGGTTCCAGAGTGCATAAGGCCGGTCGAACAGCCAGCCTTCGAAGTCGTTCGCCCAGTCGATGATCCTTCGGCCCGGGTCACGCCCATTTCCGGTCGACGGATCGACGGGGAAGTCGTTGACCGCGGAGCGTCCGAAGCCGAACAGGTAGGTGCGCAGATCGATGTCCGATATCCGCCGGGCCGGGCCGCGCAGCTCGGACGCGAGCAGCCAGTCCGCGGGCAGGGTGACCCAGGCCTGCGGCTCGAGCACCGACGCAGCGGCGCGATCGACGCCATAGTTATCGGTCGCCGGATGCTCGTCCGAACCCGGAGGGGGCATGGGCTTCCAGCGGCTTGCAACGTTCGACGGCGACACGCCGTGACCCCCAGGCGCGCTTCTGCGTTCGCTCCAGTGCACCCGGTACGTGGCGCGCTCGGCCGTGCCGCAATCGTGTCGGAACGTGACGAGCACCGAGCGGATGGACGTACCGTCGCGTGCAGAATCGGTCAGGTGCCGCCATCGGGCGAGTTCCTGCGCATCCGCTGCCACGTCGGACCCTTGGGCGGACACGATCCGGACCCGGGTCGCATCGGTCAGGCGTCCGCGCGGAAACGGCAGGCCGAACGACAGTACCTGCTCGCCCCGGATCCCTCCGACGCAGTGCGCAGTGACCTCCAACGAATCATGGACCGCGGCTTCGGTGGCACCGTGCGACCGATCAGGCACACGCTGTGCGCCCGCACATGCCGCCAGGCCGATTGCAGCGATGGCGGGAAGCACCCGCAGGGCGCGCCGTCGAACCTGGGGTCCGCAGGAATGCGTGGCGACGGCGCGCATGATGTTGATCGCGGAGGGAGGCACGGGTCAGTTGCAGGCCAGCAGGATGCGAGTGAACAACCATATCGCGAAGATGCTGAACAGGGAGACCTTGACGAGCCAGCCGAACAAAGGCCTCAGCCGCATGGCCGGAAGTTCCGGCCAGCGCTGTCGGGCCGATTGGTACACGCCGAGGATTATCGCCAAGAGCAGGTTTCAGGCAATAGTGTAACTGGCCGGGAGGGCAGAATCCCGATCTTTTCGTTCAGCCCATCGTCCGAACATCGGAGATGCGTCGTGGCGTGGGTCCGAGTTCGCTTGATAGCATCGACAAGGACGCGCGGCTTTCTGCCGCTGGGACAGGAAGATGCCAGCCTTTCAGCACAACCGTTGAAAGCACTTTGGAGATCCAAATGTTCGAAAACCTCAGTCTGCCCGCGATCGCGGCACCGATGTTCCTGGTGACCGGACCTGAGCTGGTCGCTGCGGCTGCAAACGCCGGAATCGTCGGCGTAGTGCCATCGAGCTCGACCCGCAGCACCTCGGAGTTCGACGAATGGTTTTCTCGCGTCGATTCATTGCGGTCGCCTGCAACGGTGGAGTCGCGGATTCGCGGCATGGTCGCTGCCAACATCGGCGCACCCTCAAAAAATCGCCAGGGACCGACGCGATGGGAACAGGACCTGGAAGTGTGCGCTCGCCGCAAGATTCCGCTGGTGATCACGGTCAAGGGCGACCCGACCGAGATCGTTCCCGTCGTGCATGATTGGGGCGGCCTGGTATTTCATGACGTGACGACAATCCGACATGCCGAGAAAGCGGCGCAGGCAGGCGTAGACGGTTTAGTCCTGATCTGCGCAGGCGGCGGCGGGCATTCCGGCAACTTGAGCCCGTTTGTTTTTCTGCCGCAAGTGCGTCGCTTCTTCAAAGGAACCATCGTGCTCGCCGGGGCGATCTCCGACGGTTCGGCAACTCGCGCCGCGCGAGCCCTGGGCGCTGACTTATGCTACCTGGGCACTCGATTCATTGCCACGCAGGAGTCGTTGGCTCCGGCTGCCTACAAGACGATGCTGGTCGAGTCCGCAAGTACTGACTTGCTCTACACGCCCGCGTTCACCGGAGGCGTGAGCTGCAATTTCTTGAAACGGTCATTGCAGGATCGCGGGTTTGACGTTGACGCGATCGCTGCGGATCCGCAGGGAAGAATCGAGACGGATCTGCGCCCATGGCGCGATCTTTGGTCGGCTGGGCAGGGAATCGGATTGATCGACGACATCCCGTCCGTGGCTGATCTCGTACAGCGGCTCGTCGCCGAGTATGAGAGCGAACCGCGCCGGTAGCATCGCGCTGAAGCCCATCTGGGCCGCGGCGTTTGTCTGGTTTCCGATCATTGCGCGAGCCACGCCGAGTCTGCGAAGGACATCCACTTGGATGCGTTTTCGGGCCAGCCCGGGATGTCAGCCTGCTTCGGAGCCCCTGTGCTTGCCTGCCCGAGTTGCACGGCTTATTTCTGGGACAACACATCCGTGACCGCTAACTGCGGGTAGTACCTGACGACCGCACTGCGGCACGCGCGGCGCGCCGCAACCGACGTCGTAGACTGGGCATGCAGTCAGGACCGACGCGGTCGCAGACCGATCGTCGCGATCCCCCAGCCAGGAACGCACCATGACCCGCAGACTTTCCCTCGCACGCATCGCCGCGTATGCCGCGGCGTGCGCCACGGCTTCGACCATGCACCTGACCGCGCACGCTGCGCTGGTGTATGGTTTCGACGGCTTCTTCGCGACCCGCGCCGCAACGCAGACGGTGGCCAACACGACCGCTAGCAACCTCGAGTTCTCCGGCGCGGCGTACTTCTGCACCGGGTTCAACGGTGTACCGCCAGGGTCGTGCAGCGTGCTGGGAAACAACTCGGTGCTTTTCACGATCACGCCCGATGCCGGATACGCGCTGAACATCACCGGCTTCTCGTTCGACGAACGCAACACCGCCGCAGTCGCTCCGACGCGGTTCGACGTGTTCACCAGCCTGGACGACTTCGCCGCGCCGATCCTGTCGGGTGCGCTGTCGCCGCTGGCCACCACGTTCACGCATCACGCCGTGGCGCTGTCGGTCACCGATCCGGACACGCCCTTCTCTGTACGCATCGCCGCATCCGGACACGTCGGAAACAACGTTCCGCACTGGGACCTCGACAACGTACGCCTGGACGTCACCGCCGTGCCCTACACGCCCCCGGAACCCGTCCCCGCACCTGCAAGCTGGGCGCTTGCAGTCGCTGCGCTGGCGGGCCTGGGCGCAACGCGCCGCCTCGGGCGCACGTGTGCACACGGATCGGCACGCGTGCACAAGGACTGAACGGCCCCGTGCGCCCGGTACGGACCCACTTCTGACGCGAGACACACCACAATGAGCACTTCGACCGACTCCTGCGCGCGCCCGACGACGACGACGACCAGTTCCTGCTGCACGCCCGCACCCTCCTGCTGCGCACCCGCCCCCGCAGCAGACGCCTCGTCCCCCTCCACCCAGGACGCACTCCGTCAGCAGGTGCGCCAGGCCTACGCCGAGGTCGCCCGCGCCAGCGACGCCGGCCAGGCGTCGGGCTGCGCGACGAGCTGTTGCGGCACCAGCGACGACGCGGCGATCAACACGCTGATCTCCACCCGTCTCGGCTACAGCACGGCCGATCTCGCGGCGGTGCCCAGCGGCGCCGACATGGGGCTGGGCTGCGGCAATCCGAAAGCGATTGCGGCACTGCGTCCGGGCGAGACGGTCGTCGACCTCGGCGCCGGCGGCGGCTTCGACTGCTTCCTCGCCGCGCGCGAGGTCGGTGCGGACGGCCGCGTGATCGGCGTCGACATGACGCCCGACATGGTGTCGAAGGCGCGTGCCAACGCCGTCAAGGGGCGTTTCGACAACGTGGAGTTCCGCCTCGGCGAGATCGAGCACCTGCCCGTCGCCGACGGCACCGCCGACGTCGTCATCTCCAATTGCGTGATCAACCTGTCGCCCGACAAGGCGCAGGTGTTCCACGATGCGTTCCGCGTGCTGAAGCCGGGCGGCCGGCTCGCGATCTCCGACGTCGTCGCGACGGCCGAGCTGCCCGAGGCGATGCGGCAGGACGCCGCGCTGATCGCCGGCTGCATGGGCAACGCGTCGCTGATCGGCGATCTCGAAGCGATGATGCGGGCCGCGGGCTTCGCGCAGATCCGCATCGAGCCGAAGGACGAATCGAAGGCGTTCATCGCCGACTGGGCGCCGGGGCGCAACGTCACCGACTACGTGGTGGCCGCCACCATCGAAGCGGTGAAGCCCGGCGCGTGCTGCGGCGGCAGCCGCTGCTGACGACGGCAGAGGCCGCCGACGACGAGCCCTGCGCGAGCCCCCCACGGGCGTGTGGCATCCTGCCGTCTTCCCATCGAACCAGAAGAGAAGACCCATGGAGACTCGCAGGCGCGTCCTCAAGACCCTGACCCTCGGCGGCGTGGCCGCCGCGCACGCTGCCTCGCCCGCCCTGGTGCGCGCGCAGGCCTGGCCGGATCGGCCCATCTCGCTGGTGGTGCCGTTCCCGCCGGGGGGCACCACCGACGTGCTCGCACGTGTGGTCGGCGAGCAGATCGGCAAGCGGCTGGGCGCCACCGTGCTGGTGGACAACAAGCCGGGCGCGAACACCATCATCGGTGCGCAGCACGTGGCCAAGTCCAAACCCGACGGCTACACGCTGCTCATCGCGGCCGGCTCGACCATGGTGCTCAACCCGCTGCTGCGCAAGCAGCTCTCGTACAACCCGGAGCGCGAGATGGACATCCTCGCGCTCGCCGGCGACATCCCGCTGATCGCGGTGGTGCCGGCGGCCTCGCCCATCCGCACGCTCGACGACCTGATCGCACGCGTGAAGGACAAGGCGCGCGGACCGCTGAGCTACGCGTCGGTCGGGGTGGGCAGCACGCTGCACCTGGCCGGCGAACTGTTCGAGGACTTCGCGGGGGCGCCGATGACGCACGTGGCCTACAAGGGCAGCGTGCCGGCGATCACCGACGTGGTCGGCGGACGGGTCGAGCTGATGTTCGACAGCCCGACCACGGCGCTGCCGCACGTGCAGTCGGGCCGCCTGCGCGCGATCGCGGTCACTTCGGCGGCGCGGCAGTCGTATCTGCCCGACGTGCCGGCCGTCGCGGAGCGCTTCCCCAACTACCTGGCCATCGTCTGGTACGGACTGGTGGCGCCCAAGGGGCTGCCCGCGGACGCGCGCGCGAAGCTCAAGACCGCGATGGACGCGTCCCTGACTTCGCCCGAGTACCTGCAGGCCGTGTCCAAGGCCTGGATCAGCCCGGCCACGCCGACCACGCCCGAGAAGATCGCGGAGTTCGTCGGCGCCGAGCGCAAGCGCTGGGGCGACCTCATCGGCAAGCTCAACATCCAGATGGAAGGCTGAGGCCGCGAGCGGTCAGACGGTCATCCGGTCAGACGGCCCGCAACGCCGCAACGATCTCCGGCGCGAAGGACCTGAAACCCGGGCACGGGCCGTCCGGGTCCTTCGCGGCCTCGTCGATCCGGCGCAGGGCAACGGCGTCGGACCAATACGGCAGGCGTTCGAATGCGTCGACCTCGTCGGCGCGCATCGGCCCGCCCTGCAGGGCCAGGCTTTCGATGGAATCGGGCGACAGGCGCGCGGCGTAGCCCGGCTCGGTGGCGCACAGGTAGCGCTTGGCCGCAACGTGCCACCGGACCGGCGCGACGACGGCGGCCCCGAACATGCGCGCGAGCCAGTCGGCGCCGATCTTCTCGTGGCGGTCGTCGACGCCACGGGCTGCGGGGTGCTCGCCCAGGTCGTGCACCATGTGGCCGATGTCGTGCAGCAGCGCGGCCACGACGAGCGCCGGTCCACCGCCGTGCGCACGCGCCAGCCAGCCGGCCTGCACGGCATGCATGCGCTGGTTGATGCGCGCCAGGCCATACGGACGGCCCGCGCGACCTTCGTAGATCTCGGCCAGCGCATCGACGATGCGTGCTTCGGCGGGGGTCGGGGTCATATGTGACTCGAAAGGGTCATGTCGTGCAGGGTCGACTCGACCGCCACGAGCATCGCGTGGATGACCGCCGTGTCGATCGCGCCGATGCAGCCGATGCGGAAGGTGTCGATGCGCGTGAGCTTGCCCGGGTAGAGCACGAAGCCGCGGGCGCGCATGCGCTCGTAGAAGTTTTCGAAGCGCCAGCCGGGATCGTCCGGCGACCGGAACGTGACGATGATCGGCGACTGCACGGCCGGATCCAGCAGCGGCACGAAGCCCAGCGCGCGCATGCCGGCCACCAGCGCATCGCGATTGGCCTCGTAGCGCGCGCGCCGTGCGGGCAGGCCGCCTTCCTGCCGGTACTGCACGAGGGCGGCGGCCAGCGCCGCGACCACATGCGTGGGCGGCGTGAAGCGCCACTGACCGGTGCGTTCCAGGTAGCGCCACTGGTCGTGCAGGTCGAGCGACAGGGAATGCGCGCGCCCCTCGGCCGCTTCGAGCGCGGTGCGCCGTGCGATCACGAACCCCATCCCCGGCACGCCTTCGATGCACTTGCCCGATGCGGCGACCACGGCCTCGATGCCCTCCGCGCCGACGTCGATGGGCAGCGCGCCGAACGAGCTCATCGCATCGACGATCAGCGCCCGGCCCTGCCGCGCACAGGCGGCCGCCACCGCGTGCAGTGGATTCAGCACACCGGTGCCGGTCTCGCAATGCACGAGCGCCACGTGGGTGATGCGCGGGTCGCGCACCAATGCGGCTTCGACCACCGCGGCGTCGACCGGGCCGCACTCGTCGAACGGCACCTCCACGGCTTCACGCCCCAGCACGCGGAGGATGCGCAGGATGCGGGCGCAGTACGCGCCGTTGTTCGGGACGAGCACGCGCCCGCGCGGCGGCACGAGGGTGCCGAGCGCCGCTTCGACGGCGAAGGTGCCGCTGCCCTGCATCGGCACGCAGGTGTGCGTGGCGGCGCCACCGACCACGTCCAGCAGCTGCCGCCGCACGGTGGCGGTGAGCGCGTTGAACGCGCCGTCCCAGGACCCCCAGTCGCGCAGCATCGCGGTGCGGGTCACCGCGCTGGTCGTGAGCGGCCCCGGCGTCAGCAGGACGGGATCGGGCGTGCAATCGTTCATGCCTTCGGCTCCAGCGCCGGGACGATGGCGGCGCGCAGCACGCGGTGCGCGGCCGCATCGGCCATCGCATGGCCGACGTCGGCCAGTGCGTAGCGGCCGTCGACCAGCGCGTCGAACGGGAACCGGTCGCGCTGGCCGGCCACGAACGCCAGCGCCTGGATCAGGTGCCGCGGGTGGTAGTTGTGCACGCCGACCAGCGTGGCGCAGCGGCGCAGGATCAGGTTCGCATCGAGCGTGACCAGGGCGCCGGGGCTCACGGTGCCCGCAATCACCAGGCGGCCCCCCGGGCGCAGCCAGTCGATGCCCTGCGCGATCGTCGCCGCGTCGCCGCACACCTCGATCACGGCGTCGGCACCGGCGGGCAGGGGCGGTGTCTCGCCCGGCGCGATCGCCGTGTCCACCCCGAAGCGCCGGGCCAGCCCGCGCCGCCACGGCACGGCGTCGATCCCGATCACACGCGACGCGCCGCGTGTCCGGGCGAGCGCGGCGCCATACAGCCCCAGCAGCCCCAGGCCCATCACCACCACGGTGTGGCCGAGTTCCACCTGCGCGGCCTCAATCACCGCACACATCGTGGCCACGCCGCAGTTGATCGGCGTGGCTTCGGCGTCGGTCAGCGTATCGGGCAGCTTCAGGATCCAGGAGTCGGGCCGGATGTAGCAGTACTCGCCGAAGCCGCCGTGGTGATGCGGCGGCGTCTCGCTCGACAGGTGCCCGTACTTGTCGACGCCCGGCGCCTTCTGCGGCAGGTCGAGCACTTCCCGCACGTGGCTGCGGCCGGGCACGAAGTATTCACTCCAGGTCACGCGGTCGCCGACGCGCAGCGGCGCGTCGGTCATGTCGCGCTGCACCGCCTCGCCCAGCGCCACGATGGTGCCGACGATCTCATGCCCCAGCAGTCCCGGACAGGGCGAGGGCCGATGCCCCTGGTACGAGTGGAGATCCGAGCGGCAGATGGTCGACATGCGCACGCGCACCAGCGCCTCGTCGCGGGCCGGTGGGCGCAGCGGATAGGTGGCCAGCCGGAACGGGCCGTTGGGCGCATCGTAGACGGCCACCCGCGCCGCCGCCGGCAAGGCCTCCGTTGCACGCATCGTGGCGTCCGTCACGTCAGCGGGTCCCGTTGAGTGCGAACTCGAAGATCCGCCAGCTGTCGAGCGGGCCTTCGCCGCGCGCCCGATACGCCGGGTTGAGCGGTGCACTGACGATGAAGGGCACGCGTGCTTCGGTCGTTCCGCCGTGGCTGCGCAGACGCTCGCCGCGAAGCGCCGACAGATCGTGCTCGGCCTGCGATGCGCCGATCGCCACGTTGCGCTCGGCGATCACGGCCACGTCCCCTTCGCGGTCGGGCGGCAGCGAGAAGCGGGCGCAGGCGGTGTCGCGGTCGAGCGCCTCGGCCACGCCGGGCACGCCGCGCACGAAGGCCAGCAGGTCGGACACCGGCAGCGCCGGATCGGTACGCCAGATGCGCACGAAGCCGCCGAGCGCCCCGTGGTGCCGCACGAACGCGTCGGTGATCGGACAGATCACGCGGGTGGTGCCGGCGCCGAAGCGCGCGTCGAGGCGGTCCTGCAGGAAGACGACGTTGGGGCTGCCGTCGAGCAGCGCCTTGTCGCTCATGCCGTGGTCGGCCGTCAGCGCGACCACCGCGTCGAGGGCGGCCAGCCGGCCGAAGCATGCGTCCAGACGCGTGTAGAACGCATTGGCCTCGGGGCTGCCGGGGGCGTGCTTGTGCTGCACGTAGTCGGTGAGCGACAGGAACAGCAGATCGGGCCGGTCGCGCTCGAGCAGTGCGATACCGGCTTCCAGCACCAGCAGCGACAGATCGGCCGAGTACATGTCGGGCTGCGGCATGCCGACCAGCCCGAGCACGTCCTCGATCCCGTGTTCGCCGAGCGTGCAGGCGTGCGCATACTCGGCCGAAAAGCACACATTGCCGCGCGTCACGTCGAGTCCCGCACCGAGCTGCCGGCGCAGCTTGTCCTTGGCCGTGATCGCAACGACGCGGGCGCCGGCGTCGGCGAACGCGGCCAGGATCGTGCGGCTGCGCAGCAGCTCGGGGCCGGTCATCACCACCGCCTCGCCGGTGCGCGCGTCGAGGTAGTAGTTGCCGGAGATGCCGTGCACCGATGCGGGCGCGCCCGTCACCAGCGACATGTTGTTGGGGCAGGTGAAGCTGGGCACGGTGCCGTCGGCGACGGTCGCGAACCCGTCGCGCATGAAGCGCGCGACGTTGGGCAGCAGGCCGTCGTGCAGGCCGCGCTCGAAGTATTCGGGGTCACCCCCGTCGACGCACACCACCGCCACCGGTCGTACGGGCCAGGCGTAGTCGATGCCGTTCAGATGGATCACAGGATTCATGGGGAGACGTGTTCAGATGGCCGATTGGCGGATGCGCGCCGACACCACGTCGATCAGCGTGACCGACGCGACGATGATCAGCAGCACCGCGGCGGTCTGCGCGTACTCGAAACCGCGGATCACCTCGTGCAGGATCACGCCGATGCCGCCGGCGCCGACCATGCCCACCACCGAGGCCGAGCGCACATTGGATTCGAACCGGTACAGCGCGTACGAGATCCACAGCGGCAGCACCTGCGGGATCACCCCGTAGAGGATCTCCTCGAGCGCGCTGGCACCGGTGGCGCGCACGCCCTCGACCGGCCGCGGGTCGATCGCCTCGACCGCTTCCGCGAAGAGCTTGGCGAGCACACCGGTGGTGTGCACCCACAGCGCCAGCACGCCGGCGAACGGACCGAGCCCGACGGCGACGATGAACAGCATCGCGAACACCATCTCGTTGATCGCGCGGCACGCATCCATCAGACGGCGGATCGGCTGGTAGACCCAGCGGGGCGCGAGGTTGTCGGCAGACAGCAGCCCGAGCGGGATCGCGCACACCACCGCCAGCACCGTGCCCCAGATCGCGATGTGCACGGTGATCATCATCTCGCCCAGGTACAGCCGCCATTCGTGGAAGTCCGGCGGGAAGAAGTCCTTGGCGAACACGGCCATGTTGCCGGAGTCCTGCCACAGCGCCCACGGGCGCATCTCTGCGCCCTCCCACGACCAGACCAGCGCGGCGAGCAGCACGCCCCACGCAAGCTGCGTCGTCAGCTTCGTGCGGGGCGCATCCAGAGGCGCGGCGCCGGAGCGCAGCGGCAGGCGCGACGACACCTCACATCCCCCGGGCGAGGACGGCGAGCCGGGCGTCGATCTCGGCGATCCGGGCGCTGCGATCGGCCTCCGACAGGTTCGCGTCGTCGACGAGCTTCTGGCGGTCCTTGGCCAGTTCGAGCTGGCGGATGGGGATCAGCTGCGCATCGGTCGACGGCTTGAACCCGGCGAGCCGGTACATGTTCTTCAGGATCTCCTTCTCACGCGCGTCCTTGCCGTAGCCGACGACGAAGTCCTGCACCTTCTTCTTCACGTCGGCGGGCAGGTCCTTGCGCCACACCAGCGGGTCGCGCGGGATCAGCGGCGACTTCCACAGGATGCGGATCTGCTCCAGACGCTCCGGGTACTTCTCGCGCGCCTTCTCGGTCATCTCGCTGTTGCTGGTGGCGACGTCCACCTGGCGGTTCAGCACCGCGAGGAAGTTGCCCTCGTGGTTCGACGAGCGCACGACCTTGAAGTGGGTGCGCGGGTCGAGCTTGTTCATCGTGAACACGTAGTAGGTCGGCACGAGCGTGCCCGACGTCGACGCCGGATCGCCGATGCCGAACGAGTACTGCTTGCCGTTCTTGAGCACCTGCTCGATGGAGGTGATGCCCGAGTCCTTGTGCGTGATCACGTACGAGTAGTAGCCCGGCGTGCCGTCGAGGTCGACGAACTGCGCGAATACCTCGCCGTTGGCCCGGTCGACCGCATCCATCGCGGAGCGGTTGCCGTACCACGCGATCTGCACCTTGTTGAAGCGCTGCGCCTCGATGATGCCGGCGTAGTCGGTCGCGAAGAACCCATTGATCTTCAGACCGGTGGCCTTCGACATGTCCTCGAGGAACGGCGTCCACATCTGCTTGAGCGCACCGGCCTTCTCGGTGGCGATGATGCCGAAGTTGAGTTCCCTGATTTCCTGCGCGCCGACGGTCGCGGCCGCCGCGAACGCGGTGGCGGCGAACGCCGCCTTGAATGAGCCAAGCATGGTCCTGGTCCTTGTTGGGGTTGACGTGGGGTGCGTTCAGGCCGCCTGCAGCGCGGCCGGCGACGCGCACGCGACGGCGCGTCCGGTGTCGGGCGGCGCGACGGCGCCGAACAGCTCGCGCGCCTCGGTGCCATACAGCTCGCCGAGCAGCGCCGGCGTGAGGTCGGTGGACGGGCCGTCGAAGACCACGCGCCCGTCGCGCAAGGCGATCGTGCGCGGGCAGTAGCGCATCGCGAACTCCACCTGGTGCAGGCAGACGAGCACCGTGCACGCGTGCTCGCGGTTCATCGTGGCGAGCAGCTCCATCACCTTGCGCGACGACTCGGGGTCGAGCGACGCGATCGGCTCGTCGGCGAGCACGATCTCGGCGTTCTGCACCAGGCAGCGCGCCAGCGCCGCGCGCTGCTGCTGCCCGCCCGACAGCGTGGAGGCGCGCTGCCAGGCCGTGTCCTCGATGCCGACGGCAGCGAGCGCGGCCAGCGCCTGTCGCCGCTCGTCGAGGGAGAAGCGCATGGTCAGCCTGCGCCACCACGACGTCCGGTGCAGCAGTCCGATCAGCACGTTGGTCGCCACCGGCAGCCGCCCCACCAGGTTGAACTGCTGGAACACGAAGCCCACGCGCCAGCGGTGGTGACGGATGCCCGCCGCCAGCCGGCCGTCCGCCTGCATCGTGCGACCGCACACGCGCACCTCGCCCGCGTCGGCGGCCACGAAGCCGGGGATGTGCCGCAGCAGGGTCGACTTGCCCGATCCCGAGGCGCCGATCAGCGCCACCATCTCGCCCGCGGCCACCCGCAGCGACACGTCGTGCAGCGCACGCCGCGCGCCGAAGGACTTCGTCAGGTTGCGGATCTCGACCGCCACGTAGGTCATCGCTGCCTCGTCGTTCGTCATGGCGCTGCAATCGCATCGGACTAGCGTCGACGTCGGGATTGCGCGCGGCGCAGCGGGTGCTGCGACGTGCGGATCATTCGCCCGGTTGGTGACAGCCGGATGACACACGTCGACGAGGATTTCATCGGATGGACATCAACACCGGCCCGCTGCACGAGACGATGCGCATCGCGGGCGAACGGGTGCACGGCACGGACGACCGCATCGCGGTGTGCAACCCCTGGAACGGC
>ENA-UPTA01004345-UPTA01004345.1-activated-sludge-metagenome-genome-assembly--contig:-NODE-4345-length-13467-cov-5.088876_pt1 | contig 13467 bp, 12 predicted proteins | sample MGYA00238184_ERZ773361 | MGnify/ENA primary metagenome ERZ773361 (study PRJEB29100, sample SAMN05720205) | activated sludge metagenome | isolation source: anaerobic digester from wastewater...
AGCAGGGCTGTGACGCGCCCGGCCTTCATGATCGTGATTTCCATCTGGTCCGTCACGGTGGGCGACGATGAAGGCGTGAACGGCGCCTCGCCCTCGCCGGGAAGAGTCAGCTCGACGAACTGGCCCGTATCGAAGCGGAATTGCTCGTCCGGCACGATCACGAAGCTCTTGATCGTGGGCGATTCCTCGATGATGTCCACAATCTCGGCCTTCAGTGGCTGGTAGAGGTTGGCAGTCATTTCTTCTTCGCCTTTGCCTTCGTTGAGCCTGTTTCCAGGATCTCGTCGCTCAAGCGGGTGAGCACTCTGCGCACATCCACATCGCCGGTCTCGGCGTCGATGCAGCGGCCGCAGCCCACGCACATCTCGATCCCGTATCGGTCGTAGAACCATACGAATTTGTGTGCGAATCGATGTCGGAGCCTGTCTCCGAGCATTTTGCGGGGGTTTGCGCCGCCTGCAACGCCTGCGTAGCCCACCCGCATGCAACTGTCCCACATCTTCATCTTGGCGAAATAGTCCTGCTGCTTCGTGTCGTAGAGATAGAAACAGTGGCACGTCGGGCACACTCGCGTGCACGCCTGGCACTCGACGCACGTCCGGGCCTCTTCGTCGAAGACCTCCGAGTCGTAGCTCCGCTCGACGATGTCTCTAAGCGGGATGCCGACAGGCATGCCGTCGTGGGCTTGGACCAGTCGCTGCAGGGCGTCTTCACGAAGCGCAGCCCGTTCTTCGAGCAGGGCGTCGGGTACGTCGCCGAACAGTCCGGCGTGCGAGAACAGCAAGTTCCTGCCCCGGGGCGAGCCGCTCTGAATGATGTACCCGTCCGTCACGCGAGAAACGTTCAAGTCGAACCCGTTCTCCGCGTAGGGTGTGCCTCCGAGCAGATTGCAGAAGCAGCTCTCGCCGGGCAAGGGGCAGTCTGAGGCAATCGTGAACATCTTGTCCCGACGGGCCCCGTACCAGGGGTCCTCGAACTGATCTTCTCTGAAGACACGGTCCAGGATCTCCATAGAACGCAGGTCGCACGCCTTGAGCCCGAAGACGGCGAACGGTTTCACCTGTTCCGGCTCGATTGGCTGCGGGAGCCCTGCGGCCAGTTCGCGCAGCGGGAACAGGAATTCCTTGGGAGGCGTGGTCATCCGGATCTCGCTCATCTCCGGGTCCGGCGAGGCGCGTGGATCGTACCGAACGCACGTGTAGTGCTCGGCGGTCTTTCGTGGCACGTAGACGTCCATCGTTTCGGCGATGGCGTCCAGAAGCGGTCTGAGTTTGCTGATGAAGGCCGTTTCCATTGTTCACCCTTTTCTATCCCGAGATGCCGGGCGGACCCGCACGCGATCCCTCTGGCCGGTCGGTGCGCCCGCATGTCGAAATCCAGGTTGTCAGGGCTCTGCAAAGAGAAACTACACACACTGCCGGACCGCCCGACCCGCCGGAATGTAATAGGGCAGGCGAGCCAGATCCATGGCGATGTCAATCGTGATAACCTTCACTCCTCGTGGGACCGTCACATAGCGAGGAGAGAAATTCAGGATGCCTTTGACGCCGACTTGTGCGAGCGTGTCGACGACATCCTGGGAGGCAGCCTCGGGGACCGCTACGATGCCGAGACGGATGCCTCGCGTGGTCAGGCGTCTCAATCGAGCCACGTCTTCGATGAGTACGCCGGACTTCCTTCGTCCGATCTTGCGTTTGTCGATGTCGAAGGCCGCCGTAATCTCAAATCCATACATGCCGAACCCGGGGAACGCGAGCAGTGCTGACCCGAGGTTGCCCACTCCGACGAGGACCGCTCTCTGTGCCGCGTCGAGTCGCAAGATCCGGCTGACGTGCTTGATGAGGTGGCTCAGATTGTAGCCCACGCCCCGCGTGCCAAAGCCGCCGAAGTAGGAGAAATCCTTGCGAATCTGCCAGGGCTCGACCCCGATCACATCGGCCAGTTCCTGGCTGGAGGTGCTCTCGATGCCTCTTCCGGAGAGGTGCAAGGCCCCCCGAAGATAGATCGGCAAGCGCCGGACTGTCTCGTCTGGAATCCGTTGGTACCGCATAGGTCCGATCCCAAGTGATTGTGTTCACATTCACAGACAGCTATCGGCACTGTACCAAGTCCCGACAAGCGATGTCAACACTATTGCATATTTTTTCCGGAATTCAACATGACCGTATCTGCTTGAAACACAATTAGTTACGGCATTGAGAAATTATTTTTGTGTATAAACCGCGATTGATAATTGCGTGTCCCGCTGTGGAATGCGTGGCTTCAGTCGCGGCGAAATGTCACCGCAATATGGGGAAAGCAGGTGTGTCCTACGGCTTGGCCGAGGCCTTCGGGAGGGTGAAGGTGAACGTGGCGCCGCCATCCGGATTATTCCGTGCCCAGATTCGTCCGCCGTGTCTTTCGATCACCTGCCTGGCGAACGCCAGACCCAGACCCGTTCCGTCCCGTTCGATGGCACGTGCGTTGTCCGCTCTGTAGAACTCTTCGAAGACATGAGCCAGATCGGCCGGTGGAACGCCGATTCCGGTGTCGGTGACGCTGAATTGCACAAACGCGCCGTCCTGCGTCACGTCCATGTGCACGCGCCCGCCGTCGGGGGTGTACTTGACCGCGTTGAACAGCAGGTTCATGATCGTCTCTTCGATCAGGACGGCCTCGCCGCAGACCTCATCGACCGCCGGATCGATCTGATGGCTGACGGCGATGTGCTTGTTCTGTGCACTGTTCTGGACCGATCCGAGCGAGTTGAAGATGGAGTTCCGCAGCGAGAACTGCTCCATCTCAAGCCGGCCGGTGAGTTTCATGCGGGTCAGCTTCAGCAGGGCCGTGATGAACGCCATGCACTTGCCCGCCCGCCTGTAGGCTCGTTCCACGAGGTCCTTCTGTTTCTCGTTCAAAGGTCCGACCATCTCGCTGAACACGATGTCGAGACAGCTCTGCACGGCCGCGAGGTGCCCTTTGATGTCGTGGGTCAAGCGGAGCACGTATTCATTCTTGAGCCGGTCCTTGCCTTCGAGCTGGGCGTTGGCCGCCTCGTAACTGGCCTGTTGCCTGCGAAGCTGTTCGCTGATCGACGTGGTCATGTAGACGAGCAGGTACAGCGTCGTCGTGAATACGAAGAACACGCCGAAGATATAGACCCAATCCTTGTACAGCCTGTGGCCCGCGAAGCCGTCCAGGGCATAGTGGTGAAGCCCCCCGATGCACTCGAGGACGATCAGTCCGCCGAAAAGCATCACGGCCAGCGTTGCCTGGAGATAGCTCTGCCGCTTCGAGCACAGAATGCTGCCGATAATCATGTGAAATGCAAAGAAGGAGGAGAACGGGTTCTCGATGCCCCCGGAGAAATGCAGAATCGTGGCCAGGATGAACAGATCGGCGCAGATCTGAAACGTCAGAATCCTCCCGATCCGCGTCTCGGAGGGCCTGCGATCCCCCCACGTCCAATACCGCAGCAGATCGTAGAGGACGAAGTTGTACGCCAACAGCACGACGGCGATCGTGTAGAGCGCCGACACGGGAAGGGTAACCCCCATGAACTCGCTGGCCATGAAGGTGGCGACCACGAGCGCCGCAATCGCCACCCAGCGCAGCCCAATGAGCCAGTACGCCCTCTGAATGAGGCTGGTGGTTTTGAACAGATTCTCCATGGGATTCAGGACTTGCCGAGAAGATTGCCGACTTTCTCGATCAGCACATCCGGCTTGACCGGTTTGTCGAGGTACTCCTCGACGGGCAACCAGGCCTCATCGCCGGCCGCCGGCTTGAAATCCAGCCCCGTCTTCTGCTTGACGCCGGTCAGCATGAGAATGGGGATGTCCTTGTACTGCGGGTTGCGCTTGAGTGCTCGGGACAGCTCGAAGCCTTCCTGCGAGGTCCTCATCATCACGTCGAGGATGATCACGTCGGGCGCTGCCTCGCGAAGCCGCTCCATGCCTTCGGCGCTGTCGGACGCACTGCGGACCTCGTACCCTCTATTCTCCAGAACCGTTCTCATCGCCTCGGTAATGTCGGGGTCGTCGTCGATGATCAAAACCTTGCCTTGTCTCATGTGACCTCCTTAGGCAACCGGAGAATGTCAATCTGTTGTGATGACTGACCTATTATAGGCTGGGCCGTCTTCGGCGTCAACCTCCACGAGTTTCTTCGTCCTGTTACCTGCGACAGCCGGTGGTATAATCGGGCCAACGTCATGGGCTGGATTCGATACAATCTGCTGGTCCTTGTGGTTCTGTCGGCCGGCCCCGTCGCTTGGGGCGCCGAGCCGACCGATGCGACCGCCCTGTTCGCCGACCTACGGTTTCGTCGGGGCTTTCTGCTCAGCTATCCCGATTCCTCCAGAGGCCGGGCGGTCGAGGCGGTCCTCCATCCGGGAGACGCCAACGATGCTCCCGCCTGGAGGCTGTGCCAGTGGGCGACGAAGTACAGCCTTGCGGCGGTTCCATGTGTTCGGACCCGTGCCGGCGATGCGGTCTATGAGAACGAAGGCAAGAGAGTCGTCCTCGGAGGGCCCGATTCGGGGTGTCGCGACCTGATCCTCGAAGTGCGCGGCAAGGCGGAGTATGGCACGCAGGTTAGGCGCCCGGGCGAGAGTTGGCCGCATCTCCTCGTCGAGCAGGACGCCGGTGCGCTCTATCCATTGGACACGCTGGATGGAATCACGCTGGCAATCAGCCTGTGTTTGTTGCACTGCACGAATCACATCCCGTCGGAGCAGTACGACCCGGGTCTCCATGCAGCCCAGTTCCAGATGTTCTTCATTGTCAAGAACATCAGTCCGACCTCGCCGAATCGCGGGGACTACTTCTGGTTCGGGGTGCCGTTCTTCGACAGCCGATACGACGTCCCGCCTGCCTACATGGCCAAGGACGCGGGCAAGGATGATGCGACAGGCAAGTTCATCTACACCGTGGACGCAAGGCCTCTGGGCATCGCCCCTCTGAAGGAGGGCGGTTGGATCACTGTGCGAGCGGACCTGCTGTCGCTTGTCGTGAACGGCCTGGGGGAGGCCGTGAAGCGGGGATACCTGAAAGACTCCGATCCGCACGATTACGCCGTCGCGAACATGAATCTCGGTTGGGAGATCCCGGGCACGTTCGACGCCGCCATCCAGATCCGCGATTTGGGCATCTCCGCGATTCTGCGATAACTCGCCTGATCCGATTCACGGGTGTCTCAATTTCCTGCAGGATTTCTGCTTTCTTTTTGATTTTTCAATTGAATAATTCAAATGAACAATTAAAATATGCAATAGAATATGTGGTCTGAAGGGATGTCCGGATGAAACGAAAGCAGAGAAAAGACGCTCAAGAGACCCGGCAACGCCTTCTGACGGCGGCTGCGGAGGTCTTTGCCCGGAAGGGATTCTGGGAAGCCACCCATGCAGAAATCTGCGAAAAGGCCAAGGCCAACATCGCCGCTGTGAACTACCACTTCGGCAGCAAGGAGAATCTGTACGTTGAGGCCTGGAAGCACTCCGTAGAGGAATCGGTCAAAGCCCACCCGCCGGACGGCGGCGTGCGGCCCTCCGCCCCTGTGCAGGAGAGATTGCACGCCCGAATCCTGTCTGTGATGCAGTCGATCGCCGATCCCAATACGCACGAGATCGACCTGATTCACAAGGAAATGGCCAATCCGACCGGCTTGCTCGTGGAGCCTATGAGGAAGGCGATAGAGCCGATTGAGCAAGGCTTCCGGTCGATCGTACGCGAGCTCCTGGGCGTTGAGGCGAACGAACGGCGGGTGACTCTGTGTCAGATGAGTATCATGACCCAGTGTTTTGACCCTGTGCTGCGTTTGCGGTTTGCCAAGACGATGCCCAAACCCCACCCTCCCGCGCTGCCGTGCGGCGTGGAGGAGTTGGCCCACCACGTTACGCAATTCAGTCTGGCTGGGATTCGCGGCATTCGCGAAGGAGTCTCCGAGAATAGGAAGGCTGGTAAGACCCGTGGATTTCGGAACAGAGGTGCTCATGATCGCTGCACGTAGGAACGCTGTAACCGACCGTGCGTTGTATCTGTGCATGGGACTGGCGGCGGTAGTCCTGGCTGGATGCACCGTGGGGCCCGACCATGTCCCGCCCGAGACTTCATCCTCTTCGGCTTGGCATACTCCGCTCGATGGCGGCCTCACGGGCGAGCCGGCGGACCCCAACGTCCTGGCCTCGTGGTGGACGACGCTCGGCGACCCGCAATTGTCCGGCCTCATCGAGCGCGCGGTAGCGGGCAACCTCGACCTCAAGACGGCGACGTCGCGGATTCGGGAGTCGCGGGCCCGGCGGAGCGTCGCCAAAGGTGCCCTATTTCCCACGCTGAATGCCGCGGGTTCCGCCGTCTCGAGCCGAACGGATACGAACGTGGGGATGGATACCCGCGGTGAGGTGTACTCGGCGAACTTCGACGCCGGCTGGGAATTGGATCTCTTCGGCGGAGTCCGTCGCTCTATCGAGGCGGCCGAGGCCGACCTGCAGGCGAGCCAGGAGAACCTGCGGGATGTGCTGGTCTCCTTGCAGGCCGAGACCGCCCTGAACTACATCGAGGTCCGCACCTTCCAGACCCGCCTCGCCGCGGCTCAGGCGAGCCTGAAGACCCAGGAGGAGAGCTACGATCTGACCTTGTGGCGATCCCAGGCGGGCCTGGACGACGAACTCGCCGTTTGCCAAGCCCAATACAACCTGGAGAACACGCGTTCCCAGATCCCCACTCTGCGCAGCGGTCTGGAAGAGGCCATGAATCGCCTCGCCGTGTTGTCGGGTGAGTCGCCGGGCTCGCTTCACACGGAACTGGAGCAGCCACAGGCGATCCCGGTTCCCCCGGCTGAGATTGCGGTCGGTCTGCCGGCCAATGTTGTGCGGCGGCGTCCCGACGTGCGGCGCGCCGAGCGCGAACTGGCGGCCCAGACGGCGCGGGTCGGCGTCGCCACAGCGAATCTCTACCCGCAGTTGACGCTCAACGGCTCCATAGGGGTCGAGACCCTGTCGCTCCGCGATCCGTCCTCTGCGCGGACCTGGACCGTCAGCGGTGGTCCCCGCATTTCCTGGCCCCTCTTCGATCCGACGGTTCGCCCGAACATCGAAGTGCAGTCCGCGCTGCAGGAGCAGGCCCTGATCGCGTACGAGGCCGCCGTTCTCGCGGCGATCGAGGAAGTCGAAAACGCCCTCGTCGCCTATGCCCAGGAGCAGAGGCGGCGGGATAGTCTCCGCCGGGCGACCGATGCGGCCCAGGCGGCCGCCGAGATGGCGCAGTACGAATACAAGGCGGGACTGACGGATTTCGGCAATGTCCTGGATGCGGAAAGATCGCTCCTGTCGTTCCAGGACCAGTTGCATCAAAGCGATGGGACTGTTACCTTGAATGTGATCCGGCTGTACAAGGCCCTCGGAGGCGGGTGGGCCTCGATGGCGGCCGCCCCGGCGGTGGAGGCCGTGCAACAGCTCTGAAATCTGGAGATGAAGAATGAGTGCGAAGTCAAACGCGGAGTCGGACATCATCAAGACCCTGGGTGTCGGGCATGCCTCGAATCGCAGCAGGCACCTGAAGCGGTGGCTTGTCATCATCCTGTTGGTCGTCGTGGCAGTGGTTGCCCTGGTCATGCGAAGGGGTTCCGGCCAACCCATGGCGATGCGATACGAGACCCAGGAGGCCCGGCGGGGCGACCTGACCGTCCTCGTGACCGCTACGGGCACCCTGCAACCCACCAACGAGGTCGAAGTGGGCAGTGAGATATCGGGGATCGTCAAGAGCGTCGAGGCGGACTACAACGACAAGGTGAAGGTCAGCCAGGTGATCGCCCAGCTCGACACCTCCAAACTCGAGGCCCAGCAGACGCAACTGAAGGCCGCCCTGGAAGCGGCCAAAGCGAGGGTCCTCCAGGCCAAGGCGACGCTCAGCGAGACGGGCAGCAAGCTCGCCCAGCTTCAGCGGGTGCGCGAGCTCAGCGACGGGAAGGTGCCGTCCCAGTCTGAATTCGACGCGGCCCAGGCCGCCTTCGAACGGGCCAAAGCGGACGATGCCAGCGCCGCGGCGGCTGTGGCCCAGGCGCAGGCCACGCTCGAGGCCACGCAGACGGATATCGCCAAGGCGGTCATCCGTTCGCCCATCGATGGGGTCGTGCTGACCCGCAGCGTGGAGCCCGGCCAGACCGTGGCGGCGGCCTTCCAGGCGCCCGTTCTGTTTACCCTCGCGGAGAACCTGATGCAAATGGAGCTGCATGTGGATGTGGACGAGGCGGACATCGGCCAGGTGAAGGAGGGCCAGGAGGCAACGTTCGACGTGGACGCCTACCCCGACCGCACGTTCCGAGCGACGATCACCCAGATCCGATATGGATCCAAAACCGTGGAGGGAGTCGTGACGTACGAGACCGTTCTGAAGGTGGACAATTCGGACCTGTCGCTGCGGCCCGGGATGACCGCCACGGCGGATATCACCGTCAAGAAGGTCGAGGGAGCTGTGCTGGTTCCCAGCGCGGCGCTGCGGTTCACCCCGCCGGTCCAGCAGGCCAAGGCGCCTTCGCGGGGCCTGTTGGGCGCCATGCTTCCGCGTCCACCCATGAACTTGTCCAAGCAGCGAGAGAACGATACCGGCAACGGCAGGCAGCAAAAAGTGTGGGTTCTGAAGGATGAGCAGCCTATTGCAGTTCCGGTCGCCATCGGGGCTACGGACGGAACGATGGCCGAGGTGGTCGGCGGGGATATTACGCCGGGGATGATGCTGGTGACCGACGTTGCCACGGCTGGGAGATGAGTATGGTGGCCTCAAACCAAACGGACAGGCAGTCCTGCATCGAGTTGCGTGGCGTGACGAAGGTCTATGGCGCCGGCCAGGCGGCCATGTGTGCCCTGCGTGGCATCGACCTGGATATCGACGAGGGCGATTTCGTCGCGGTGATGGGCCCCAGCGGCTCCGGCAAGTCCACGTGTCTGAACATCCTGGGCTGCCTCGATACGGCCACGACCGGGGTCTACCGATTCAAAGGCGTTGATGTGGGTACGTTGGACCGCAACCAGCGGGCGCGGCTGCGCCGCCACTACCTCGGCTTTGTCTTCCAGGGATACAACCTTTTGAGCCGGACCTCTGCCACCGAGAATGTCGAGCTGCCGCTGGTCTATCGCGGCGTTCCCGCCCGGCAGCGGCACGCGGAGGCCCGTCGCGCCCTCGAGGCGGTCGGTCTCAAGGGATGGGAGAAGCACGCGCCCAACGAGCTCTCGGGAGGGCAGCAGCAGCGCGTGGCGATCGCGCGGGCCATCGTCACGGGTCCCGCCGTGCTGATGGCGGATGAGCCCACGGGGAACCTGGACACGGCCCGCAGCCACGAGATCATGGAATTGCTCGTCGATCTCAACCGCCGAAAGGGGATCACCATCGCTATGGTCACTCATGAGCCGGATATGGCCGCATATGCCAAACGGATCATCCACTTCGTGGATGGCCTGGTCGAATCCGACAAGCGAAATGGGAGTGCCGTCTGATGTTGTGGGACACGATTCTACTGGCCTTGCGGGAGATCCGGCGCAACGTGATGCGCTCGTTCCTCACGATCCTGGGCATCGTCATCGGCGTTGCGTCGGTGATTACGATGGTGACGCTGGGAGGGGGAGCCACCGTTCAGGTGACCCAGCAGATCGCCAGCTTGGGCAGCAATCTGCTGATGGTCACGCCCGGCAAGCGGATGGGCCCGGGCCAGGCGCCCACGGCGGCCCCCTTTCGGGCCAAGGACGCCGAAGCGATCGCCCAGGAGATTCGCTCCGTCGCAGCGGTTGCCCCCGCCTCGATGCAATCCGCAATGGCGATCTACGGAAACGAGAATTGGTCCACCTCGGTCACCGGGACGGACAACCAGTACCTGAAGATTCGGAGCTGGACAATCAAATCGGGTCGGCAGTTCAGCGACAGCGAGTCGCGCGCCGGGGCATCCGTCTGCATCGTAGGCAACACCGTGCGCCAGAAGCTGTTCGGCGGCCAGGACCCGCTGGGAAAGAGAATTCGCCTGGGCAAGCTCTCATTCCAGGTCATCGGCCTGCTGGAGCCCAAGGGCCAGAGCAGTATGGGCACGGACCAGGACGACCTCGTTCTCCTTCCCCTGCGGACTTTCCAGCGTCGGATCTCGGGCAACCAGTACGTCAGCCTGATTCAGGTCTCGATCCGCGACGGCGAATCGACGGAGAAAGCCCAACGCGACATCGAACGGTTGCTGCGCCAGCGCCGGCATATCTCGCCCAGCGCCGATGACGACTTCAGCGTAATGGACATGAAAGAGATCAGCAAGATGCTCACGGGCACCACGCAGGTGCTTACGGGTCTGCTGGGGGCGGTGGCGGCCGTCAGTCTGCTCGTAGGCGGGATCGGCATCATGAACATCATGCTCGTATCCGTCACCGAGCGGACGCGGGAGGTCGGCACGCGCCTGGCCATCGGGGCCCTGGAGCGGGAGGTGCTCATGCAGTTTCTCGTGGAGGCGGTTGTGCTGTCCTCCTCCGGCGGTCTGTTCGGGATACTGCTGGGTCTGGGGGCTTGCCTCGGCCTCAAGAACGCTCTGAAAGTCCCCTTCGTGCTCAATCCGGGCATCATTCTCATCGCCTTCCTTTTCTCGGCCGCCGTGGGGGTGGTCTTCGGCTACTTCCCCGCCCTGAAGGCCGCCCGCCTCGATCCGATCGAAGCCCTCCGACACGAATGAGGGTGGTCATATGCTGTAGTCGATGATCGCGGCTCTGTTCAGGGTCTTCTCTTCCTCGATCAGGTCGTGGAAGCTCGTGCCGTCGTACACAGCCTCGACGGCCGCCTTGGCGCGGTTCCAGAGGCCGATCAGGGCACAACTCTCCTTGAGCGGACAACAGGGGGTGTTCCTGTCCCCGATGCATCGGACCGGATCAAGCGGGCCTTCGACGAGACGGATGACCTCACCCACGGTGACCGCCGAGGGGTCCTTGGCGAGTAGATAGCCGCCCTGTATCCCTCGCCGGGACTCGATCAGTCCGGTCGGCCTCAACTCGTTGAGGATGTTCTCCAGGAATCGCTGCGGGATGGCCTGGCTGGCTGCGATCTGGCTGATGGCGACGGGTCCCTGGCCGTATTGCTTCGCCAGTTCCAGAACGGCCCGCACGGCATACTGGCACTTCTGCGAGAGGTTCATAATTCAACTCCCATCGACCTGCGATCCGAGCTCTCTTGCGACAACAACAGTGATCATCTCAAATAATGCTCATTAAGTCAATGGACATTGATATGTATTCAGTAAAAGTCGCGTTCTAACACCTTGACTGGTTGAGATTTACGTCAATACTCAGTTTTTTTTGCAGAAGAGATCTTGCTTTAGTGAAAAAGTACACTATACTGATGGACACAGTGTGATATTTCTCGGGTTGAGGCGCCGGATCTGGTGAACCCGGACCCGGCGTACGACATACGGTCAAGAGTCAGGCTGCGGAAAGGAAGTGCATTATGGCGTACGTCTACAGGGACATCATCGCGGCGGTGGGCAATACGCCGCTCGTGCAGATCAACAAGTTGATTCACGGGACAACCGTCCTGGCCAAACTGGAAAGCCGCAATCCACTGGCCTCGGTCAAGGACCGGATTGGCGTGGCCATGATCGACGCCGCTGAGCGGGCAGGCAAGATCAAGCCCGGCGCGACCATCGTCGAGCCGACCAGCGGCAACACCGGCATCGCCCTGGCCTTTGTCAGCGCTGTACGTGGGTACCGATTGGTTCTGACCATGCCAGACTCCATGAGCGTCGAGCGACGGAAGGTGCTCAAGGCCCTCGGCGCTGAACTGGTGCTGACCCCGGCGGCCGAGGGGATGAAGGGCGCCATCAAGAAGGCGACGGAGATTGCCGAAGCGGAGAAGGGGGCCTACATCCCCCAGCAGTTCGCGAACCCGGCGAACCCGGAGGTCCATCGCAGGACGACTGCGGAGGAAATCTGGCGGGACACCGACGGCAAGGTGGACATCGTCGTCTCCGGCGTAGGCACCGGCGGCACCATCACCGGCGTAGCAGAGGTTCTCAAGTCGCGGAAACCCAGCTTCAAGGCCATCGCGGTCGAGCCCACACAGAGTCCGGTCCTAACGCAGGCTCTGGCCGGTCAGGAGATCAAGCCGGGGCCACATAAGATTCAGGGCATCGGCGCGGGCTTCGTCCCGAAAGTGCTCAATCTCAAGATCCTTGATGAGGTTGTCACCGTCGATCAGGCCGAGGCGATTGAGTGGGCTCGGCGGGCGGCGGACAGGGAGGGCCTGTTCGTCGGCATCTCCTCGGGGGCGGCGCTTCGTGCGGCGGACATCGTTGCCTCTCGACCGGAGAACAAGGACAAAGTGATCGTGGCGATCAGCCCGAGCTTCGGCGAGCGGTACCTTTCCTCCGTCCTGTTTGCGGATATCGCGATATAGCAATTCGGAGTTCAACAGCACAGATTGAAGGACAGCTCCATGAGATTCTCGACAAAGGCCATACGTGCAGGTCAGCGACCCGATCCGACGACAGGGTCCATCATCGTGCCGGTGTATCAGGCGGTGAATTTTGTATTCGACGATGTCGCCCGGCCTCACGGATTCGAGTACTCGCGCAGCGGCAATCCGACGCGGACCGCTCTGGAGCAGTGCTTGGCGTCGCTGGAGGAGGCTCGCTTCGGCCTGGCGTTCGGCTCGGGCATGGCGGCCACCGACGCAGTGCTCTCGATCCTGCGTCCGGGCGACCACGTCGTCTCGGCCGAGCACATCTACGGCGGGACCTTCCGTCTGTTCGAGCAGGTCTGCCGCCCTCGGGGCGTGAACTTCACCTACGTGGACGGTACGCGGCCGGAGGCGTTCGCCAAGGCGATGCAGCCGGCGACCAAGCTGATTTGGATCGAGACGCCGGCCAACCCGTTGCTGCAATTGGTGGACGTGCGAGCGGTGGCCGAGATTGTGCACGATCACGGGGCGAAACTTGTGGCCGACAACACGTTCCCATCGCCCTATTTTCAGCGGCCTCTGACGCAGGGCGCCGATATCGTCATGCACAGCACCACGAAGTACGTCAGTGGGCACAGCGACGTCATCGGCGGAGCGGTCCTGACGAACGATCCGCTCCTGCACGAGGCGATCAAGTTCTATCAGAACGCCGCTGGGGCGGTGCCGGGTCCGTGGGATTGCTGGCTGAGCCTGCGCGGGCTCAAGACATTGGCCGTCCGGATGAGACAGCATGAGACCAACGCGCAGGCCATCGCCGAGTTCCTGGAGAAGCATCCTAAGGTCGAGAGGACAATCTACCCTGGCCTGCCGAGCCACCCGCAGCATGAGTTGGCCAGGGCGCAGATGGATGGGTTCGGTGCGATTGTCACATTCCAGTTGGATGGCGGTGTTGAACAGGTGCGGCGATTTGTCAAAGCCCTGAAGATCTTCTTGTTCGCGGAGAGCCTGGGCGGCGTCGAGTCGTTGGTCTGCCATCCGGCGACGATGAGCCATGCGACCCTCACTCCCGAGGAACGTC
>ENA-UPTA01004347-UPTA01004347.1-activated-sludge-metagenome-genome-assembly--contig:-NODE-4347-length-13447-cov-7.199373_pt1 | contig 13447 bp, 16 predicted proteins | sample MGYA00238184_ERZ773361 | MGnify/ENA primary metagenome ERZ773361 (study PRJEB29100, sample SAMN05720205) | activated sludge metagenome | isolation source: anaerobic digester from wastewater...
ACAGCTTACTTGATTCATTTTTCTTTCATTAAATAAAACATGTATCTTACAACATGCTGTTATTGCTGAAATATTTAAAAACTGACATGTCAGTCTAATTTTTTTGACAAATACTTTTTCTGCCGTTATACTTCACCTGTAAATTTATCTTTGGGAGGGGTGAATGAACGGTTTTATTCAGACAGGCGTAAGAAATGTTAAGGGCTTTACAAGATGGTTTGACATACCTAAAGGGAGGACAAGGTTCATGGTTGAAAAAAGCTGGAAAAAAGATTTAAAAGCTGCGATTGAGAATGGGCTTCTCGACATTGACATGATCTATGTTTTTGATGCACTTCTACACAGTGAATTTTCCTTTGACATAACGGTTCATGACAAACCGTATCCGCTTTTTTTCCATGCGGCTGTGAGAGGAAATACAAAAGTTGTTAGATTCCTTGTTGAAAACGGACATGTTGATGTCAATCAGAAAGATCAGCGTGGCTGGACGGCAATGGATTATGCCCAAAAATGCCGCCGTTATGATGTAATTCACTATCTTATTGAAGCCGGATCAATTCATTAAGTTTATTCCAGATAACAAATTAAAGCTCTAAATATTGACTTATTCTACTATGTTCTTAAATTAAATGTTGTAAATAGATCTGAATTTTGAAAGTGGAGGAATCAATGACTCAACCTGTTGAAATTAAAAATGTCACAAAGACATTCCGTCATCCCATGAAAGTATGGGACACTATCGAGGCGGTAAAAGACTTCTCTTTTTCTGTTCAGACTGGTGAGATCGTGGGATTTGTCGGTCACAACGGTGCCGGGAAGACCACAACGATCAAAATGCTGATGGGCTTTATTGCGCCTACTTCGGGAGAGATTTCGATATTCGGGCATAAGCCGGGAAACAGAGAGGTGAGGTACAAGATCGGTTTTCTTCCCGAAAGGCCTTATTTTTATTCAGAACTTACAGCGATGGATGTCTTAAAGTATTTTGGAAAACTGTCAGGGATGAAAGGTTCCAATCTGATCGACAGGGCGGAAAAAGTTCTAAGAAAAGTAGGCATTTATAATGACCGGAACAGAAAATTGTCGGGTTATTCAAAGGGAATGCTTCAGCGGATCGGTCTGGCACAGGCACTTATTCATGACCCCGAACTTGTAATAATGGATGAACCGATGAGCGGGCTTGACCCGATAGGAAGAAGGGAAGTAAAGGAGATCATCCGAACATTGAGAAAAGACGGGAAAACAGTAATATTTTCAAGTCATATCTTAAGTGATATTGAGAACTTGTCAGACAGAGTGCTCATTATTGAGAACGGAGTTAAAAAGAGTTTCGGAACAGTCAGAGAGATAATCCAGCCCGAAAACATAAAATATTCAATTGAATTCGGATGTGCTACCGCAATGAAAGATTCAGCATTCTCTCTTTTTAAAGGGATAAAGGTCGTTTCCGACAGGTTTGTGATCGACTGTGAAAACATTGGTGATTTCAATTCAAAACTTTCCGCAATAGTTCAGAAAGGTTACACAATTTACGATGCAAAGGGGGTTTATCCATCACTGGAAGAGATCGTTTTCAAAGGTTCTGCGGAGGTGGGTCATGAATAGAATATTCAATGTTTCATACTATACTTTTCTTGAAATGGTGAGAAATAAAGTTCTCTATATTCTTCTCTTTTTCGCCATTTTCATTTTTGTTCTGGGAATTGCCATCACTCAGATGACAATAGGTGATGAACTCAATATTATCAGCGATATAGGACTTGGAACGATTGAAATATTTTCAACAGTCCTTTCCATTTTCCTCGGCATTTCACTCGTTCAGAAAGAGTTGTCGCTCAAAACCCTTCATCCGCTCCTTTCCAGACCGCTTTCAAGGGCGGAGTTCATTCTTGGAAAATTTTTCGGGATGATCCTTCTCATTGTTGTTGAAATTGCAGTTATGTGTTTCATTTTTGCCTCACTTCTTTTTGTTTACGGCGGAATTGACAGATTTATCGGTTATATGCCTGCGGTTTATACGATATTCCTTCAGACTTCAACAATAATCGCTGTTGCCGTTCTCTGTTCAACGCTCACTGAACCGGCAGTTGCGGCAATGCTCACCATTTCTTTTTATCTGACAGGTGCAACTTCATACAATCTGGTTTATGCAATAACAAAAAGAACATCTGAAACAATGGCGAAAATCATCACAGCACTGCGCTATATTCTTCCTGATTTCAGCCACTTCAACATAAAAGACAACCTCGTTTACGGCAGAGGACTTGACGGTCTCAGCATCGGTTTTGCATCATTTTACGCCCTTTTCATAGTTGTGATAGTCCTTTCTTTAGCGATAATCTTCTTCAATTCAAAAGAGATCAATTAACGGTTCTCAGTCCGCTTTAAGAGTTTAAAAACCTTTACTTTTAGTCGAAATTATAAAAGAATGAGCCGATAATATTGGAGAAAGCTGTTTAAATTCTTTTAGTAAAGGATGATTTAATGAAAAACCGTAGATCCATCAGACTCAGAGAATATGATTATTCTCAAAATGGGAAATGGACAGATATAATCCGATAAATTGTGAGGGAGAGAAGAAAAATGACTGAAAGGTTTTCGATGCATCTTTTTAAAGAAATAGTGATTGAAAAACTGACATCGTCGGAAATTGATAAAATTAAAGAAGAGCTTTTTGCATTTGTTGAAAACAACGATGATTTCTTTTCAACTTGTGAACTTGGGACAACTAAAGAAGCTGTGCATGACCTTTTATATGATGTGCCTCCAATTGCCGCTAATGCCGTAAAACGGGTGTTTGGTTTATATGAAGGAAAGAAGCTCATCGGATTTATTGATTCACTGATAAAATATCCTGATAACGAAACCGGTTATATTGGAGTACTTGCAATTGATAAGCATTTCAGGTCGCAAGGCATAGGCAAATATTTTTATGAATGTTTTGAGCATGTTATCGCCAAAGAAGGTTATAAAAAAATCAGACTCGCAGTACATGAGGAAAACTCTGGTGCAATACGCTTTTGGCAAAGACTTGGATTTATTCAGGCAAATGATTTTGAGTATCGGTGTGGAACCTTGCGAAAACGGGCGGAATTTGAGAAAAAAGTTAAGGAGTCAGAGAATGATTCAAGGTTTAGTGAATATACAAAAACGGAGGATTAGATGACGGATATGATAAGATACAAAAATCTTTTAAATAGTATAAAAAATCGCATTCGTGCGGCTCAGGTCAGAGCCACTTTTGCGGCAAATGCTGAAATGATATTAATGTATTTTGATATAGGCAAGATGATACATGAAAGACAGCAGAAGGAAGGTTGGTCGTCATCTGTTATTCCCCGTCTCTCAAAAGATATTAAGAATGAACTGTCTGATATAAAAGGGTTTTCTGAGCGCAATCTTGGAAGGATGGTTGCATTTTATAGAGAGTATTCCTGTGTTACCGAGATTTTGCCACAGCCTGTGGCAAAATTAGATAATTCTGAGAAATTGCCACGAACTGTGGCAAAATTATTAAAAGCTTCTGATTTGTCGTCAGAAAAAATGCCACCGACAGTGGCACAATTAGAAAAAACCAATCTTTTAAAAAATATTCCATGGGGGCATCATTTTCTTTTGATAGAAAAAATCAAAGATATTGATATTCGCTTCTGGTACATGGGAGAAACTATAAAGAATGGTTGGAATAGAGATGTTCTTGCTTCCATGATAAAAAACAATTTGCATAATAGACAGGGAAATTCTTCAACAAATTTTAACCATACACTTCCTGAAATGCAATCAGATCTGGCCGCGAAGACGTTGAAAGATCCGTATATTTTTGATTTTTTAACAATTGCTGAACCATTTGCTGAGCGGGAGCTTGAAACAGAGTTAATCAAACATCTTGAGAATTTTCTTACGGAATTAGGGACAGGTTTTGCATTTGTAGGAAGGCAGTATAAACTTACAGTTTCCGATAAGGATTTCTATATTGATTTGCTTTTTTATCATCTAAAACTTCGTTCATTTGTCATAGTTGAACTGAAGAAAGGTGACTTCAAGCCGGAATACGCAGGAAAAATGAATTTTTATTGTTCAGCAGTTGATGATCTTCTTAAACACTCAACAGATCAACCGACTATCGGGCTTATATTGTGTGAGTCTAAAAATAAAATATTTGCCGAATATGCATTGCGTGATATACAAAAACCAATAGGGGTTTCTGACTATGAACTGACAAAAGCACTTCCTGAGAATTTGAAATCAAGCCTTCCGACAATTGAAGAACTTGAAAAAGCACTTGAAATCGAAGAGTAATCTGAAAAAAAGGAGGAAAAAAAATGACTGAATACTGGCAAGATTTGAGAAAGAAGGTCGGGCATGATCCGATAATAATTCCAAGTACGGCAGGAGCAATTGTAATAGACAATAAAATTTTACTGGTCTTTCACAGACAGAAGCAGCTTTGGCAGATTCCGGGCGGATTACAGGAAGTGGATGAAAAGATTACTGATACAATCATCCGGGAAATGAAGGAGGAATTGAACCTCAATGTCAAAGTTAAGGAGCTTGTTTCCGTGTACAGCGGAAAAGAATGGAAAATAGAGTTTCCAAATGGTGATGTGGTAAATCAGTTGCTGTTTTTCTTTCTTCTTGATACGGACGACTCGCTTGACAAAATAGTTATTCAGAAATCAGAGGTCGAAAAATATGCTTTTTTTGATCTGGATAATCCGCCGGAAAATATTTTCCCATGTTGCCGTGAGAAAATTAAAGATTTGATTAATTGCAAAAACAGAGTCATTTTAAAATGAAATACACTAACTATTACAATGATTATTATTCTCAGATTTCAAAAAGCAAAGCACACGCTGTTTTCTGCGAAAAAGTCTATGGCCGAAATTTTTGTCAGGAAGGAATGCTCACTCAGTTACAACTCGAAAAGCTTATTGAAATTGTAAAAGATGGTCCGTGTAAAAACATTCTTGAGCTTGGTTGCGGAAATGGAATGCTTGCTGAATACATTTTTGACAAGACGGGGGCGCATATCGTTGGTGTTGATTTTTCAGAAGAAGCAATTAATCAGGCAATGAAAAGAACATTTGGAAAAAAAGAAAAAATAAGATTTATTCAATGCAATATTGAGGATATTAACTTAATAGATGGAAACTTTGACATGATTCTTGCAGTTGATGCCCTTTACGACCATTTTGTTGACAATATTCCTGAAGTTCTAAAAAAGTTGAGAAATCTTCTTGCTGATGATGGGAAACTTGTTGTATTTCAGTCATTTATTGCTGAAAAAGAGGAAGATGCAGGAAGTCTGGACGCAGAAAATACATACATTGGAAAAGCTCTCACAGAAAACGGATTCCACTATTCAGTAACTGATTTTACTCAAGACGATAAAGATCACTGGAAACTTAAAATTCAGACGGCAAAGGAAATGGAATCCATTTTTGCAGAAGAAGGAAATATTGAACTTTATAATTTTCAGATAAATAAAGCAGAGAAACTGCTTTCGTATCTTGAAGATAAAAGGGGGAAGAGATATTTCCTGAACATGAACCGTAAAAAGATTTTTCAGATATACCATAAAGAGGAGGAATAATTGATGGAAAAGTGGCGGCAGGCAGTAGAACTATTCTTAAAAGACTGGAAAGAAAACGAGGAAGTTATCGGGGCGCTGGTTTGCGGGAGCTATGTAACAGGAAATCCATCAGAACATTCGGATATTGACCTTCATCTTTTGCTTAAATCCGGGATCGATTGGAGAGAACGGGGTAATAAAGTAGTAGACGGATATCTTATTGAGTATTTTGCCAACCCAAAAGAGCAGATATTGAAGTATTTTCATGAAGAGATAGCAAGTAGAAGTTGTGTTAGTGCGCATATGTTTTCCAGTGGAGAGATACTGTTTGACAAAACTGGTGAATTAGGAGAGGTTGTCAAGCAGTCTACTGATTGGATGAAAAAGCCATTTGACGAAATGTCTGACATTTCCAGTGAAATAAAAAAATATTTCCTTTGGGATATGCAGGACAATTTGCATGAGGTATATAAACATAGCAGAGAGACATTCAGCTTTGTATATCACTGCTATTTGAAAGAGATTTATGCTACCTATTCTGAGTATACTGGTTTTCCAGCTGCATCTGCAAACAAGGTGATTCGGTTTCTTGAGAATGAAAATGATAAAAAGAAATATATGATCCCGGATTTTCCTGATAAAGTGTTTCAAAATCTTTTTGTTAAAGCTGCTGTGAGTTCAGATACTAATGAGATGGTGATACTTTATGAGAATATTACTAATCATGTGTTGAATATGATGGGAGGATTTAAAGTAGATGGGTGGAAAATCAGGACTCCTCTGGATATATAATTATGACAAACATGATGAATATTGAGATGATGCTTAAATACTCAAGGGTTCAAAGCGTAGCCAGAAAAGTGCTTAATGAGATTGCGTTTTGCATTAATGAGAATTCAACAGAAGCTTCAATTTCAAGTGATTGTGTCAAGCTTTTACGCAAATATGGTATAACAGAAACTTGGTACTACAATGTTCCAGCTTTGGTATTGCTTGGTTTAAGAAGCTGTTTCTCTATTTCCGGCAAGGATTATACTCCTGACAACAACGAAATCGTCGGGACAGAGAATCTTATTACAGTTGATCTCAGTCCTCTTGACGGCAGCATTTGGGGAGATTGTGCCAGATCATTTGTGTTTCAAAAAGGAAAAACCGCTGACGAAAATAATTATGGTGAATTCTCTGAGGGAATGAATTTTCAAAAGAAACTTCACAATGAAATGAAATCATTCGTATCGACGGAAACTACATTTGAAGAACTTTTTTGTTTTGCAAATGACCTCATAAAATCAAACGGTTTTGAAAATTTGGATTTTATTGGTAATCTGGGGCACAGCATTGAAAAAGAAAAGATAGAGAGAATATATATTGAAAAGAACAATCACAATAAACTTTCTTCTGTAAACTTTTTCACTTTTGAGCCCCACATTAAAATTATTGGTGGAAAGTGGGGTTTTAAACATGAAAATATTTACTATTTTGACAGTACCGGCAGAATAAAAGAGTTGTGAAAAAAGATTGTGGTGAAATATAATGAATTTAGCATTCTTAGCTTCACATAACGGTTCAAATATGCAGGCGATTATTGATGCTTGCAAGAATGGAACATTGTTATCAAAACCGTGTATCGTTATAAGCAACAACAGAGATTCCGGTGCGTTGAAAAGGGCTGAATCTGAAAATATTCCATCATTATGTCTTAATGGAAAAACTCATCCTGATTTTGATGATCTTGATAAAGCAATTTGTGAAGCACTGGTAAATCATGGCACAGATTATGTTATTCTTGCGGGTTATATGAAAAAGATAGGAAATAGAGTGCTTGAGCACTTTAAAGGCAGAATTCTCAATATCCATCCGGCATTGCTCCCGGAATACGGTGGGAAAGGCATGTATGGAATGAATGTGCATAAAGCTGTTATTGATGCAGGAGAAAAAGAAAGCGGAGTTACAGTACACATAATTGATGAAAATTATGATACTGGTCCGATCGTTGCTCAGGCAAAAGTACCGGTTTTTGAAAATGACACCCCGGAAACTCTAGCCGAAAGAGTGCTTAAAAAAGAGCACGAGTTTTTTGTGGAAGTTTTAAAAAGAATGGAGGAGAAAGAAAATGACCAATAATAAGAAGATTGAGAAAACCCTTATTAAGCATTATAATTCTTACCCAAGTCCATTGAGGGCAGCGAATGAACTTTTTAGGTTAATTAAAGAAAAAAAAGAGATAAAATATTGTGACTTGGTTCATCCTTTTATTATTTCTTTATGTAGCTCAATAGAGCTGACAATATCTGATGTATATATAGATTTTATGTTCAAGAAGATTGGTAAAAAATATAAAAATTTAGTAAGACCTTTATTGAAAATGCCTATAAATATAAAGCTTCCTTTAATAACACTTTTAGTTTCGGATTATAAATACCGTCTAAATGAGGATTCAAAGGAAGTGAAGTACTTGTATAAACTATTTTCTTTAAGAAACCGATTCGTTCATATTGAAGAGCATTGGGTAGATGTAACAATGTTTAAAGATAGCTCAAAACCTGGCATAGAAATTGAATATTATAACCCTAAAGATGAGTACTACTATTTATCAGATGTGTTTCCAGAATTAAGCATGAATAATATTAATGAAATGTATGAATTTGTTAAGAATGCAAACTTAAGGCTGAGGAACTTGCATGGAAAAGTTAAGCATTGGAAGTGGAAGCCTGAACCTTGGTTTATAAAATTGGATAAAAAATGAAAGAGATTAAAAGAGCATCAAAAGATCAAGCTGAAAGACTTTTTGAGATCATTGTCAAAGCTACGGGAACCGGATGTGCACCTTTTTATCCGCCTGAAATCATGGAAATATGGCACAAAGGCAGGAGTAATGAAGGAATGGCGCATGTTATTGAAACATCTGAGATTTATTGTCTGATTGACGAAGGAATTATTCGCGGTTTTTTGCATATTGACGAAGCTGAAATATTAGGGCTTTTTGTTCATCCTGATGATCACGGAAAAGGATACGGGACAGAACTTTTCCGTTTTGGAGTTGATAAAATAGATTCAAGACCGATTCTGATCAAAGCGACTCTAAATGCAGTGCCATTTTACTCAAAACTTGGATGCCGCAAGATCAGAATAGAATCTGTAAGGCGACACGATCACGATATTTATGTTCATAGGATGGAATTGGATTGAAGGAGCAAATCATGTTTAAAAGAATTTCAACTTTATGCCTGATATTATTGGCATCTTCTGTTCTCGCAGGAGCTGACGCAAAAGATTACAAAATTGAATCCGGAAAGCTTGAAGGCTCACTTTATAAAATTGCAATTCCTGTGAAATGGAACAAGAAGCTTTTGCTTAATGCTCATGGTGGAAGACCTGAGACAATTCCGATTTCTGCTGATTTTAAGATCGAAGGAACTCAAAATGAAAAACTGCTCAAAGAAGGCTGGATGATCGCTGAGACAAGTTACCGCAGGAACGGAATTTTTGTTAATGACGGTGTTGAAGATCTTAAAATTCTCTATGATTTTATTGTGAAAAATCACGGTAAGCCTGAAAAAACATATATTGCCGGTGTTTCAATGGGTGGAAAAATCGTTGTCAAAATTGCGGAAGAACCGAAAATGAGGTTTGACGGAATTATTGCTCATTGTGCGGCACTTCTTTGCGAAGATAACGATCCGTCAATGTGTGAAGACAAGGAGAATCTGAAAAAACTTACATTCAAACCGAACATTCCAATTCTTTTCTACAGTAATATCAATGAACTTGAGTATGTGAAAGAATATATCTCCAAAGCAGAATCAACAAAAAACACTGCACTGTGGACTTCGCCCCGTCGCGGTCACTGCAACACAAATTATACCGAAGCCTTAAAAGCGGTAAAAGCAATCTCGGAATGGGTTGAAAACGGCAGAAAACCTGCTGACGAAACTGTTCTTATAAATGTCATCAGAACTGATTCTTTGGCCCGTCATGAAAAAAACGGCATTTTCGCAAAAGTTAAATCAATTAATGTTTACGGCAGTTTAGTAGTTGATGTTTCACGAATTGATCTTGAAAAAGCCAACATTAAACAGGACTCGCATTTTCAAGTCACATTCAAAGATAAAAAGTTCAAACCATTACTTGGACATGGTTATGGCGATGTTGCGGAAAAAGAGTGGATAGGATTTATCACAGCCGAAGATTACCTCATGGTCGCAATAAACTGGGAAAATGCTCAGAAACAGCTTGGCTGCAAAGAAGGCGATGAAATATTTATTGAGAAAATAATGGATAAGACAACGGAGTGAAAAATGAACTATAACAAATTTCCAATTATGGAATTTGACAACAAAAGCGAGCCTTTACTGAAGGCTTCCAGTTTTTGGGAAAATATTGATGCTCCTGAGCATTGTGTGATGACATTTTTTCCTGAGGTTATTGAAAAGATCGTGTCAGAGTATGATGCGAAACTTTTATCAAGTATTCCGACTGTAATTGGTGACATAAAGGTTTATGAGTTTGAATATAACGGAAAAAAGATAGCTCTTGCTCTGGGCGGACTTGGTGCACCGGTGGCAGCATTAAATATGGAGATGTATGCGGCACTTGGATGCAGAAAGTTTATGGCTTGTGGAAATGGCGGTGTGCTTGATAAAAATCTGCATCGGGGTTCAGTTATAATCCCTGATGAAGCAGTTCGGGATGAAGGAACTTCTTATCACTATCTTGCTCCGGAAAGAACAGTTTTATTGGATAAAGAAGTTGTTGAAAAAAGCAGAAAAGTTCTTGAATCCCACGGTATATCATACAGAATTGGTAAAACATGGACAACAGATGGGATTTTCAGAGAAACAAAGGACAAAATCGCCCTTAGAAAGCAGGAAGGATGCCTGATAGTTGAAATGGAATGTGCCGCTTTTGCCGCAGTTGCACAGCATTTCGGCTATAAATTCGGACAATTGCTCGGTCCCGGAGACGATATAAGCGGAACTGACTGGGATTCCCGATACTGTGATGAAAAATCTTCTCACAATGAAAAGTTATTCTGGCTTGCCGTTGAAATATGTACAATGTTGTAGGAGAACTCTAAGGCTCTATCACCCTTTCCTTTTCGCCAAAAATGACTCAAATCATGTTTTCCTTTTAGCCAGAAACCAGAAAAACAATAATTTTAAAATGTTGTAAAAAAGCATCATACAGCAAATATTACTTGCATAACGTAGCAAATAAGCTACAATAATTTTGAATGTGTGTTGCGGAGGGTGTGATTATGGCAAAAAACTGGGTTGCTATGGCTGATCCTGAAATAGTTAATGAAATATGTCAAGCTGTAAAGCAGATGAGAATAAATAAAAACATTTCTCAGCAGCAAATTGCTGAAATTGCCGGACTTGACAGAACAACAATAAGCAGAATGGAATCGGGTCGGGCAGTGAATCTGCTTACTTTGGTTACCGTTCTCCGGGCGCTTGATAAACTTGATATTCTTAATGTTTTCAAAGCGGAGCAGGTAATAAGCCCCATCAAACTCATGAAAGAGGAAGAGAAAAAGAGAAAAAGGGCTGGAAAACCCAAAAAAGGTGTTCAAAATAAAGCAAAGGAGGATTCTGAATGGTAAATATTGCAAAAGTGAACATCTGGGGAAATTTTGCCGGAGCTGTTGTCTGGAATGAAGGTTCAGGAGGTGCATCATTTGAATTTGAGAGAGATTTTGTAAGAAAAGGGTTTGATCTTTCTCCACTTAAAATGCCGATTGCAGAAGCCGAAAACGGAACAGTTTTTTCTTTTCCTTTTTTAAATCCTGAAACATTCAAAGGTCTTCCCGGGCTTCTTGCAGATTCTCTTCCTGACAGATTCGGGAACAAGGTAATTGATGCATGGCTTGCGGCAAATGGAAGGACTTCTGAAAGCATGAACCCCATCGAGCGGCTTTGCTATATTGGTAAAAGAGGAATGGGAGCACTTGAATTTGAGCCGGCTGTTATGACAGAAAAGTCCAATCCTGTTGAGGTAGAAGACCTTGTAAAACTTGCTCAGGAAATTTTGAGCAGCAGAAAAGATTTTGAAGCAGACTTGAGTGATAAAGGAGTTCATGAAATTTTCAGAGTGGGAACATCCGCCGGCGGTGCAAGGGCAAAAGCAATTATTGCCTATAATCCTTCAACTGGAGCAGTGAGGTCTGGACAAATTGACGGACTTACCGGTTTTGAATACTGGATCATTAAATTTGACGGTGTAAATGACTCTTTGCTTTTAGAAACAAAAGGTTACGGAAATATTGAATATGCATACTATCTTATGGCGCTTGATTGCGGGATTGAAATGTCTGAGTGCAAACTCCTGCATGAAAACGGCAGATCCCATTTTATGACAAAAAGATTTGACAGAACGGGATTGGATAAAATTCACATGCAGACATTGTGTGCGATAGCTCATTTTGATTATAATGACCCGAGGTCTTATGCTTATGAGCAGGTTTTTCAAGTCATGAGAGAACTTCGCCTTCCCTATGCTGATGCCGAGCAGATGTTCAGGCGGATGGTTTTCAATATTATGGCGGAAAACAGAGATGATCACACAAAAAACATCTCATTTTTAATGGATAAAACCGGCAAATGGCAGTTGTCTCCAGCTTATGATATGACTTATGCTTTTGATCCTGCAAACAAATGGATTGGAGCGCACCAGCTCTCAGTCAACGGCAAAAGAACAGAAATCAAAAAAGAAGATATGCTTGAAGTTGCCACAAAAATGAACATAAAAAAACCACTTGAAATAATTGAACAAGTTGAAGATTCAATCGGCAGATGGAATGAGTTTGCTAAAATTGCGGAAGTTGGAAAGGATTTTATGGAAAAATTCAAAATATTATTTTTGTAAGCCATACTTGACAAAAACGGAATTATTCATCTTCCTGCATGGGAATTTGTGAAGTGAACTTGTAATTCCACGGAATCTAATTCCTTAAAATATTGCAATTTCGCGGAATACAATTCCCTGAAATTTGACAATTTTGAGGAATTTGGTAGTATGGGTATGTATTTTTTATGGAGGGAGCCATGATTCCGAGAGCTTATGACAATCTTGATAATTATTTGAAAAAAGGAAGGGTTCTGGTTATTTTTGGTCCAAGGCAGGTTGGAAAGACAACTCTTTTGAAAAAATTTTTATCAAAAACACATCTTAAATACCGTTTAGATAATGGTGAGGATTTCCGGATCGCAGAGCTTTTTTCATCAAGAGATCCCGACAGAATTTCTGAATATGCTAAAGGATATGAACTTGTTGTGATAGACGAAGCTCAGAAAATCCCCGATGCCGGTTCAGGACTTAAAATGCTCATAGACAACAATCCTGATTTGATGGTTATTGCAACTGGTTCTTCCTCTTTTGATCTTGCAGGAACTGTCGGAGAACCTCTGACTGGAAGAAAAAGGACTTTGACCATGTTTCCTGTCTCTCAGATTGAGCTTTCAGAAATGTTCAACAGATATGACCTGAAAGAGATGCTTGAAGAATTTCTTATTTACGGATCATACCCTGAAGTTGTTGAAGCCAAGTCAAAAGATGAGAAGTCACGAATAGTTACAGAGCTTACACATTCATATCTTCTTAAAGACATCATAGCTTTTGACCGAATAAAGAACAGCCGTGTGATCTTTGATCTTCTACGGCTTCTCGCCTTTCAGACAGGGAGCAAAGTTTCACTTTCTGAAATTGCAAAAAACTTAGGAATTGATGGAAAAACAGTTGGACGATATATTGATATTCTCGAAAAATCGTTTGTCATATTCCGCCTTACCGGTTTCAGCAGAAATCTCAGAAAAGAGATAGTCAAAAAGAACAAGTATTATTTTTATGACACTGGAATAAGAAATGCCCTGATAG
>ENA-UPTA01004350-UPTA01004350.1-activated-sludge-metagenome-genome-assembly--contig:-NODE-4350-length-13444-cov-4.689222_pt1 | contig 13444 bp, 18 predicted proteins | sample MGYA00238184_ERZ773361 | MGnify/ENA primary metagenome ERZ773361 (study PRJEB29100, sample SAMN05720205) | activated sludge metagenome | isolation source: anaerobic digester from wastewater...
CGTTGGGATCGGAAAGCCTATCGGTGACCGTGTCCGGGAGCTTGGCAAGAAAGTGATTTACTTCAAGTCCTCAGAAAGCGCGTTAGAAGAGGATAGATTCTACAACCGTAAAGCGGAATCATGGTATCACGTCTTTGAGAAGTTAAGGGATAAAGAGATCCCGTACCCGGATGACAACGAGATCATACGGCAGTTAAGCGCGGTCAGGTACAAAGTCATCGATTCAAACGGGAAGATACAGCTTGAGCCAAAACAGAAGACAAAGGAGAGGCTCGGCAGAAGCCCGGACGATGCGGACGCATACATTCAAGGTATTTACTGCGCGAATCTCTATGAGTTAAGCGCGAGAGACACATATCAAGATCAGTTCATGGACCGTCAAGGGCAGGGTATCCCGCTAGATGGTCGAGAAGCAAACGAGACGATAGCTTATTAGGAGATGATATGGAACATCCAGAAAGTTTAAAAGACGTAAACGACATAAAAATAACCGAACAGATAAAAGAGTTTGTGACCGGGATCGCTCAGGACGTTCAGGAAGCGGACGGTTTGAGGGAAGAATGGAAACGGAACGACCGCGAGTATTACCGGAAACGGTACGGCATCCGCGAGTCAAAGACATTCCCTTGGAAAGGGTGTGCGAATTACGTTCTGCCTCTGATTGACGCGAACATCAACAAAGCAAAACCGAGTTATGTGAATTTATACGCGAAAGCGAGCCCGCCCGTTAATTTCGTTCCGTTCGGGGCTGAAGACATCGAGCCTGCCTTAAAGAGAGAAAAGCTCTTTGATTGGCGTATGAGGACGAAGACAAGGTTCTTTGTCCCATATTGTATCGGAATCGACAAGATGCTCCAATCCGGCTCTGTTGTCTTTAAGATGATTTGGAACTTCTCAACCAGGAAATACACGGAATTTATCGAGATAGACGAGCTTGGGCAGAAGGTTCTTGAAGCTCTCTACGATCCGCGTGTCACGGACGATATGTTATTCCAGATATTCGCCGAAGAGTACAAACCAGACATGGAGTTTGAAGAGAACGCCGAAGCGATAAGGGACGCGGTTCGCAGATTCCGTGAAGGCGAGACGAACATCGAGGTCAGCCTTATTGAGAAAGAGAACGATCAGCCTGAAGTCATACCGCTGTCGCTTGCCGAGATCATTGTCCCACCGGATACGACCGACATCCAAAAGGCAAGGTTCGTTGATTATCCGTACTGGACAACGAAGAACGACTTAAAGATACAAATGAGAGACGGGAAGTTCGTCAAGTTCGAGGACGAAGATATTGACGCGTGGATAAGCGATACGATGTCAACCGACCATGAGAGGTCAGCAGACAGGCTCACGAAAGAAGGAGTCATCTACGAGTCGAATGTCTCTCAGCTTATTTTAATGCATGAAACCTGCGTTTGGTTTGACGTTGATGGTGATGGGATCGATGAGAAATGCGTCTGCAACTGGCCGGACAACGACTCAAGCGCGGTCTTAAGGTTTATCGAGTTGCCGTACGATCACGGTCATTGGCCGTATGCGGTCGTTCATCGTGAGCTTACAGATTCAGGCATCTATTCATCGCGTGGCATCCCGGCTCAGGACTTAGATTTTCAGACGGGTATTTCAGGGCAGTTTAACGCGATGTCTGATAACAACACGATCATAAACGCCCCGATGCTTGAAGTCGTTGAGGGGCTTGTTGACAACCCGAAGAACATTCGGTACGTACCCGGCCAGAAGGTCATCACGAAAGCAAAAGGCGGATTTGAATTAAAACAGAACCCGAACATTAACCAGATGTCCTTTATCGAGACGATGTCCGTCTTAAAGGCGTGGAGTCAGGAACGGGGCGGGATGATGCAGTTCTCGTTCACGGACAGTTTGAATGAAGGCGGGAAGAGCGGGAAGAGAAGCGCGACCGAATCAGCGCAGATAGGCTCGATGCACGACCTTCAAGTCTCGCTTGAGCTTCAAGTCTTTCAAGATCAGATGCAGGAAGTCTATTATCAGCTTGACTCTCTCTGGTATCAGTTCGGGAACGAAGAGGAGGAAATTGCGATAACAGGCGAACAGCCGATGAAGGTCAAAAGGCGTGAGATTCAAGGGAGATTTAACATAGTCCCGAACGGGAGGATAGACAATACAAACCCGATCATCAGGCTTCAGACCGCGTGGTCGTTACTGCAAGCCTTTACCGGGAACCCTCTGGTCAATCAAGATGCTCTTATTAAATTGTATCTTGATTATATCGACTCGAAATATTCACAGCTTCTCATTAAGCCACCTGAACAAGTCCAGCAGGAACAGGCAAGGCAGATGCAGATGCTTGAATACGAGAAAGCGGTCGCAATGGGTGACGCGGCCAAAATGAAAGAACTTGAGACCCGGCTTAACATCGCTGAAAGATCGGCTGAAACAAGCCTTGAGATACAGAAGGAAACCATACTCGCACCAATAACAGGCAAAAAGTATTCAGCAAAGGATTAAGATGACGATTGAAGAGAGACTATTAAGACGGAATGACGAAGACATCCTTGAGATCGGGAAACTTGCACAAGAGCTTATCGCAGGCGATAGAGGCAAACTTCTCTACGCTTTAACGAACGGCCAGATTTGGCGTGAACTGAAGACGAACGAGAAAGAATCAACAGATGAGAAGATCGAACTTTTAGGGAAATTACGGAGTTACGTTGAACTGCTTCAGACTATTGAACGATGTGTCGCGGAACGAGAGGCTCTTTTGACCGCAAGAGTTGATGAGGCAAAAGGCGAGACATCATTAGTTGAAGAACCAAACCCGCAGAAATACGGTAGTAGCGGGATCATATAGTTTAAAAAAAAGACGTTTCCCAAAACGTCTCTAATATAAATGCGTGATAAAAAACAGAGTCTCCCATGACTCGAAAAAAAATGCGTGGTAACAAGAAAGGAACGAGATGTTAACAGAAAACACAATGCAAAGCGTCATGGACGGAATTGTTCACTCTCTCAATCAACCGGACGTAAAGGTCGTTGAGAAAGAAAAGAAAGAGGAAAAGAAAGAAGAGGCTGTTCAAAAGAAAGAAGAACCTAACGAAGTCGATGGCATTGGCGAGATCGAAGACCTGATCGGCGATTCCCTCACGAAAGAGGACAAAGATGAGGTCTTAAAGGACGTTGAAGAACGTCTTAAGAAAGGTGAAAGTCTCGCGTCAATCCGAAAAGAGGTCGAGGACGGACTTAAAGAGGACGAAGAGGAGTCATCCGAGGAAGAAAAGGAAGAAGATAACGATGAAGACCTCGTCCCGAAATCAAAGGTCGAAGACATCAAGGCGAAAATGCAGAAAAGAATCGATTCCGAGGTCGCAAAGAGAAAAGAACTCGAATCAAAACTTGACACGAAGCCGGATGACAACGACAAGAAACTCGACAATATGAGTGTCGAGGAACTCCAATCCGTGAAGAAACAGATCCGGAGAGCCTTACGGCATGAGGATGATGACAACAAGCTCGATGAGTTAGAGGACTTATTGGATAAGGTCGATGAGAAGATCAAGACTCAACCGCAGAGGTTTTTTCAGAAGCAAATGACGAACCTCTCGAAGATACTGCCGGACATATCTGAGGTCTACAAAGACGTTGAGACACAGATAAATACCGGGAAAGGCGAACTGGTCGAACTCGCGAAGACTATCTATCAGAGATCGCGGTCGATGCAGGGAAGCCCTGAAGGTTGGGCTGAGGCATTCCAGATGGCATTTGAGCATCTTGAAGGCCTTAAGACCGTAAGTCCGAAAAAAGATGATGAGAGGGTGAACAGCCTGTCGAGACGCTTAAACACCCTGAAGAAGAAAACAACGTTGAGCGGGAAACAATCGGTCGCGAACCAAGAATCGATCAACAGCCGGAAACTTTACAAGAAGGCCGTTGAAGGGGACGTAGACGATAAGCTTGAATATGTCCGCAAAAACTTGCTTACTCCTTTTGGGAAATTCGACTAGGAGGATTAAATGGCTTCAAAACAGTTACATACTTACGCAACGGGAGGCGGGAATGATGCCGCTAACCGTGAGGATCTAACAGACACAATCGCGGATTTGTTCGCTGACGAAGTGCCAGCGTTCAAGATCGCGAAAAAGATCAAGGCATCGGCAACCCTTCACGAATGGACGCAGGATTCACTGGCGGCCGTATCTCGTACGGGTATTGTTGAAGGTGCCTCGATCACCTACGCACAACCTGACGTTCGTGCGAAGAAGAAAAACTACACCGTCATTCGGCTGAGAAACTGGGACGTTACGTTCACCCAGGAAGCGGTCGCAAGCGCGGGAGTCGAGTCAGAGTTCGCTCGCGAACTGATGAAAGCCATGAAAGAGATCGCTCGTGATTTCGATTCGATCATTCTTTTCACGGCTTCAACAGGCGCAGGCGCAACGGGAACGGCACGCAAATGTCGCGGGCTTCTTAACGCGGTCACGGGCAATATCGTGTCATGCGGTACTGCACGCGCCCAGTTGTCGGAAGATCAGGTCAACCTTGTCATGGACAAGATCTGGTCTGATGGCGGCAATCCGAAAGTTCTGTTCTGTAACGGTTTTAACAAGAGAGTTATCTCGAAGAAATTCTCTGCCAAGACCGGGTTCACGTTCAACATCGAGGCTTCCACTCGGAAGGCGATCGCGAACATCAATTCATACGAGGGTTCGTTTGGGACTCTCCAGATCATACCCGAACGTCAAATCCTTGTTGACGCGGTCGCGATCGTTGATCCTGATTACTTCAAGGTCGCTATTTTGAGAGGAATCAAGTCATACAAAGGTGCGGCAACTGCATCGTCATATAAGGGTTGGGTCGAAGGCGAACTCACTCTCAATTACGGGAATCAATCAGCTCACGGTAAGATCACCGACACCACAACTGGTGGGACGATCAGCTAACCATTTTAACGCGGGGGCGGGTAAAACCGCCCTCGTCTTTTTAAAAGGAATTATGGACGTTATAAAAAGAGAACTAAAAATCACGCCGGGGTTCATTGACAACTTAATGTACGAAGTCGCGCAACGTGTCCTTGCGCGCAAGTATTCAGCGAAGGCATTTTTTGAAGCGTGCGAAGAATGCCGGGTCTTGAATGAACTCAAGTCGAAAGAGCTTGAGAAATACGGCCATAAGATGAAGCTTGGGAAGAAGCTCGGTAGCCTTGCCTCTTCAAAGGTCGGATGGTCGGAGGACGGGACATGGTTCATGGGCAATACGGAACTCCATCCGTCATGGCGTGGCATTATCCCGAACACGCTTTACTGGTACATGGTTCACGCGATGGACATGAACGACTACTGGACAACGGATAACGAAGAGGTCAAGAAACACAGGGAGTATATCATCAAGCATTACGTTTTTGGGAACAGGCTCAACGAGATAAGGACGCATCAGGTTCAGTTCGGTACGAGAAAGCTATCATTATACAGAAAGGACGAGACAGGTGGGGCAGACACTCATTCCGCTCTCAAAGAGGGAACTCCAGCCAAACCGGATATTCCCGAATAGGTTCGTGATCGAGCTTTGTGAGGGGATACATTTTCATTACCGGAATTTCCGGTTCAACTTGTCTCTCTCGAATTGGCACTCGATCGCAAAAGGATGTGCTGATAGTCTTGAGAGATGGATTAAGAGAGGGATGCCGTCCTTTGGGAGTAAGCATATCGAGCTATGCCGGAAAGACGTTGTCCCCAATAAGAACGAGTCGATGTGTATAAACCTTAACAAGAATTTGTATAAAAAAGTTCATGGCATTTATTCAAAAGGGAACGAGTTCGATGAAGACACGTACATCCACGTTAAGTATCGGGATTTGAGGATCGAGATGCCTGAATCCGAGTTCGTTGAGTTTGCGGACATGGTCGTTGAAGCGCGAAATAAGTTAAGGGGAAAGAATGGATAAGGTCGCGGTTCTTCTCTCATGTTATAAAAGATCTGACTATACGAAGATGTGCCTTGAAGCACTTGAGAAGAACACAACGTATGAAAACGTGATGTTCTTTCTTGTCGATGATGGGAGTCAGGACAAGACGTTCAGGCATCTTCAGAACTTCAAACTCCCGAAAAGGATATTCCTTCATCAGGTGAATCGTGGCTTACGGGAGAACATCATTGATTTCTTTGAGATGACAAAAGAATACGATTTTATCTGTAAGGTCGATAACGACCAGTTAGTGCCGAGATACTGGCTTGAAGACCTTTTAAGAGTGTATAAGACAGAAGGTCTTGACGTGTTAAGTCCGAACGTCCTGCCGAGTAACGCGGCCGAGACGGCACAGCACACGATCGGTGGCCTTTGGTTCATGCGGAGAAACTTAATAGACGGGATGTATTTCGAGCGGATTGAGTGTGGCGGTATTTTAGGAGCGCATCATATCGTTCAGCAGATAATGACCGAGAAAAACCCGAAATTCGCATGGACGGAAGAAGTTGTCTTTCAGGATGTCGGGCATTGGAGCGGTCGGCATGAGAAACATATAAAGTCAGACGAACATAGGGAATATTCAAATCTTATAGGGAGAGAGATCGCATGGTAGGCGGGAACGAGACATGGAACAAGTATTATTTCGAGAACGGCACGATGAGAGCTTTTGGCGGGATCAAGAAATACAAATTCGAGACATGGATTCATCTTACGCTCGCGGACGATACGGAAGTCATTATAAACCCTGATAAGGTCTTATTCGCTCATGTCAAAGGTCGAGAACACTATAAATAATATTAAAGAGATAGAGCAAGCCTTTAGGGACGAGAACCAGCAGAAGGTAAAAGGGAAGTCGGTTTGCGGGACATTCGAGACGATGTACTGGTTTCTTGATAAGTAAAAGGAATACGAGATAACAAAGCATGATATTACGGGTTGATGACTATTCAGAAAACACGAAAAAAGACGAACTGAGCATCATGGTTGGGACATGGCTTCAGAAGTTCCCCGACTCGGAGGTGATGTTTGCCGTCAGCCCGATAAGCAGGTTCTCTCTTATGGGAAGCGTTTATCCATGCGTTCCGTTTAAAGGGCGTGAGAAGCAGTTTTACTATACGGCAAATCAGCATCTTAGGTCAATTCATTACGACAAGAACAACTCATTTAATTTCGTTATATGGGCAAGTCACGGTTTGATCCATATAAACCATTCACGGCTGAGTAAAGACGCGCAGGAGATGAGCATCCTGACAAGCTGTTCGATCGTTGACACAAAGATATTCGTTCCGCCCTTTAACGATTTTAACGAAACGACCGAGGTGATATGTAAAGAGAACGGGATAACGCTCATTAAGCCGGACGGATGGAAAAGCCTTGAGCATAACGAGGTTTCAAGAGATTGTGATTTTTGGTATATGCACGCATGGAGATGGACACCGGAAGAATTTGAGAGGAAACTCAAATGATCTGGGTGATTGGTACAGGCAGGTGCGGGACGAAATCATACGCGAAATGGAAAGGTGGTGTCCACGAACCAAAGCCAAGCATACGAGAAGACGCTCTTGAATATTACTATAAAGGGAAAGCAAATGATTCGCTCATTGACAAGTTAAAAGACCGTATGAAGTACGGGCTTTGTAGTGATAACAACCAAAGCCTTGTCATACCGCCGATCGTAAAGGTTGATAAGAAAGCTCATTTCGTCTGGCTTGTAAGAAAACACGTTGATTGTATCGAGTCATTCTTAAGACGGGGTGGGTATAACAAATATCGGGAGACAACGAAAATAACGCCAAAAGAAGGCTTTTTGACCGAATGGGGTGATTTGCAGAAATTCACATGGTATTACTGGTTCCTTAATGGTCTTATCGCTCAAAGACTATCTGAGACAGGTGCAAGTTTTGAAATTATAAATACGGAAGACATCCCGATCCGGGAGAACACATCAAAGGAGAACTGGCTTGATAGGTAGCCCGGCAAAAACATGGGACAGTTACAAAGACCTTCTTCTTGTGATATTCGATGAATTTCATCCGAAGAAAGTGATCGAGTTTGGTAGCGGGATGTCAACGTATACGATAAGTGACCGAGTTGAGGAACTTATAACGGTAGAGCATGACGAAAACTGGTTCGTGAAGATCCCGAAGAAAGAGAACATAAAGGCTTTTTTACATAAGGAATACGAACCGTATCGGGAAGAGATATTTAATCATGGAAGATTTGACCTTGTATTTATTGACGGGAACGAGAGACAACAACTTCTTATGATGGCGGAAGGCGTGACGGACTTAGTATTACTGCATGACGCGGACAGATTTGAATATAAACAGTTCATTGACAACTATACATATCATGTCTGGAACGATGCCGGATGTACGGTCGCGCTTACAAACGATGGCGAAATATATGACAGGTTAAGGACAGCATATGAGAATCGCGATTCATCAATCTAACTTTATGCCTTGGTACCCGTTCTTCCAGAAGATGGCGCAATGTGATGTTTTCGTCATTTTAGTGCATTGTCAGTATGAGAAGAACGGATGGCAGAACAGGTGCATGGTCAACGGGAAATGGTGGACGAAACCGATCACGAAAGGCACTGCCCCGATCGTTAATAAACGGTACGTTGATAACCAGAGACTTATTGATGTGAACATCCCATTTATTTACGGGATGGCGAGAGTCTTGGGGATCGACACGAAAAAGATCGTTCTTGATTATCCGACCGAGCTTACAGGGACAGAGAGGCTAATTGACATTATAAAGCACTTTAACGGGGATGAATACCTTACGAACCTTGAAGCGTTTGGGAAGTATCTTGATAAGGAAAAGGTCGAGAAAGCTGGCATAAAGATAGTCCCTTTCAAGACTCAATATAAAAAGCACGTGTTTGAGATGTTTGACCTGTACGGAGTTGACAGGACGATAAGGAGGCTTAATGATTAAGTATGTTTGTGACATCTGTGGCCGTGAGATCGAGAGACGAGATGTTTTTGAACTGAGAGTAAAGACGATAGACACTGAAGACAGACCGCGAGGCATAAGGGATAAAGACATTTGCCCTTGGTGCAAGAAAGAACTTGAAAAGTTCCTTGAGGCGCGATGCAAGATTTAAAAGAGTTCTTTGAGATGATGAACAATACCGATTTCCCGTATGTCGTTCTGCGGAACTGGGAGAATCTTCCCGATAAGGTCGCAGTTGGCGAGCATAGTGATCTCGACCTGTTGGTGTACGACCTTGACCATTTCCGAGAACTGATCCCATGCGTGTCGGTAGTCTGTCCGTTACCGAGAGTTCGTCATAGGCTACCGATCGCATCGGGAGACGTTTATCTTGATGTTCGCTATGTAGGGGACGGGTACTATCCGTCACAGTTTGAACAGCATATCCTTGATAACAGAATGAAACATGAGAAAGGCTTTTATGTGCCTGACCCGGACTCGTTCAATGTCGCGCTTGGCTATCATGCGGTTCATCATAAAGGGGCGAATACATACAGAAAGTATTTAGGGGATGCAACGGTTGAGGAACTTTTAGAGGCGTTAAAGGTATCCCCGATAGGCTGGTCAGAGCCTTTTGACCCAACGGTCGGGCGGTTCAATTCGTACCTTAAAGGCTCAACGTCCTTTGTGAATAAAAAAGACGGTAAGATAACGAAAACGCAGAATCTTTTTCTTGAATATGACCTTGTTAAGAACGAGGAACGGATACTTAAAGTCTTAAAGGGGAAACATTTCCCGATGCTCTTTGACAGTGATGAAAAGTCTATAACTCTTGATGATTGCGGTGAGATGCTGATGGTGACGAACCTCCCAAGTGATTGGCGAGAGCAATTCGCCGAGATCATAAAAGACTTACGTGCTGGGAGAGTCATTCACCGTGACATCAGACCACAGAACCTTATGGTCAAGGACGGTGTCATAAAGCTCATTGATTTCGGGTGGGCAAGATTCGCAGATGAAGAGGACGGCAAGACTCCCGATGTGCTGGGATTTAAATATAAACCATCGTACGGATTTGATGATAACTATTCACTTAAAAAGATCAAACGGGAGTTTGAATATCAACTGGAGGGTTAATGTATATTCTTGGGATCCATCTTGATACGTCTGCGGTCGGGCATTACAGAGTCATTCAGCCGCTTTCAAAGGTTATGGAACAGGGGCTTGCAAGCGTTCATCTCTTTAATTACAAGGAACATTCCCATGATTACGAGAGACTTGCCGAGTGTATAGAGGTGGCGGATGTTATATCGCTTCCGAGACCACACAACGAGAAATGGTTCGAGACGATGAAAGCGATCCGGAAATCGGGGAAAGCGATCGTAATAGATCATGACGATGATGTATTTAATTTAAGCCCTCTTAACCCGTACTATAAATATATCGGTGTCAAGGAGGTTCAGGTCGAAGAGACGGGTGAGTTCTTATGGCATGACGGCATGACAACCCTAGACGGATCAAAGGTGATGTTTGACATATCGAAAAACCTAAGAACGAGGGATATGCTGAGAGCGTGTTGCAACAAAGCGGATGCCATTACGGTCACGACCGACATACTGGCCGGGACGTTCTCGAAACATAACAAGAACGTCTATGTACTACCTAATTATATTGATTTGAACTTATTTAAGAAACTTGACCTGAAGAAAGACTCGAAAGTCCGTATCGTATGGCAAGGCGGGCATTCGCATTACTCAGACCTTTACATGGTCAAGGACGTTTTTAAACGGATCGTTGAAAAGTACGAAAATGTTGAGTTTTTGATATTCGGATATTTCTTTAAAGGGGTTTTCCAAGGGCTTACGAGAGTGACGGAAGTTCCTTGGGTTCAGCACGCGGCCTATCCGTACAGGCTCCCGGCTCTGAACGCTGATATTGGGATCGCGCCTCTTGAAGATAACGAATTTAATAGGAATAAGTCGTGCATTAAATATCTTGAGTACGGAGCGGTCGGGATGCCAACGGTCGCAAGCAACGTAAGCCCGTATAAAGAAGTGATGAAAGACGGTGAGACGGGGTTTCTCGCAAGTGACAATGATGAATTTGTCGAGAAGTTAAGTCAGCTTATCGAAGACAAGTCGTTCAGGAAGAAGATGGCAAAGAAAGCCTATGAAGATATAAAAGAAAACCACAACGCGGATACATTCGCTTATAAGTGGGTGGAAGCGTATGACAAAATAATAAAAGGAGACATTCAATGAAAAAGATCTTATTTGTTCTCATGTTTATCGCATTGTGCGGGATCGTGTATGCCGGAAGCTCACTCAATCAGGGGCAGGTCGATATGAAGGTCGGCGTATACGGTACGAAGGACGGAACTACGTTTGATTCCGTTCAAGGGGCGGCTGACACGGCCACGATCGAACAGAAAACCGTCACGACAGGCGGGCAGGAATATGAAATGACCATCCCTGCTGGGACGAAAGAGCTTAATTTTCAGGCACGGACGGCGGTCGAGTCGAGGATCGCGTTTCTTTCAGGTGATGTAAGTGAGACCGCGAAAGTCGATGCGACAGGCCCGTATTACACGGTCAAAAGCGGTACCGTTTTCACTCTTGACGGTCTTGATTTGGCATCAAATCTTACTCTGTACGGGACGGTTACGCCCTCTGGAGACAGTACGATACTTGAACTTCAGACATGGAAATAAGGAGTCAATATGGCTGATTATTCATATACATTTTTAACGAGTCAAAACAAGCTCTCAAGCCTGTTAGGGGACTCAAGCACGGGTTCTGACAATCAATACCCTATTGCAGACCGTAAAGAGGCTCTTAATAACGCGGAACTTGCGTTTGCGGAAGATTCTGAATGTCTGCTTGAGTACGCAACGGGAACGGTGGCGAACATGAAACTCGCCTCCCCGGATGACTGTCTTAAAATCGTTGCGTTTTACGTTGATGATGAACTCATCACGGCGGATAGAGAAGTCTCGATAAAAGACTTAGGAAGACTCAAGGATTATTCAGGAGACGTACCGTATTACTATGTATGGCAGGATGGCGGGACGTGGTACATCTATCTTCTCGGAAATTCAACAAATGTGAACGGTGATACGTACAAGATATATTACGTTAAGAAACCAACGACTCTTTTAGACGCGGATGGGGATGTCTCGATTCTCCCGATTGAATACAGGGAAGCGGTTGCGTACAAAGCGGCGGCGGAGCTTTTCCTTCAGGTCGGGCAATACAGTCGGGCGAAACAGCTTTTAAGCGTTTATTCGCAATTTGTCGAAAAAGCGAAAAAGAGAGCAAGAGAAAGATACATCGATGCTGAACTTACAGTCATTGATAACAATTATTTTCCGGCAAGCGAAACTGACAGGGCGGGGACATGAGTGTAACGAATGAAGGATTACTTGATACCGGGCAAGGTAATGAGGTCTATTTAGAGATCCTTTCATTTTCAGGTGGGGAAGATCAAGTCTCTGAAGATCATGTAACACCAACGAACAAAGCTCGTGTGATGAAGAACTGGGAACCGCTTTCGATAGGCGGGATGCAGAGGGTCGCAGGCATTAATGAAGTCGGGGATATTCCAACAGGTGGGACGGTTACGGCTGACGAACCGAGCCTTTTGGGTCTTTTTCATTATAACGAGTCCGACAAGACATCCGCCGTGCTTGGTGTCGTTGATGGTGACTTAGTCATTCTGAGTGGGTCTGATATTTTAGTCGCAGATGGTGGCGCATCTCTTTTCACGGCTGACAAAGATTGTTTTGGATGTGACGCTGGTGATAAGGCGTGGATCACGAACTCTACTGACAATCTTAAAATGTTCGACACGACAAATGGAGCGGAAACTCCAACGGGGGTTCCTGCCGCCGCAAGGGAAGGGATATATTACCATAAATCACGTCTTTTTGCCGAAGGCGGTGGGAGGACGGTTTATTCTTCAAGAGCGGGTGCGGGTAATTGGCCAGATGAAGCGGATGCATGGAGCAAGGCAAACGATGCGTCAAATATAGACTTACCTGACTACACGAAGGGGAGCATCCCCGGCCTTCCGAGCGGTGATGAGATAGCAGTCTTCACGAAGTCTGAATGCTATTCTGTTTTCGGGTTTCCTAATATTGCGTACAGGAAGATAGTGAACTCATGGGGGTGCGCTAACAGGAAGACGCTTGCGGAAGGGAACGGAGGAGCGTTCGGAGTTTCGCAATATCCTAATAAATGCGTGTGGTATTGGGACAGGACAAAATTCGTTTCATTGACGGAAGGGGTCAGTTGGATAGATGACGTTAATTTCGCACAAGAGATGTACGGTATTTTTAGGGAGAACAAATATTATTTTATTTATACAAGCGGAGCATCGGGGACGTATCCGAACACGATAAAGATATTCGATACCCGATTCGCGTGTTGGTACGAAAGAGAAATAAACCCTGATGTTGGAGATAATCTTGGCGCGCCGATAGTATTGGGAAAACAAAATAACGAGTTTTACTGTTGGTCATCGAGAGTCCCGAACCTCTATGAGCTTGAGACAGGGACAGAGGACGAA
>ENA-UPTA01004359-UPTA01004359.1-activated-sludge-metagenome-genome-assembly--contig:-NODE-4359-length-13428-cov-5.551036_pt1 | contig 13428 bp, 13 predicted proteins | sample MGYA00238184_ERZ773361 | MGnify/ENA primary metagenome ERZ773361 (study PRJEB29100, sample SAMN05720205) | activated sludge metagenome | isolation source: anaerobic digester from wastewater...
AGTAAACAAATTAGACCAACAGCAATACCGTAACTTTTTGCGATACTTACCGTAGCAATAATATGCGTCACCATGAATATGCTGAGCAGTATTAAAAAAATCAATACAACGTAATCTTTATCTGTGGCCAAAGCACTCAACAATTGCATGGCTGTTTAAAAATTCCTTTTGAGTTGTTTGCTGTTCTAATCAAAACTTTGTGCAACGCGTGCTTCTAGCGTTTGTAGCAATGCACTTTTTTCTGCGTTTGTTTTGTCCCACCAAGTTTTGATTTCATCAATGGTGCGATAGCAACCCAGGCAATAGCCTGTGGTTTCATCCATTGCGCACACACCTACGCAGGGTGATTCAATTTCTTGTTCGGTTTCAGTTGTCATATGGATAAAATCCGTGTTTTCTTAACTTAATTGACCGTGACATTGTTTGTATTTTTTACCAGAACCGCAGGGGCACGGATCATTTCGGCCGACTTTGACGCCATCACGCACTACAGGTTGGCCGCTAGCGAGCAAGGCGGCTTCTTCATCCGACTGCGGATTAGCAAGCGCTTCATCGTAGTCAGCATGTTGATACTGAACATTTTCCACTTCAACTGGATGCTCAACGGCTTCTACATCGGCCTCAGTTTTACTTGCACCAGCATGGTGATTTTAGTCACTTCGGCCTTCACTGTATTGAGTAAGCCCTCAAACAATTCAAACGCCTCACGTTTGTATTCTTGTTTTGGGTTCTTTTGTGCGTAGGAGCGCAAGTGAATACCTTGACGCAAATGGTCAAGCGCGGCCAAATGCTCACGCCAATGGTTATCCAGACTTTGCAGCATGACCGAACGCTCGAACTGGCGCATCACCTCTGCACTGGCTAACTGCTCTTTTGCTGTATAGGCACTGTTTGCCGCCTCTAGCACGCGCTCGCGCAGGGTTTCTTCATGTAAATCAGGGTTATCTTCCAGCATTTTCACTAGCGGGATTTCCAAGCCTGTTTCTGCCTTCAATTCACGCTCTAAACTTGGCACGTCCCACTGCTCTTCAACACTGTTGGGCGGAATGTATGTGGCGATCAGATTGATGAGGACATCTTCACGCATGGCCTTGATGGTATCGCCCACATCCACCGCTTCTAGCAACTCGTTGCGCTGCTCATAAATCACCTTGCGCTGGTCATTGGCAACATCATCGTACTCAAGCAGTTGCTTACGGATATCAAAGTTACGACCTTCAACCTTGCGTTGTGCGTTTTCAATCGCACGCGTCACCCATACATGCTCAATCGCCTCGCCCTCAGGCATGTTGAGTTTTTCCATAATCGCTGAAACGCGGTCAGAGGCAAAAATACGCAGTAATTGGTCTTCAAGTGACAGGTAAAAACGGCTCGATCCTGGGTCACCCTGACGGCCAGAACGGCCGCGGAGTTGATTGTCTACGCGACGAGATTCATGGCGCTCCGTGCCGGCGATGTGCAAGCCACCCGCTGCCAGTACCGCATCATGGCGCTGTTGCCATTCGGATTTAATTTGGGCGATGCGCGCTTCTTTTTCGGCGTCGCTTAATTTTTCATCATGCTTCACCGCTTCAATATCGGTTTCTGGATTGCCTCCCAACACAATGTCAGTACCACGGCCCGCCATGTTGGTTGCAATGGTAATCACGCCGGGGCGGCCTGCCTGCGCAATCACATGCGCTTCACGTTCATGCTGTTTGGCATTTAAAACCTGGTGTTCGAGTTTTTCCGCGTTCAGTAAGTTGGAGATCAGTTCTGAATTTTCAATTGAAGTCGTTCCCACCAGCACTGGCTGGCCACGGCTTTGGCAGTCTTTAATGTCCAATATCACCGCCGCATATTTCTCTTTAGCTGTACGGTAGACTTTGTCCATGTGATCTTTACGCTGCATTGGGCGATGGGTTGGAATCACCACTGTTTCTAACGCATAAATCTGATTAAACTCATAGGCTTCCGTATCAGCAGTACCCGTCATCCCTGCAAGCTTGTTGTACATGCGGAAATAATTCTGGAAGGTGATAGAAGCAAGTGTTTGATTTTCTTTTTGAATCTCAACGCCCTCTTTGGCTTCTACCGCTTGGTGCAAGCCGTCCGACCAGCGACGGCCCGGCATCATACGGCCATTAATTTCATCCACAATGATAATTTCACCATTGCGCACCACATAATGCTGGTCACGATGATAGAGATTACGCGCCCGCAGTGAGGCATACAAATGATGCACTAGCGTAATATTGGCCGCGTCATACAGGCTGGAGCCTTCAGATAGCAGACCGGACTCCGCAAGAATAATTTCCGCATGCTCGTGGCCTTGTTCAGACAACACCACATTCTGGCCTTTTTCATCCACCCAAAAGTCGCCTTCACCTTCTTCTTCAGTTTGCGCTACGAGCTTTGCAGCCACTTCATTGATTTGGTTATAAAGCGCAATGCTGTTATCGGCCTGTCCTGAAATAATCAGCGGCGTACGCGCTTCATCAATTAGAATCGAATCCACTTCATCGATCAAAGCATAGCTTAAGCCGCGTTGCACACGCGCTTCTAGTTCATGCACCATGTTGTCACGCAAATAATCAAAGCCATATTCATTGTTGGTGCCATAGGTAATATCAGCCGCATAGGCCTGACGCTTTAATTCATTAGGCATTTGCGATAAGTTAATACCGACAGTTAGGCCTAAAAAATTATAGAGTTTGCCCATCCACTCAGCATCACGTTTGGCTAGGTAATCATTCACCGTGACCACATGCACACCTTTGCCCGTTAAGGCATTCAGGTACACTGGCAACGTCGCGACCAATGTTTTACCTTCACCAGTACGCATTTCACCGATTTTTCCGGCATTGAGCACCATACCGCCTATCATTTGCACATCAAAATGACGCATGCCAAGCGCTCGCACCCCGCCCTCGCGCACCACGGCAAAGGCCTCTGGTAGCAAATCTTCAAGCGTTTCACCTATTTGAAAGCGCTGTTTAAACGCTTCCGTCTTGGCTCTTAGCGCATCATCAGAAAGCGCTTGCATCGCAGGTTCTAATGCATTTATTTTTTGTACTTGTTGCGCGTACTGTTTAACCAAACGGTCATTTCGGCTACCGAATATTTTTTTGAACAACGATGAAATCATGAAGTAAGTGGCTTTCCGCTTAAAGGATATAAGGCTTTAATGATGTACGACTAAATTTATGTGAAGGTGATGTTATGTTTGAAAATTGCTCAATAAACTCTGTTTTTCAGTATGTGAGGGCATTAAAAGTAAATTCAAGCACCTGCTTTAAGATATTGTCTTGGGTCAAGCGCATTGCCGTTAAGGCGAATTTCATAATGCAAATGCGGCCCTGTGGAGCGGCCAGTATTACCCATCTCGGCAATTACTTGGCCTTTTTCTACACGTTCACCCGCTTTCACCAACAACTTTGAGCAGTGCGCATAACGCGTTTCTAGCCCAGAGCCATGCTCAATTTTGACTAGTTTACCATATCCGGCTGTATCTTCAGAGGTTGACACGATACCGCCCGCTGCTGCATAAATCAGCGTACCAGTCGGTGCAGGAAAATCCAGCCCCTCGTGAAACGCCTTTTCACCGGTAAAAGGGTCAGAGCGCCATCCGTAGCTGGAAGAATTATAAGCCGCTGTAACTGGACTGCTATTGGGCAACAAATCTTTTAATACGCTTTGCTGCAGCAATTTAGCTTCTATTCTTGCCAAATCATCCGTACCTGCCTCGATTTGGCTCAAAAGTACGGCAATTTCTTTTTGCAAATCAGCTTCGGTCATCGGGGAGTTCAGCACCAAGGGACCACCACGACCATCTTGCACTCGCTGTGCGTCCTCTTTTTTTTGTATTGCAGATTCACTGCCTGGCTTATCTTGGGGTTTTTCTAGGGATTTTTCTAGGGATTTTTCCTGCGGTTTTTCACCAGCCAACTTCGCCAAACGCTCGGCCTGAGAATCCAGACGCATCATGCGTGCTTGCATTTCGCCCAACTGCAAAGCGTAAGCATCTAGGTGTTTTTGTGGGTTATTGAATGAGAACCTTAACTGAGAAGGAATCAGCGACTTCCCCCCCTTTTGTGCTGCGGCTTCCTGTGGCACAATAAATAACAAGGTGATTAACACTGGAATAACCACCAAAGCAAGTGCAATCAGCGCCAGATGAAACACTGAGAGTGTTTTTGCTTTTGCCATTTTATTTGAGACAAAAATGATATTCATAAAGTTAATCAATATTTATAGTGTCGAACATGCTACCGTTTAATGCATTGCTAAAACAGCCGGAGCTAGTTGCACTCAAGGCGAAAACAAAGGAAGCGCAAATCGCACAAAGTATTTGGCTGAACGTTAGCCCTGAAAACTTAGCGCAGTGTAGCCACGCCTATCGTCTAAAAGACAAACAATTGTCCGTATTTGCAGACAACAACGCCGTTGCCGCAAAAATTAAACTTTTAATCCCTAGCTTATTGATTAAGCTAGAAAAGCAAGGGTGTGAAGTTACTGCAATTCGGGTAAAAGTGCAAGTAAAATCTACCCCAAAAACCCCAACTAAACCCGTCAAAAAACTAAGTCGCCACGCTGCAACCGAATTAACGATATTAGCCGAAAAATTGACAGGCACATCGCTTGGTGACGCCTTGGCAAGACTCGCAAAAAAAGCAAACTAAGCAATGATTGTCGCCAATTGCTTAGGTAGGAAACATCTCAGGCAAATCTAAAAATCTAACTGTTGTTCGGCTAGCTTAATAGTGCAATAATAAACCGTTGTTACAAACGAGTTACACGTTGTAAATTTGTGTAACGCTCGGTTGTTGACTTCTTCATTTACAAAAGTAATGCGTAATTGGTTTTGCTTCACACTCGTTTTAAATTCTGTATGACTTAAAAATATTTAGATGAAAAATTTGGATAGGGAGAAATTATGCAAGTTGAGTTGATTGTTGCCCTGGGGGCCGCTGTTTTAGCGGTGCTATACGGGGTTGTCATGAGTAAGTGGATTACCAATTTGCCTGCTGGCAATGCACGTATGCAAGAAATTGCCAGCGCGATTCAACAAGGCGCAGCGGCTTATTTAGCCCGTCAATATAAGACCATTGCAATTGTTGGTGTGGTGCTAGCGGTACTAATAGCCGTCTTTCTAGGTAAACAAACGGCGATTGGTTTTGTTATCGGTGCGGTACTTTCAGGCGCATGTGGCTTTATCGGCATGAATGTTTCAGTCAAAGCAAACGTTCGCACTGCGCAGGCGGCAACCAATGGGATTGTGCCAGCCTTTGATGTTGCTTTTAAAGGTGGCGCCATTACCGGTATGCTGGTCGTTGGCCTTGGTCTATTGGGTGTCACTGCTTTTTACTGGTATTTAGGCGCTGACCGTAACACTGATTTAAACCCACTCATTGGCTTGGCTTTTGGCTCCTCGCTCATTTCAATTTTTGCGCGTTTAGGTGGCGGCATTTTCACCAAAGGCGCGGACGTAGGCGCTGACTTGGTAGGTAAAGTTGAAGCTGGCATTCCAGAAGATGACCCGCGCAACCCTGCCGTGATTGCCGATAACGTAGGTGACAATGTGGGCGACTGCGCTGGTATGGCGGCCGACCTGTTTGAAACTTATGTCGTGACCATTATCGCCACTATGGTATTAGGTGGCCTGATGCTGGATAACGAAGGCATCAACGCAATGATTTATCCCTTAATGCTGGGAGCCGTTTCAATTGTGGCCTCCATCATTGGCTGTTTTTTTGTCAAAGCTTCCCCTGGCATGAAAAACGTGATGCCAGCCTTATATCGGGGTTTAGCCGTTGCTGGTTTACTTTCGTTAGTTGCGTTTTATTTTGTCAGCCATCAATTATTTCCTAATGGTTTCAACCATGCACCCAACCTTGTCGCTTCGGCCAATGCTTTGTTTGGTGCGTGTGCGGTAGGCTTAGTGTTAACTGCGGCACTGGTTTGGATTACCGAATATTACACCGGCACCGATTACGCACCAGTCAAACATATTGCCAAAGCCTCAACCACCGGCCATGCAACTAACATCATTGCAGGGATTGGCATTTCAATGAAATCAACCGCGCTACCTGTTATTTCAGTGTGTATTGCCATTTTGACGGCTTATCACTTGGCAGGTTTATATGGTGTGGCGATTGCAGCAACTTCTATGCTGAGCATGGCCGGCATTATTGTGGCACTTGATGCCTACGGTCCAATTACGGATAACGCGGGCGGTATTGCAGAAATGGCCGAATTACCAAGCGAAATACGTGATATCACCGACCCGCTTGACGCAGTTGGCAACACCACCAAAGCGGTGACAAAAGGTTATGCGATTGGCTCAGCAGGCTTAGCAGCGCTAGTATTATTTGCCGATTACACGCATAAGCTTGAATCGCACCTAGGCCAGGCCATTGACTTTAGTCTGAGCGACCCTAAAGTGATTGTTGGATTATTTATTGGCGGCCTAATTCCCTTCTTATTTGCGGCAATGGCTATGGAAGCAGTCGGGCGCGCAGCTGGTGCCGTGGTTGAAGAAGTCCGTCGCCAGTTCCGCGATATCAAGGGCATTATGGAAGGCACCGCCAAACCAGAATATGGCAAAGCAGTGGACATGCTCACCACAGCTGCCATTAAAGAAATGATGGTTCCATCACTTTTACCTGTTGCGGTACCCATTGCCGTTGGCCTGTTACTAGGCCCGGTGGCACTAGGCGGTTTACTGATGGGTACGATTGTAACGGGCTTGTTTGTTGCAATTTCAATGTGTACCGGTGGCGGCGCTTGGGACAATGCTAAAAAATACATTGAAGATGGGCACCACGGCGGCAAAGGCTCTGAGGCACATAAGGCCGCGGTCACAGGCGACACTGTCGGTGACCCCTACAAAGATACGGCTGGCCCAGCAGTTAACCCACTGATTAAAATTATCAATATTGTGGCTTTACTGATTGTACCGCTGCTACACATGTAAAACTGGCGTGTAATTAAAGGCGGCTTAGGCCGCCTTTTTTTGTTTTTCTTCCCAAAAAAATTCATGCATAAAACAAACCTTTTTCACATCAACAAACACAGTAAATCACTACCAACCTTTTTCGATGCTCTGAAAGCCTTGTAAATAAAGGCTTTCAGAGCATTAATTTTTTCTCGGTGATTTCACAGCCTGTTTTTTCATCATTTTTAAACTATTTTTTGGTAACGCTACGTACATTTAGCTTTTTACATTATGATTGCGCTATCAACACAAAGGTACATATGCTAAGACATTCCGAATCTCACCGTTCTCACCGCATTGGCTGGCTACGCGCGGCCGTTTTAGGTGCCAATGACGGCATTGTTTCTACCGCCAGTTTGGTGGTGGGCATTGCCGCCGCGCATGCCACACATGAAACAATATTGCTGACAGGGGTAGCAGGTTTGGTGGCAGGGGCGATGTCGATGGCGGCAGGGGAGTATGTTTCTGTAAGTTCACAATCTGATACCGAAAACGCAGACTTAACGCGAGAAAAAGAAGAACTGGCAACCCAACCAGAGCATGAACTAGATGAACTGACCGGCATTTATGTGAGTCGTGGTTTAACGCCTGAATTGGCAAGACAGGTCGCAGCACAAATGACCACACATGATGCGCTAGGCGCACACGCACGCGATGAATTAGGCATTCTGGAAATGACCAGCGCAAAGCCAGTGCAAGCGGCACTTTATTCTGCCGTGACTTTTGCAGTGGGCGCGGCCTTGCCTTTACTGGTGGCGTGGTTTGCGCCAAATCCTCAAATTATTATCAGTGTAGCGGTGATGTCTTTAGTTTTTCTAGCGTTACTTGGCGGCTTGGCGGCTAAGGCTGGCGGCGCAAACCTTTGGAAAGGCGCATGGCGCGTGACCTTTTGGGGCGCTTTGGCAATGGCAGCCACTGCGGGAGTTGGCAGTTTATTTGGCGTGGCAGTGGCGTAAAAAAAGCGCGATTACCGCGCTTTTTAATATTGAATACGCCACCTAAAACTGCCGAGAGATTTTTGTGCCTCTGCGAGCCTTATTTTAGGCGGCTTCCAGCGCATCAACAAAGAAGATGCGCTGTTTTTTTAATTGCTAAGGTTTAAAACGCAGGTTTTACTTCTGCTGCGTTATAACGCGTTACGCCATCCATAATTTCTTTGTGCGCATCCTCTATGCCCACCCAGCCTTCAATTTTCACCCATTTCCCTTTGTCCAAATCCTTGTAATGCTCAAAGAAGTGCGAAATCATCTCTAAACGCCAAGGGGAGACATCTTGGTAAGTTTTTTGATAGGCATATAGGCCACAGACTTTTTCAACAGGCACTGCGAGCAATTTTGCGTCACCACCCGCTTCATCCGTCATTTGCAACATGCCTAGCGCACGGCAGCGCACCACTACGCCTGGCAACAATGGCACAGGGGTAATTACCAGCACGTCTACCGGGTCTCCATCATCGGCTAAGGTATGCGGAATGTAGCCATAGTTACATGGATATTGCATAGACGTTCCCATAAAGCGATCAACAAAGATAGCGCCGCTTTCTTTATCCACTTCATATTTCACAGGGTCGCCCTGCATCGGGATTTCAATAATCACGTTAAAATCGTGGGGTAAATTTTTGCCTGATGGAACTAGATTGAGTGACATGACTTGCTTCCAATAGTTAAATAGAGATTTGTTTGTAAATTCAAGGCGCGCATTGTACCAAAGTCATGTAAATAAATTGTGACCTGATACAAAAATTAATATCAACGCACTTGCGCGCGACAATGTTGAATAATTTCTTGTGGGGTGAGCTTTAATGCAAGATAAAACAAAGCAGGAATAATCACTGCATCATCTAACTGCCCAATAATTGGAATAAAATCAGGAATCAAGTCAAATGGTAGCAGCAAATAACCTACCGCCAAGCCCAATAAAAACTTGGCCACCCATGGCGTCTCAGGGTGTTTGAGCACTAATCGATAGACTTCCAGCTCTTTTTTTAAATGTCGGTAAAGCGACTTGAACTTACTCAGCATCCAGTTTTTTACCCGTTAAGCGTTCAAACGCCTCTAGATACTTTTCGGAAGTGCGTTGCGCCACATCTAACGGCAATGCAGGCGCTGGTGGGGTTTTGTTCCACCCGGTAGATTCCAGCCAATCTCTGACATATTGCTTATCAAAGCTTGGGGGATTTTTGCCAACCGCATAACCATCAGCAGGCCAGAAGCGGGATGAATCTGGCGTGAGTATTTCGTCAATCAAATACAATGTGCCCGCATCGTCAACACCGAACTCAAATTTTGTATCGGCAATAATAATGCCGCGGCTAAGCGCGTATTGCGCTGCTTCGGTATAGAGCTGAATACTGACTTTTGCGACTTTTTCGGCCAATTCTTGACCCAAAAGAGCTGCGCATTTTTCGAGCGAAATATTTTCGTCATGGTCGCCCATTTCCGCCTTGCTCGATGGGGTAAAGAGTGGCGCTGGCAATTTAGAAGCCTCTTGCAATTGAGCAGGTAGCGAAATGCCGCACACCGTGCCTTTGGCTTGATATTCCTTCCAGCCGCTACCAACAAGGTAGCCTCGCACAATGGCTTCAATAGGCAATGGCTTTAGTTTTCTGGTCACAATGGCTCGGCCTTGCACTTGTGACTTTTCATCAGCACTCACTACGGTAGCAGGGTCAATCCCTGTCAGGTGATTGGGCACAATATGCTTTAATTTTTCAAACCAGAAATTTGCTATTTGCGTGAGTACTGCCCCTTTGCTGGCAATGGGTGTCGGTAAAATCACATCAAAGGCAGATAAACGGTCTGTTGTTACCAATAATAATTTATCCGCATCTACGGCATAAATATCACGCACTTTGCCTTGGTTTAATTTTTTTAAGCTTGTAATGTTGCTATATAACAATGGAGAATTCAAAGCATCACCTATTCAAGATTATTTTGGAACATTCGGGTTGTCGCCGTCTTCAGTATATGGAAACCGTACGTGCCCGTAACGCACAACCAATACGGCAAGCGCGATAATCAATACCGCAGTAGCAACGGCTAATATATGCTCTGGCGTGAGCGTTTTAACTTCCAACACCAAGTAGCGTGCCAGCGCCACAATACCGATATAAAGCGGATAGCGTACGGGTAACTTTCCTGAGCCAAGATAATGCTTCACCATCGAGAGCACTTCAAGGTATAAGAACAGCAGCAATAAATCCCCTACGCCGACCAACGCTGTCGCCCACATTTTATAAATTTCATCAAATGTGGCATACACCGTTGCCATGCCGATAAACACCAGCACAAGCTGCTCGATATATTTAATTGCCTCTTGCCCGGCTTTACCTAATTGACTGCTCGTTTTCATAAAGTTACCCTCACCTCAATGGGTGCAATTATAACCGAGCTCAATGACCCATATTTTAATTTTTTTGTTCACCAATTTTTACGATTCTGAGCGTATTGGTGCCGCCTGGTGAGCCAATAGGTTCACCAAAAGTAAACAACACCAAGTCACCTGTACTCACGGCCTTCTCTTTTAATAACACTTGCTCCATCTCGTTAAGCACTTCGTCCCGTTTTTTACTACCTTGCTCAATGGGGAATGGGTACACACCACGGTGCAGCGTCAATTTTCTACGTGCAAATTTATCAGGTGACAACGCGTAAATGGGGACTTCAGCATCGGCACGCGATAGCCATTGTGCAGCATTGCCCGACTGCGTCAGTGCCGCGATGGCTTTTACCTTTAAGTGTTTTGCAGTGTAGATTGCCGCAGCAGCCACCGCTTCATCGGTTTTCATAAATACTTGGTCTGACTTTTGTGCGTGATATTGATTGATGTACTCTTTTTCGGCTTCCATCACCACACGATGCACAGCTTGTACAGTTTCTAATGGATATTGCCCCGCGGCTGTTTCTGCTGAAAGCATGACTGCATCCGTACCATCCAGCACTGCATTGGCGACATCTGACACTTCCGCGCGTGTAGGAATCGGGCTAGTAATCATTGACTCCATCATTTGTGTGGCCGTAATCACTAATTTATTTTGCGCTCGCGCCATACGTATCATGCGCTTTTGCAGGCCCGGCACCGCGGCATCGCCCACTTCTACCCCTAAATCACCACGGGCAACCATAATGGCATCAGAGGCTTCAATAATTGCCTCCAGATTTTCAATCGCCTCAGCCCGCTCAATTTTGGCAACAATGCTCGAATTGCCTCCTGCTTTTTTTACCAAAGTTCGGGCTAACTCAACATCGAGGGCATTTTTTGGAAATGACATCGCAATATAATCCGCTTCTAACTTGACGGCGGTTTTAATATCTTCACGGTCTTTTTTTGTTAAGGCGTCGGCTGACAAACCGCCGCCCTGACGATTGATGCCCTTATTGTTACTCAACACACCGCCACTTAAAACGACACAATGAATCTGGTTGCCCTTTACGCGATCCACCTGCATCGTAATACGGCCATCATCCAATAGCAACACCACGCCTTCTTCAACCTCTTGCGGTAATGTTTTATAATCAAGCCCGACATGATCTTGATTACCTAACTCGCAATCTGCATCCAGAATAAAAATATCGCCCATTTTTAAGGTGATTTTACCTAGCTCGAATTTACCAATGCGAATCTTCGGGCCCTGCAAATCACACAGCACACCGACAGGACGCCCTAATTTTGCGGCGATATTCCGCACAATCTCCGCACGCCTGATATGCTCCTCGGCTGAGCCATGTGAAAAATTCAGGCGCACCACATTCACGCCAGCAGCTATCATGCGTGCAAGCATTTCTTCACTGGAAGATGACGGCCCAAGGGTAGCTACAATTTTTGTTTTACGTAACGTCAAATTTTTCCTTAATTTTCTATACTAAATGTCGCTTTCACTATTCATGATGTAAGCGATGAAATTAAAATGGGGCTATAAGCCCCATTTTCAAAGCGCTCAATATTAGGGGCCAATTATTTTTTAGCGCGTTGCTCTAAAATTTCAACTGCAGGTAATACTTTACCTTCCAAGAATTCTAAAAAGGCACCGCCAGCAGTCGAAATGTAATCTACTTTATCCTCAATGCCATATTTTTGGATGGCTGCAATTGTGTCTCCGCCACCGGCCAAAGTAAAGGCTTTGGTATTCGCAATCGCATTGGCTACTGTTTTAGTGCCTTCGCCAAATTGGTCAAATTCAAACACGCCTACGGGCCCGTTCCAAACCACAGTACCTGCATTTTTAATGACTTCCGCTATTTGACTAGCAGATTTCGCGCCAATATCAAAAATCATATCGTCAGTTGCCACGTCTGCCACGTCTTTCTTGATTGCTGGCTCATTTGCATCAAATTTTTTGCCACAAACCACATCTACCGCAACAGGCACGGCTGCACCTCTTTGGCTCATTTTATCCATTAAAGTGCGCGCCACAGGGACGAGATCATCTTCACATAAAGATTTACCCACTTCATTGCCAGTAGCTTTTAAGAAAGTATTGGCAATACCTCCACCCACTACCAGTTGGTCGACTTTTTCAGACAAACTTTCAAGCACGGTCAACTTAGTGGAAACTTTGCTGCCACCAACAATCGCGACCAATGGACGCGCTGGGCTAAGCAGTGCTTTTGTGAGCGCATCTAATTCATTCACCAGCAAAATACCTGCTGCTGCAATAGGTGCAAATTTAGCCACCCCGTGCGTTGAAGCCTCTGCGCGATGTGCCGTACCAAAAGCGTCCATCACAAACACATCACACAGTTTGGCATACTTTTGTGACAGTTCATCGGTACTTTTTTTCTCGCCCTTATTAAAACGGCAATTTTCCAGAACGACCAATTCTCCAGCTGCCACATCAAAACTGCCTTCAAGCCAGTCTTTAATTAAGCGCACTGGTTTTCCAATCTTGGCTGAAATGACATCAACCACAGGTTTAAGAGAGTTCTCTTCAGAATAAACGCCCTCTTCCGGACGACCCAAATGGGACGTCACCATGACTTTTGCACCAGCGTTCAGAGCATGCTCAATGGTTGCCATGGATGCGGTGATGCGCGCATCAGAGGTTACCTTTCCATTGGCCACTGGCACATTTAAATCGGCGCGAATCAGCACACGCTGTCCGCTTAAATCCAAATCGGTCATTTTGATTACTGACATCACATCACTCCTTTTCTATTTTGCTGCCATCATTGCCACAGCGTTATCTAACATGCGGTTACTAAAGCCCCATTCATTGTCATACCATGCACAAACTTTAACGAGCAAGCCATCTTTGGTTACTTTTGTGAGCGTAGCATCAAAATTAGATGAAAAATTGGTATGGTTGTAATCCACTGAAACTAAAGGCGCTTCGTTGTAGGACAAAATACCTTTTAATGTACCACTACCTGCAGCCTCATGCATGATGTGGTTAATTTCTTCTTTTGTCGTTGGTCGTGAAGCAGTAAAAGTTAAATCAACAATCGATACATTGA
>ENA-UPTA01004360-UPTA01004360.1-activated-sludge-metagenome-genome-assembly--contig:-NODE-4360-length-13428-cov-5.034173_pt1 | contig 13428 bp, 10 predicted proteins | sample MGYA00238184_ERZ773361 | MGnify/ENA primary metagenome ERZ773361 (study PRJEB29100, sample SAMN05720205) | activated sludge metagenome | isolation source: anaerobic digester from wastewater...
TTCCCGATGGTGGTATATACGTCCTTCTTGTCGATATAGTCACGTTCCGCGATTGAGATCAGCTGGGTAACAACAAAACTGTTATGGTTCGCAATGCTTTCCTTCCAGCTTTCCGGCAGGGGCGGATGTTCTACTGAACGGGCTTTTTCCAGCATATCAAGAATAATGCCCGCTAATCCAAGTCGCTGTCCGTCTTCAGGGGAATAGATTTTTTCGATACCATAGGCTTCAAGTTCCGCAATTTCTTCAGGGACGATGACTCCGCCGCCGCCGCCGAAAATCTTTATGTGCCCCACGCCATTTTCATCAAGGAGGTCCTTCATGTATTTAAAAAATTCCATGTGTCCGCCCTGGTATGAACTTACCGCTATTCCCTGGACGCCCTCCTGGATAGCGGTGCAGACAATTTCCTTTACGGAACGGTTGTGTCCGAGGTGGATGACCTCAGCGCCCTCCTGCTGCAGGATGCGGCGCATTATGTTGATGGAGGCGTCATGTCCGTCAAAAAGCGAAGTTGCAGTCACAAACCGTATTGTTCCCATAGAAACCTTCTTGCGTTAATAATAATTGTTGATCATGAAATGGGCTTCTGCTGACGGGAAAGTAATTTTGCGATTTTATATGTATGTGAGAGCATGAACAGCATGGCCCAAAAATTACCACTTAATGATGAAATATAATATTGTGATTTTACTGTCCAGAAGAAAATTTCAGATATGAAAGAATGATTATTTTTTTATCACTTTCCGGCATAGTATGTATATTTGTCTGCTGGAAATGGTACAGCAATACAGCGGACATACATACTATGCCGGGCATTAATTCAATTATTTGATTAAACGGGTGAACAGATTTATAGTTGTCCAGAATATGGAAATGCTGTGGTCACCTATTCTTTGCCACCGTCTTCCGGATCATACGTGCCGTCAGGAGTTGCTTTATCGATAACATGGGGAAGAATGTCCTGCAGTTCTCTGGTTGCCTGCTCTTCGCTCATGCCGGATTTTTCTGCAAAATCACGGACCTTATCTGCTCCAAGGGTATTACGCACCTGATCCTGTGTAATCGGACGGTTTTCTCCTGTGCCGATCCATGACTTTACCGTGTCTTCAAGGCCGCCTTCCCTGAATTTCTCAACAAGTCCGTTGACCCCGGACTCCTTGAAAAGCCCGACGACATTTTCCACTACGTTCTGGTTGTGTCCCCGCTCTTTGCCGAGTGTCTGTGCGGCAGATACAATCTTATCAAAAATTCCCATGGAATCCTCCCGGATATAATGTATTGCAGAATGATGCATGCTGTCATCCTGTTGTAATGTGAAAGAAAGAATATACATTGCGCAGGAATGAAATGCAATAATTTTTTCTTGTTGCAGCGGATACATGAAAGTATACAGTTATGGAAAATCTTACAGGCTGCTGCGTGCACTGTGTTCAGAATGAAATGATATTATTACCAATACATGTAACCGGAGTCTTCACATGAAACGTTTTTCAATACTGCTGTGTATACTTTGTGCGATGATGCGTTTCTCTTCTGCGGAGAGCGGAAATAGCACCTCTATCCTGGACCTTGTACGGAACGGTGAGGAGAAAAAAGTCCTCGCTGCGCTGGATGCCGGAGTCAGCATCAAAGTCAGGAACCGGTTTGGGGAAACACCTCTTATGCTTGCCTCGGAGCGGGGCAATGGGAAGATTGTGGCTGCGCTGCTTAAGGCGGGTGCGGATGTCCGGGAGAAAAGAAAGAACGGCGTCACGGCCCTTATGATGGCCGCTGAACGGGGTCATGTCGATGCGGCAAAGGAGCTTATCCGCGCATCAGCGGAAGTGGACGCGGCAGCGGAAAACGGCAATACCGCGCTGTTGTGGGCGGCGATGCGGGGACATTATGATGTGGTGAAACTCCTGACGGAAAAGGGCGCCGATATCAGCCGGAAAAATAAAAACGGTTATACCGCTGCGGAACTTGCGGGAAAGTGGAGAAGGGGAAAAATTGTACAGTACCTCAGAGAACTGGAGCTGAAAAAGATCGCTCCGGACAATGGAAAAGATAAATCCGGACCAGTGAAATCCCCCCGCAGTGAAGATGAGGAAGAAGAATAATTCTGTTCTGTTAGACGTGCAGCATAACGTGTAACAGGAGAGGGCATTATTGTTATATTGGAAAATTGAAAAGATGACGGTATTATTCTTTACAATCTGTATTATATCGTCAAACTTGAAAAAAATATATTCCGGGATACCGCAAGGAGAATGTGTACATGTATGACATGAAACAGTATGAGGAAAAGAAAATCACGATGGAAGAGTGCCTCGGGCATATTAATCCTGGTGACAGGATTTTTCTCAGCAGCGGTGTCGCAATACCCGCACAATTTGTCACCTCGCTGTTAAACTCTCCCGGATTGTCAAATTATGATCTTGAAATCATTCAGCTTTTTACCACGGGTGATTTTTTTTCAAGTAATGTATGTGAATATCTCAGCTACAGGCTTAAGAACTTTCGTGCAGGTGACAGCTCCAGCAGTGATATGTGTCAGGGTCGTGTTGATTATATCCCGGCAAATCTTGTTGAAATACCATACATCTTCGCCACAGGGGCCATTGAAGTTGACGTCGCGGTTATAACGACTTCCCCGCCGGATAAACGCGGATATGTAAGCCTCGGAATATCGATAGATGTTGCACGGCTGGCGATAAAAAATGCTAAAATTGTGATTGCTGAAGTGAACCGGAATATGCCGGTCACATACGGCGACACATCCGTACACATAGACCAGATTGATTATATAGTTGAAAGCGATCTGCCCATTCTTGAACGGGAACGGGTCCCGTACGGTCCGATGCTTGACCGCATGGGATGGAATATCGCAAACCTTATAGAAGACGGCTCCACCGTGGTGCTCCATGTGGGGAGGCTCTTTGACGCTGTCGCGCACCACTGCAAAAACAAGAAAAACCTCGGCGTCTATACCAATGTGGTATCGGACTGGGTGATTGATCTTATTGAATCCGGTGCCATTTCCAATGAACGGAGCATTGATGAAGGTGGCAAGGTGTCCACAAGTTACTGCTACGGCACGAAGAAGCTGTACGAGTTTGTTGACCACAATCAGCTTTTCGGTTTTTTCTCGGTGGCGAAGCTTGCGGACCCATATAATATCCGGCGCATCAGAAAGCTTATCAGCATCATGAATGTTGAGAAGATGGATATCACCGGCGGCAGCATCGTGTTCCATTCCGGCGACAATCTGCTGTCCGGATACGAGAGCAAGTTTAATTTTGCAGCCGGCACGGCGCTTTCCGGGAGCGGGAAAGTTATTTTCGCACTGCGGTCTGTTGATCAGGACGGGAAGAGCAATATCGTCATCAACCATGGAAGGGACAATGAAAGGGTTCGTTCCACCCTCGGGGCAATCCGCTATGTAGTCACAGAATATGGTGTGGCCAACCTCTTCGGGAAGTCGCTTCGCGAACGTGCGCTTTCGATCATAAATATCGCCCACCCGGATCACCGGGAAATGCTTCTTGGAGAGGCAAAGGCTCTGGGGTATCTTTTCCCCGACCAGATTTACACCATCAAGAATGCCGTCAATTATCCCGACGAGCTGGAGACCCGTAAAACGTTCAAGGGGGGGCTGGAAGTGAAAATCCGACCTATCAAGCCCACCGATGAAGATATGATGCGTCGCCTTTTTTACAAGTTCTCTGATGAAGCAAAGTATCTTCGCTATTTTACCACAGTAAAAACAATGCCCCATAAGAACATGCAGAAATACATCAATATCGATTATAATAATATTCTTGCAATTGTGGCAGTATTACAGAGCGGTCATAACGAAAGGATTATTGCGGAAGCGAGATATGCCGCATATCCTGACGGTAAAAAATACGATATGGCATTTCTTGTTGATGAGGAGTTTCAGGGAAGGGGTGTGGCTACCTTTATGCTGAATTATCTAATTAAAATTGCCAGGGAACGCGGAGTTGAGATGCTGACTGCTGATGTGCTGCCGCAGAATGAAAAGATGCTCAGGGTCTTTGACCGGGCATTTATTAAACCGGAAAAACGGGTCGAATCCGGCGATTATGAGATTATTTTTAATCTCAAGGATGGGGCAGGCAAAGACTGATTCGAAAAACAGCAGCACCTTCCACCCATCCGGTGCGGAGTGCGTGAAAATGATTATGTATACTTCAATGGGAGATGAAAAATGAAGATTGCGGTTTTAAACGGGAGCCCGAAAGGTGAATTAAGTGTCACCATGCAGTATGTGAAATATATACAGAAGAAGTTTCCCAAACATTCCATGACCTTTTACAATATTTCACAGAATATTAAGAAAATTGAAAGGGATCGAAGCGCCTTCGATACGATTATCAAGGGTGTTGAAAGGGCCGATCTTGTTATCTGGTCGGTGCCGCTGTATGTGTGCCTCGTTCCGTCACAGTATAAACGTTTTATCGAGATGATAGGGGAGTTGAAGGCGGACCAGGCCTTCCGCGGGAAGTATGCGGCGGTTATTACCACATCAATCCACTTCTATGACCACACCGCCCATAATTATATGCGGGCGGTCTCCGAGGATCTTGGCATGAAATTCGCCGGCGCGTTTTCTCCTGACATGTTTGACCTCATGAAAGATGATGAGCGCGAAAAGCTTCTCACCTTCGCTGAATCCGTATATACGATTGTAACCAACAAGAGTGCGGTGACCAGATCGTTTCAGCCCCTCCAGGGGGTGAAGTTAAAATATTCCCGCACGCCAGGGACTAAAAAGATAGATCAGGGCGATAAAAAAATACTGGTTGTAACAGATGCCGGGAACAACCAGAAGAACCTTCTTGGGATGATAGAAAAATTCAGGGATTCCTTCGTCCGGGAGGTGGGTCTGGTCAATCTCAACGACATCGATATCAAAGGGGGATGTCTGGGATGCTGTCAGTGCGGGTTCGATTACCGCTGTGTTTATACCGGCGCGGATGGATATATTGACTTCTACAACACGCAGATGAAAACAGCGGATATCCTGATTTTTGCCGGTTCCATACGTGACCGTTATCTTTCATCGAAATGGAAGCAGGTGTTCGACAGGGCCTTCTTCAATACCCACACCCCCACACTTCCTGGAAAACAGATCGGGTATCTCATTTCCGGCCCTCTGGGACAGATCCCGAACCTGAGAGAAATACTCACCGCATATACGGAATGGCAGAAGGCAAATATTGTTGATTTTATAACCGACGAATATGCTTCTTCGGAAGAACTTGATGCAATCATTGAAGGATTTGCGGAAAAAATGCTGATGTTTGCGGATAAGGGATTCATTTCACCGGAATCATTCCTGGGAGTAGGAGGAATGAAGGTGTTCCGTGATGATATATGGGGCAGGCTACGTTTCGTGTTTCAGGCTGATCACAGATTTTACGAAAAGCACGGATACTATGATTTTCCACAGAAGGACAAAAAAGCAAAAGACATGAATAAAAGCATGATTGCCGCAACAAAAAATCCCGCAGCACGGGAGCAGATCAGAAAGATGATAAAAACCGAGATGGTAAAAGGACATCAGCACATCGTTGCAACAAAATAAGTTCCGGGCTGTTGTGTGCAGTCTTGAACATGTAAAGAATTATAAAGTATATGGGTTTGTTGAAAACTGAAACTGCAGTACTATTCTTTAATGGGCTAAAAAAAAGGGAATAAAGTGATTTTTATATTGAAAAATTATAACGATGTTCTATAATAACTGCATAAATGATGTTATAATTTCGTACTGTGAAAAGACGTTACACAACTAACTAACATATGCCAAAACTTCCGTTTTGGCATTTTGTTATTAATTTTAATCTACCCCTTGTTCCAGCTGAAATGTTTCACAAGTGTTACTTCATTCCCCTTTTCATTATATTCCACTTCATCAAAAATATTTTTAGTCATAATAATACCTCTCCCATGAGAGAGTTCGTTATCGGCGCTATGCAGAGTGTGATGATTAAAACCTTTCCCTTCGTCCTTTACCCGGTAGGTAACTTTATCCGGCGCGACGGAGTATTCGATATATATTCTTTTTGAGCTGTATTCCGGGTCATGCTGCCGGGCTGCGACAAATTGGAAGTATCGGTTTTCGTTTATGGCCTCGGATTTCTCCCTGAACGAAATGTTCAGGTTTCCATGCTCTATGGCATTGATGATAATTTCCCTGAGCCCAAGGCGCATAAGGTTGACGTCCCGTGGTTCCATGTATTTCCGAAGGTTGCTGGTCAGGCGCTGTGTGATATCTTCCGCAACGAGAAGATAGTTGCCGATTGAAAAGGTCTGGTTTTCTGAAATAAAATATTTCAGCAATTCATCCTCCGAGACACTTGACGCTTTTCCGAGAATCTCATTTTTCTCTTTGATGTTGATATATTCAAAACGGAGATGCATTTCCTTCGGTTCAATGGTCATGGGTGACTTAAGCTGTGTGCGGAAGTCAACAGGTTTTTTTGACTGAACAAGCTGTTCCAGTTTTTCCTGAACGATATGCTTTGTTACGGAGGAGGCGGTGGATTCGTCGAAAAGCAGATCAAGGAAACTGTGTGAAAGTATCTGCTCAGGCTTAATCTTTAAATGCGTCATCAGCGCGCGGTTTGCGTTGAGAAAGCGCCAGTTTTCATCAAGGGTAAAGATAATATCATTGGATTCTTCAACAAGGAGGCGGTATTTTTCTTCAGAGAGGGTGATCCTCCGGTTTGCTTCCTCGATTTCATCCTTTGCTCTCTGAAGGGTATCCATTTCACGCTGCTGTGTTGCAATGAGCTGTTCCTGGGCGTCTTCCTTTTCTTTCTTCATGATATTGATTCTGTCTGCGAGGGCAAGGGACAGGAGCACCATCTCAAATCCGGAACCAATCTGCAGGCCGTGTTCGGTGATGATAGTATGTGACAGTATTCCCAGCACCCGCAGTGTTGACAGGACAACGCCGAAAAAAAACATGGACCAGGCGATAAGATAAAACCGGGCCGATCGGCGGCCTTTTATGAGACAGTAGACCGCGGTAGGAATCGCGAGTAAAATACATGCAAGGGGCAGAAGCTGTCCCAGGACGATGGTGATGGCGTAATCAGCTATGAGGGATGCCGCGGACAGGAGCGCCGCGCATATCATCAGTATTTTGAAAAGGATATCGGCTTTCGGCGCCACTTCCCTGGTCTGAAGAAATTTTATCGAAAAGAGTACCGCGAAGAAGATACTGAGACCGATAAAAAAAGGATTCGCGTTGATTGCCCACCATGGCGAATCCGGCCACAGGTGCTGGTAGGCAAGGCCGTTCATCGCAAGCTGAAACAGTCCGAAGGAACTGATATACAGGACATAGTACAGGTAGCTGAAATCCCGCACAGAGAAAAAAATGAAGAGGTTGTAGAAGATCATTATCAGGACAATGCCGTAGTATATCCCGAAAAGAAATTGCCCTCGCTGAACAGTTATCCTGAAAAGGTCTTTGTCCCAGAGAGAAATGGGGAAAATCATTCCATCATCAGTTTTTATCCGCAGATACAGCTCTGTTATTTTTCCAACCGGGAAGGGGATATCGAAGATGAAGTTGCGGTGATTGATTCTCCGCTTTGAAAAAGGGACCTTTCTGCCGGTAGTTTCGGTATGGATGATACGGACGGTTCCGTCTTTTCCGGGTTCCGCTGCATACAGCTGTATACTGTCAAGAAGCGGGAATCCCGTTTCAATGAGCCAGCGGTTATCTGATGACGATTTGTTGAATATGCGCAACTTAACCCAGTACGCAGAAGGAGTAAACCCGAAGTTTGGTATTTCACGGTTACTTTTCACAAACCGGGTACGGTGCTCCTCTTTCATTATATCCTGCAGCGTCAGGGTTCCTGCAGGATCTTCAAGTGTTTCAATAAATTTTCCGAGAGAATATTCGGTACAGTCATCGGTAATGATAACGGGCGCTGCCGCGTAAATCGCGATGGTACAGAGAAAAGGGAAAACAATCTGGAGAAGAATCGACAGTCTGATTATCATATATCATCCACTCTGTTTCAGCGAAAAATATCAGAAAGAGTAACGGGCTTTTGATGATATATAGTGAACTGATTTTAATTTAATTCAAGTAAAAAAACATCATCCAGCCATTTCGATGCTGCTTCTGTAATTCCGTTGTCGTTATTTGATGAAACGATGTGAAAACTATTTTTCAGATCAGCGGGGGCGTTGAAAACAGCATATCCCCGATCAGCCCAGTGAAGCATTTCCAGATCATTGTAGTCATTGCCGATTGCAGCGGAGTGTTTATGCGGGATGCCAAGTTTTCCGGTCAGCCATTCCGCCGCATGGCCTTTTGAAACACCGCCGGGAAAAACTTCTATCCATGTGGATGAGCCGTCAAGAGGGGATGTTGTCCGGATAACCGTCAGTCGCGGAAGTGATGCTTTCACAAAATGATATACCGCGCTGTTGTTGCTTCCCGCTATAATCGCGAGGAGCTGTGATGCGGAGGAATATCCCTGCAGTGATTTTTCCAGGGGGCGGCTGTGGTCCTTATAGAGCGAAATTCTGTTAACGAAATCCGGATTACTGCTGCGGAGAGGCCAGTAGGCGAACCGGTGGTTGTCGGGTACCGGCGAATGGATCATAAAATCGAGATTATGTTCCATGAATAACGCTGCGGTTTCCTGTATTTCTCCGGGTTCCATGTGAAAGGATTTTATAACAGAATGATCAGAATAATCCATGATTCCGGTTCCGGTGGAGAAAATCAGATAGTCAATGGGAAGCTTTGTGGTAACGGTGTTGAAGAAAGAATGAAGAGAGCGTCCTGTTGCAATGACACGCGCGATGCCGTAATTGCCGAGTTTTTCAAGCGTGGCGAAATCTGTTGCGGAAATTGTTCCGTCTGAACGGAATAATGTTCCGTCAAAGTCTGTGAAGAAGATACCTCTGTATTGTTTATCTGATGATTTCATGCGAATCCCTGTGACTGACAGCTGAACTGAGCGATACAACTATCAACTGCTAACAAGAAATTTCTTTTCTGGAGAAACAACGCTATTCTCGTACCGTGAGAATTTCTTTCAGTGATTGTACAGGAGGATACAGCCTTACATGATTGTAAAGTAAAAATATGAAAATTGTGCTGAATGTGGTAAATGGTGGCGTTTATTTTTGTGCGGCAAGATAATTCGCCTGTTCACTATAACTCTGAATAAGCTCTTCATGGAGTTCGGAAAATTTTTCTTCAGAATCCAGACTAAAAAGACCAAGAACTTCATCTTCCACATAGCCGTAATCATATTTTTTCTGTTCGATATTACAGAACTCATTGGCAAGATAAACAATATAAACAATGGGATGATATTTTTGTTCCGCATTCAGGGGTGAATGATGATTTGCAATTGTTTGAACAAGGTATTCCGGAAGATTCCATTTACATGCAATCAGCTCACCAATTGTAGAGTGGCTTATTCCGATGGAGAGCTCCTCGATTATAGTGGAGGTTCTGATTTCCCTGTTCATGGTTACCTCTGATATCCAGTTTGACAGACTTGAACTGGTGGAAAGAAGTACAATCTTCCCAAGGTCATGAAGCAGGCCGGAGAGATACACGTTTTCAACAATTTTACTATACCCGAATTTTGTGGCGATATGACGTGCATAGTAGGCAACCCGGTTGCAGTGATTCCATATTTGCTTATACATGGAATACTTCCTGTCCATGATTGTCCGGGCGCTTGATGCAATTAAAATTGCCTTGAGGTTCTTGAATCCGATTATTTTTATCGCGTCTTCAATGCTCTCTATCCGTTTACGGGTGATAAATCCTGCAGAATTTGAAAGTTTCAGAATTGATGCGGAAAGGGCAGGGTCGAGAATTATCTGATCTGCGACTGCTTTTATCGTCACATCGGGATTATTGCAGAGGCGCTGCAGTTCATAAATCTGTTCAGGAAACGAGGGGAGTTCCTTCACTTCATCAATGATCTGGGCCTGAATTTCGTTTACAATGCTTGCAGGTTTCAGCTGGTACGGCACGACAAGTGATGACTGCGTCATTTTACCGTCGGACTTGATTTCAAGGGAATTCTCACCAATTCCGGAGTTTCGCAAAAACAAGATTGTCAGGAGAAGTCCCAGTCCTTCACCTTCCGAGTCATCAGTTACATCGCCGTATACTTCCGAGAAATCATTATAGGTTTTCGCTTTTTCGATACGTTCCTGGATACGCTTAAGTTCATCCTCCAAAATGGGGGCATTATTGCGAACATAAATTTTCAGACCATCATCGGTTTTTTTCAGATAGAGCCCAACACGGTAACTGCTTTTTTTCAGTTCCTGTTCAACAAGCTCCTGGTTTTTTACGATGAAGTTTTTGAAATCCACCATACCTTCCAGGTATTCATCCGGATTGCGTATATCAAGTTTCTTGTTCTCAAAATAAAAGCGTTTAGAGTTTGCTTTTACAGCGTTGACGATGATTTCCCTTAATATGGTGAAAAGGGTATCCTGAAGGAATATGATATTATTTTTTGAAAGGATTTTCCGGATTAATGAACCAATAAACTGAATATTGCTTTTATTGTGATAATGAAAGGTGAGTCCTATTGTTTGCCCTGTTTCCACCTGCTGGGCTAACTGGGAAGTTTTTGCTGCTATCATTGAGTCCTCGTTCACATGTCATATTGAGAAACCAGTTACTGCACCAGTGTATCATTAACCTTCCCTCTGTAAAAACCGCAAAACTATATTTATATATTTGAAGTATACTGTAAATGAAGCCTGAATGTCAACATATTTCATAAAAGTGATAACTTCCGATACTAACAGATTACTCATGAAAACTTTTTTTTCTTTACAAAAACAGCATAACATTACACTAAAATAGTGCAGATTGTCAAGAATTTTATATATTGAAGAAATATATATTCTGAAATATGAACATCTCCTCCGATTACAGACAATTATCAGTCATTTTTATTTCGGAATATTACAGTATAAACCCACTAATAAAGTGAAAGGGTTTCATAAAAAATTAAAAAAATTTTTATTTGTTGAAAAGGAAAAATTGTAGATAATTTATTAAAAAATCTGACAGATAGTATAATCTCAATTTATCAGGTTGATATATCAAATATGTGATATATCTTATATTGAAAAAGATAATGTTTCATCATTTGTAATTCTGAATAATTTATGGTATGGTACAACGATATGCTTATGGATTCACCAACGAAATTCAGCATTAAAAACCTCGGAGAGCGAACACATATTTCTCCCCTCGTGCAAAAATATACCAATACAGAGTTTTCGTTTATATGCGATAAACAGAGAATGCTGTATGATGTCAGTATCAACAAGGCCAAAACAGTGGATGACTATTTGTCTGAAACACTTGAGATTGCCGGTCCACGGGAGAAACTTTTTTTTGATCCGTTGAAGGTTCGGTGCGCCATTGTAACCTGCGGGGGATTGTGCCCGGGCCTCAATGATGTGATCCGTTCGATCGTTATGGAGTCCCATTACCGTTATGGAATCAATTCCATTATCGGAATCCGTTACGGATACAATGGACTCAATCCGGCGCTTGGTTACGATCCGGAGATACTCACTCCCGAGGATGTGGAGAATATCCACATGGCGGGAGGGACCATCCTGGGATCATCCCGGGGCGGTACGGATGATATGGAATATCTCTTTGATACACTTATGAAATGGAAAATAAATATTCTTTATACTATAGGTGGCGACGGGACTCTCCGCGGAGCTCACGAAATTGCGAATATCGCGGAACGCCGCGGAATGAAAATTGCCGTTGTTGGGATCCCGAAAACAATTGATAATGATATCAGCTATATCCAGCGCTCATTTGGCTTTGAAACTGCGTTTTCAGAAGCGGTACCCGCGATTACTGCAGCTCATGTCGAGTCGAAGGGCGCACCAAATGGAATAGGGCTTGTGAAGCTGATGGGGAGGCATTCCGGTTTTATTGCGGCAAATGCAGCCCTCGCAATGAATGATGTGAACTTTGTCCTGGTTCCGGAGTCGCCCTTTACTCTCGAGGGAGAGAACGGGTTCCTTTATCATCTTGAGGAGAGGATGAAGAAACGGGGGCATGCGGTAATTTGTGTTGCCGAGGGTGCGGGGCAGGATCTCCTTGTGCAGGACAAAGCGGCACAGAAAAAGGACGCATCCGGCAATGCAGTATTAGAGGATATCGGTATCTACCTGAAAACCAGAATTAACGAGCATTTCAGAAAAAAGAACATCGAAATAAATCTCAAATACATTGATCCGAGCTACACAATCCGGAGTGCCCCTGCGGTCCCGAATGATTCAATTTTTTGCGCGCTTCTGGGGCAGTATGCGGTCCATGCCGGAATGGCTGGGAAGACCGACCTGGTGATAGGCGTATGGAATAATGTGTATACTCATATTCCCATTGAGTTATCCATCTCGCAGCGGAAAAAGATCGATCTGAACTCGCAGTTCTGGCATAATGTGATTGAAGCAACGGGACAACCGATGGTCATGCGGTAAATATCAACCGTGCATTTAACTGTGAAGATTAATGGAAAATACTGATTCATTGAAGGAATTTCTCGGGGAAATTTTCAGCGTCCAGAATTTTGCTGTGCTGGCCACGCTATGCGGTAATGAGCTCTATACGAACATCGTTGCCTTCACCGCGTCGGATGACCTGAAATACATTGTTTTCGTAACTCCCCGGAACACGAAAAAATTTACCAATATAACCATGAATCCCACTGTTTCCTTATTCGTTGATAACAGATCAAACAGCGATTCTGATGTGTTCGACGCGGTTGGGATTAGCGTAAAGGGAAAGGGTGAGCCCGTATCGGAAGGGATGATATCTTCAATTGCGGGAAAGTACCGGGCGGAGCATCCCTCTCTCCGTGAGTTTTCTGATTCTGCCAACAGTTCCTTTATCCGCATCACGGTGGAGGAGTACTGTGTTGTGCGGAGATTTCAGGAAGTCAGCATTCTTTCTGCTGATAACCTGTAAGATGGCCCTACGGGCATTCCGGTTATGTGATTGTCAGGATTCACGATGCCTGCTGCGAATAGTGAGTTCGATATCTCTGAAAAGCGCGATTGCTCCTGTTTTCCTCCTTCCGGTTTTTGATAACAGTAAACGTATATCAAGAATTGGTAGTACCGCCCACCGTACGACAGAATGCAGCAGATAATAACTGTACAGTGTTGATATAAGTGTGTTGAGAAGACGGAGTAGGCGCATATCAAGTCCATGGCTGTTGCCCGAGAGGTCAAAAAAAGCATTCCATGCCGTCTGGATGGCTGACTGGCTGTACAATAATCCTCTGAAACCGAGAAGGCCGGATTTCACGTCCGCCGGCATCTGTTTCTTCAGTATCCACGTGAGAATCCGAAATGCGTCCCGGGACCTGG
>ENA-UPTA01004366-UPTA01004366.1-activated-sludge-metagenome-genome-assembly--contig:-NODE-4366-length-13419-cov-5.714307_pt1 | contig 13419 bp, 10 predicted proteins | sample MGYA00238184_ERZ773361 | MGnify/ENA primary metagenome ERZ773361 (study PRJEB29100, sample SAMN05720205) | activated sludge metagenome | isolation source: anaerobic digester from wastewater...
AACCCCGCAATAATTATACCAGCAACAATAATATTAATGGGAAAGGGTAATTCAATTATTATACGAATCAATATATAAATTAGATAGCCAATTCCTTCGCCGCCGCCGCTTCCACCGCCGCTGTCACTATATCCACCCGCTCCACCGGCACGGGCATACAGTACGGTAGCGGTAAAGGCACAGGCAATAAGAAGAAGAAAGAGTACAAGGAATAATGTTCGTTTTTTCAATGGTTTCACCCGGATTCATTTAGAATTAAACGTAACCCGTGAATTGTAATGCGCACTATTGATTGTGTCAATAATAATAAGTCCGTTGAAAGCAATGTTTGAATAATATGAATTTGAATACAGCAAGACGAGTTTGATGAATCTGGTTATTCTATATCGTTACCCCGGGAGGATACGGTACGGGCAAATATTCCTCCCCGCGCTGTCCATTCAATTTCAATACGCAGCCATTCAGGTTTGATGGCATTCCACAGTGATTCTGCGATTTCCTCTGTCACATACTCCTGCCAGCATTTGAGATTCCTCCAGCTCCGCAGATATTCACGTGCTGATTTGCTTTCAAGCAGATGCTCTTTCGGCTTGTAGGATATTGTAACGGTTCCCTGGTCATGGCGCTCCGAGATGGGGCAGATGCTTTGAAATTCGGGGTAGACCCATTCAATGACAAGGTTGTGCGACTTGACCGGTATTGTGTCAAAAACGAAATTTTCCGGTTTCTCTGTGGGTGCGGATGCGGCGTTTGAATAATCTGTCATATCAGGTTCCTCGGATGGATAATGAGTTATTGCGATTACGTCCGTACAGTATTCACAATGCGTGAATATGCTGCATGGAAACCACGGGAGTTGTTTTTGTCAACGAGTTATATGTTTTTCCTATAAATGAATTGTCGTGCCGGCACCAATCCGAATAAAACCGGGGCCAAATTTTTCTGCGAATAATTCAATCGCTTCATCGCCGCTGCAATGACAGGGGGCAGCCCGCTTCACGTGCAGTTTTTTGAAGGATTGAAGAACAGTATCGGCCCCGCCATAGAATGACAGGTGAAATCCTCCCGCCACAAGGTCAATCGATGAACCGAAAGCGCTGCTGATTCTTTCAATAATCGCAAGTATGCCGGGATGGGCGCACCCCGTAATAATAGATGTGCCGTAATCAGTCTTTATGGATATTGGAATTTCATCAGGATCATTGCTGAACATCAGAGGTCCTGCGGATACGCCGGGAATTATTTCTGTCAGTTCAGTGACGGCAATATGTCTGATATTTCTCTCCTTAAGAGATGTCTGGAATTCGTCAGGATATGTTCCCGGCAGGTATACGATGATGCCGGGGTTTGATGAGAGAATTGCCTCCATCCCTCCGGTATGGTCCCAGTGATCATGTGAAATTACAAGGAAGTCAATTGTTGCGGCGGGAATCTGTAATACCTCAAGGTTTCCCATGAGTTTTACGGGATTATCAGCGGTATCAAATAGTATTCGTGTTCTGTTATAGTCAATAATGCATGAAAATCCCCATCCTGACTCAAGACCCGGCAGTGCAATTTTATTGTCATACACGATTGTTATTGAATTAGCCATGAATTAATCCTTCCTGTTTGTGTAGTGTTTATAGAGATGATTTTGTGATTACTCAATATCAAAATTGCATGTTGCAATAACTTTGTACGGTTTAATGTGCAAAATGCAAAGTATACAGAAATCCTTTATACAGGGGGGTGATATATTTTTTTATAAAAAAGGTTAATATCACCAACAGAACATCCGAAGTCCCGCGCGATCACCGGGCATTTCGCTAAAAAAAGAAATATAATGTCACGGCCGGGTTCCGATAGGGCTTCAAAATTTCCCTGTCCTTTGCTGATTACGATATCAGCAGAATAGTACGCGTCAATGAATTCCCTGGTACAGTATTTCAACACGGTTCCCGGTGCGTTGGAACCGCTTGATACTACTTCCGCAACAGAATCAATACCAGCCTCTATCGCGTCGGAATACACGGCATCATTAATAATAGGGCTCCCTTTTACCACAAATGATATTCTGGTTGCAGGGTTGAAGGTACGGATTTCCTCCATAAGAATCCGGTCGAAAACCGTTTCTCCGGCGTTATCTCCGAGATACATGACCGTACCGGCAGCAGCCAGGAGAGTTCTGAAACTGTTGTAATCAAATGCTGAAGCAGAGGCATTACGTATGGTGCGGTCCTCATTACTTAGAATCTTATTCAGTTCATCTTCAATATTAATTATTGAAAAAACCCCGTAATCAATTATATTACCCATGATGGCCATTTCAAGCGCGGTGAGGAGCGGATCATCTGAATTCTTCACCTTTTCTTTCAGGACGTGATAGATTTTCAGCGCTTCACTAGTACTTTGTTTTTTTATTTCCAGATAGGGATCATCATTACCGGTTTCTTCCTTGATAATACCATGAATTATTCGTGCCATTTCAGGAGGAGATGATTCCAGTGGGAAATCAGGTATGACACCGGCAACACGATTGATAATTTTTTTCTGTATGACTTCATCTGCCCCGGCAATGCGGGATGCTTCGAGGGTCTGCCGGAAAAAGCAGGGTATGCAATCTAAGTATGTTTTCATGGTATCCTGTTATCGTCTCCAGTATGGAATGGTTTAATATGTATATAATTAATAAGCATCTTTTATACCATCATCCAATAAATAATTTATTTTTACTTTTTATTTCATATTGTATGTAAAATATTGTTCTTGAATTATTACGTAGCTATAATTCTGTAATCACTTCAATGATGAGTACTATCACAGGCAGTACGAACTATTGTTATGAATTTTGTAAATATAAATTGTAATAATGCTAATCACTATCTCTCTCGAATGTTATGGAATGATTTATTATAATGAAAAAAATAATACGATTTTTGTTTCCGGACAGGTCTGAATATCCTGACTCATACATAGGCGAACTTCATTATCAGTCAAGCCGCGTTGTTATTCCTGCATGCAGTATTTGCCTGTTCGCATGGATCGGGTATATTAAGGTAGATATGCAGCTCCACCCCGGAGAACCGGTTATAACATACCTCCGGATAGGTTTAACCGTTGTTTCAATTATAATCCTTGGTCTTTACTTTATTCCATATATGAAAAAGAACAGCATGTGGCTGCTGGCTTTCCTGGGACTGTATCTTGAGTCTGCGACTGGTATAGTGACAGGTCTGGCGAAAGCAGATGCGGTATATATGGGTGGATATATTTTTGTTCTGGTTATTCCAATTGTGGCTCCCTTGCGAAGATGGGTATTATGGTCGTTAATATCGATTTCCCTTTTGTTATTTACCGCGTTCGGATTATCAAGGGGATTTGATTTCAGTTCGGTAAGGGGGATGTATCAGCTCAACGATCTGATCGCAGCTTCGGTTTTTGTATATGCATTTATCTATATACTTGACCGGATACGTTTTATCAGCTGGAAACAATCCCGTCAGATTGAAAAACAGAAAGTACAGTTCAAGGAAGAGAAGGAACATAGTGACGCCATTGTTGATGAGGCAAAAAATGTTGTCACGTTTACCAGGGAAGCGATATCGGTGCTCCACAGGTTTTCAAAAGAGATTGGGGCGACAATTCAGGAACAATCGGATATGTTTTCCAGGAGCAAAGATTCAGGGGCCAGGCTGATTTCTTCATTCACCGAGCTCAATTCTGAAACAGCACGGCAGCTTGAAATGAATGAGAGAGGACGGGACCTTACCGTTAATATCCGCCAGGAGCTAAAGCAAACCGCGGGGACCGGTGAGAAAGCAAGTGATGATGCGGCAAAGATAAAATCCCTCTCGGATGATTGTGAAAAAAAACTGCAGACAGCACGTAGTGTTGTGGAAAGGCTGAAGGATGAATCAGCAAAAATTGAAGAAATATCTCAAACCATCAATGATATCGCGGACCAGACGAATCTGCTTTCATTAAACGCATCAATAGAATCAGCCAGGGCCGGAGAGCATGGAAGGGGCTTCGGGGTGGTGGCGGAAGAAATATCAAAACTTGCCGACAAGAGTATCGCATCCGCAAATGAAATCGGTAAAATCATACAGATGTCAGTTGCGGGAATCGGTGACGCTTCACATCAAATAAAAGAAACTTCCGACGCTCTTCGTGATATTATTGTGTTCATTGAAGAAAACCGTAAATTTCTCCTTGCGTTTGGGACTACAATATCCTCACAGGATCGCGATGTGGAAAAGCTTGTGGGCCATTTCGAAGGTGCGCTTATGTTTACTCAGTCCATACATACCCTTGCAGAAAGAAACACTAAAGAAATGCATGAAACACGGGACATGTTTCAGTCGATAGAAGCATTTTATATAAAATTGCAGGAGATGTCAGTCGGTCTGCAGAAAATTTCCGATGATCTTGGATTAAATATTGAACATATGGAAACAACTCTTTCACAAACCTGATACTGAAGAGTACTATATGGGATTGCTGATAAACTCATTGTTGATTGTCTCACTGAAATAGTGTTTCCCTGAAGGATTATAAATTGTTGTCAGGCCGGCAGGCTCTATGCCGATGTCAAAACGTGAGTTGAAATATAGTTCTCCGTCCAGATGAGCAGGAACTTCCTGCTCAAATTCAATAATCAACCGGTCCATCTGGCTGTAGTGAACTGTTTTATTAGTAATGTGGGTTCCCCGCAAAACTGAAAGAAGACCGTTGACCCTTCCGATAAAAGATAAATTATCGAACATGCAGATGTCAAGGAGGCCATCATTTGCAAAGGCTTTCGGCGTAAGGTAAAATCCTCCCGCAAAGCGTCTGCCGATTGCAATCGTATTGAGAAATGTTTTTACGTCTTTGCTGACTCCTCCAATTGTCAACTGAATCGGTTGTTCTTCATAGAGAACAAGTGTTTTTATTATATGCCACCAGTACTTTGTTTTCGTGCCCATCCTGACAAAGTTCCCGTCACTGCTTGTGTAGTTTTCATACGCGACCTGGGCATCAAACCCGAGTCCCATTCCATTGGCAAAATATTTAGTGTTACAGCGGCCAATATCCATATTGATCGTGTTCTGCTGAAAAAGGATTTCCCAGTGTATATCGCTGAAACGCTCAGGGAATCCGAGTATATTTATGAAATCATTTCCAGTTCCTGCCGGTACAGCTCCGAATACGATATCATTGTTGTTTACCAGACACTGAATAACTTCACTTATGGTTCCGTCACCGCCCACTGCGACAATATTTCGTGCCCCTTTTTTTATGCTTTCTTCAGTTAGGAATGTCGCATGTCCTTTTGATGAAGTTACTGAGATTTCTGCATCAATTCCATATTTAAGTAAGATTGCAGGGAGCGTCTTGAGATAGGTACCTGCAAATCCGTTTCCCGCAATGGGGTTGACTATAAAAACCCATCCAGCTTTGTGTGCCATAGTATCCCATGTGAATGTTTTTAGTTTAGAACAGAGATGAATTATTTAAACTGCTGTTGTTTATAAATATCAACTGCAATTGTATCTGGTGATTATAATGCGCTGTGATTATGAAATCAACAAAAAAACAATAATACTGACACATGAATTTTTATAGTAGTGGGATTCCGGAAGAGAATTTACCGACAAATTTCACTTAATATGTTCATTTATCATAGAGTGTCAAAAATAAATGGTGTAAAATAAATCATATTACAGAGTTAAATTTGATGTAATAACTGTTGACAGGAAGTGGCATTGCTGATTAAATATATGCAAATCTGTATAATGCAAGGAGATGTGCCATGAAAAATCAGGAAAAGAACGAAAGCTGTCTGAGGGCATATAACAGTCTTCTTAATAATATGTCTGATTATGTGTATCAGTATTCAAAAGCAATTCCCAAATCCCTGGCGATTATTGAGCATAACACCGGAGAAAAAGTAACCTGGAAAAAGTTTAACACATCGGTAAGCGCTTTTGCTGCGAAGTTATTGTCCCTGGGATTAAAAAAAGGTGATATTGTAGCAACAAGTCTTCCGCTCCTGAAAGAGCATGTGTATCTCATGTATGCCTGTTACCGTATTGGTGTTATAATAGCTCCTCTTGATCTGCGTCTGAAGGCAGGTGAGATACAGTACTGTATGGACAAGATGAAACCCAAGGCGTATTTTTTTCTCGGTAATACCCCTGTCGCCGATTTTCGTCCTATGATAAAGGAGGTAATGGCGGGATCTCCCTATATCAAACACTGGGTACAATTCCAGAAGGAAGAAGACCAGATATTGGAAGGTGCGGTAGGTATAACAAGGTTTGCAAAGGACATCAAAAAGCTGTATCTGAAAAGTGTTTTTTCCGGTGCGGTAAAAAAAGCGCGGAAGCTGGTTACCAAGCGTGATGCCTGCCTGATAATATTTACAACGGGTTCAACGGGTTCTCCCAAACCTGCATTGCTCTGCCATGAAAACATTCTCATCCAGAATCTGGGATTGGCTGTAGGGTTTGAACTGACCCGTGAAGACCTCATGCTGGTGAATCTGCCGCCTTCACATGTTGGGTGTACAACCGAGCAGCTTGCGACAACGATATATGGCGGCGGTACAAGCGTTATCCTCCACATATTTGACCCGAAATTATCACTTGAAGCAATTCAGAAGCATAAAATTACTGTGGTGGGTCAGATTCCCGCTCTCTTTAATATGGAGTGGCGTTTGCCAGAATTTAATGATTATGATCTTTCGACACTCAGGTTCCTGCTGTATGGGGGGCAGGCAGTGTCTGTTGAGTTTCTGAAAAAAATGAAAGCGATGGCGCCGAAGATCGGTACAGGCCTTGGTCTTACTGAGACTGCCGGTTTTTGCACCTACACGGATGTTGATGATACTGTTGAAGATATTGCTGCCGGGATCGGTTTCGACAGCCCTCTGTGTCCGATCAGTATCCGGGAACCAATGAAGCCTGACAGAAGTGCAGGAAAAGAACTACCGAAGGGCGAAGTGGGGCATATCTGTTTTTCCGGGAAACAAATATTTCTTGGATATCTCGATGATGAGGAAAATACTACAAAGACAATATCCACTGATGGAATCTGTTATACCGGTGATGTGGGTTATTATGATGATAAGGGCCTTCATTTTTCAGGCAGGGCGAAACTTATAATAAAGCCGAAAGGATACCAGGTGTTTCCCGAGGATGTTGAAAGTCATATCCATACGAAACTGAAAGGAAAATTGTCGATGGTAGCCTGTATCGGTGTTGATCATGAGGTTTTTTCGGAAGCGATAATGGTGTTCATTGAGCCCCTTGAGGGACAGGTTGTTACTGTTGAAGAGGTTATGGCCTCCTGCGAGGATATATCATCGTATTCCCGACCATCTCATGTCGAAATTCTCAAAGCTGGCGAGCTTCCCCTTAACCGTGTTGCAAAAACAGATTACATGCTGTTAAAAGACCGTGGTAAAGAGATCATTGATAAGCTTCGCAGCGAAGGCAAGTGGGATAAGTAATTTATGTGACCGGATGGTGTGGCGTGCAGATATGGGGTCACACCATTCCGGTTGTTATATGGTTTGATTTTTCATCTTTACAAGTATATGCTGATGGGCCGCAATTGTTGCTGACAGTGTGATGTCAGCAGTGATTCCTCTGCCGGTCCAGTCATTTCCCTCCCGGACATACAGCGATTTCAATATCGACTCGAGCTGTTCAATGTTGAAGCCGGGCTCCTTTTCCCATCTGCTTTCAAGAGTTTTACATGTCGCTTCAAATATGCTGTTGTACTTGTCATCTTCCCATGCCTGTAAATCCATTTTATCCGGACCTCGTTATGTATTTATGATCTTTTATTCCGGCATCACAACGGTATGCGGTGTATTTATTTCTGTAATTGTCGCTATAATCAGCCACAACGACGAGCCGCGTACCTCTTGTACAAAACATGATAATTACAGTATACAGCAGTCAGCATGAATTTCCAGCACTAATGTTATGTTTTTTTTGTAATTTATTACATCGCAAGGTCAATAAATTCATAAAATCTTCATTTTCTGTTAATGGAATCCTGACGCCGGAGTGATTATTTTTCATCAAAGGAAAAGATATGGAGAATGAACATGAAATTCAAGAGGAATTTTTATAACAATGTAGTACGTGAGTTTGACAGTTTTCTTGCGGTGCAGAATGAGCGGTATCCGTCAGAGGATGTTCTTACTATTGATCTTCACTGTCATGACTATAACAGTAATATCCCCGATGAGCTTTTAGGAAGATTGCTCGGCGTGCCGGAAACATGGCTGCCATCAGAAGACCTTATAACGACCCTGGGAAAACACGGCTGTGATACATTTACGGTAACGAATCATAATAATGCGCGTTCCTGTTATGAGCTGCGGGATATGGGGATAGACGTACTGACCGGAGCAGAATTTAGCTGTTATGTGCCTGATTATGGTACAGGAATTCATGTGCTTACATACGGTTTTACGCCACGGGAAGAAAAACAGCTTAACAAACTGCGCTATGATATTTATAAATTTCAGGAATACACCGCCGAAAACGATATTCCGACAATATGGGCGCACCCGTTGTACCATTACAAATCAAAGGGAGTGCCTCCTCTGGAATTTTTTGATAAAATGTCCCTTCTTTTTGAACGATTTGAAGTGCTTAACGGACAGCGCGATACATGGCAGAACATGCTGGTGCACAAATGGGTTGAATCGCTGACACCGGAAAGGATAAAAGAAATTGCAGCACAAACAGGTATCAATCCTGACAGGTTTTGCCGAACACCATACCGAAAATGGATTGCCGGTGGATCCGATAGTCACATGGGAATTTTTGCCGGTCTCACAGGGACACGGCTTTATGTTCCGGACCTTGACGAGAAGCTGAAAATCATGAGCAGGTCTAAGCTTGCCCTTGAAGCCATTAAACGCGGTGAAATGGCTCCCTATGGAGACCACAACGACAGTGAGAAAATGACAGTCGCATTTCTCGATTACTTCTGTCAGGTCGGGTTAAATGTCAAGGACCCCGGTCTTATGAGAATGATCCTGCACAAGGGTGATACAAAAGAAAAATTGACAGCATTTGCACTATCCAACGCATTCGCCGAACTGAAAAGGCATAAGCTTACAATGAAGTTTCTTCAGGTGTTCCATGAATGTTTCAGCGGACGTGTGCCGGGTTTCACAAAACGACTTTTTGTTTCTAAAACATATAGAAGTGTTTTTCAACAGGCTGCTGCAATGGCAGAAGTACGGCGGGATAATCCGGAAAAATCAGTGAAAGCATTTGATGCCGCCATAAGAAATATTTATGGGGAATTGAGCAATATACTTGTAGGGCGATTGACGGAAAAAATAAAGGATATTGCCGCGGCAAAAGATTTTTCTGAAATGAAACTTGAAGAAATACTTGAAGGTCTTGAGTTTCCCAGTGATGTACGCAGCATTATTGAGCAAAATGGAAAATCGGGGAGTGATAATGGAGTTAAGATTAATCTCCCGGAATTTTTCGATGGCCTGTCTTTCCCGTTTCTTGCATCCTTCGTGTTACTTGGAGCGTGCTTTACCAGTACCAGAGTGCTGTATAATTCACGGCCCCTTCTGGAAAGTTTTTCCGGAAACCTCAATTATCTGGAGCATCCCAAACGGGTTTTGTGGCTTACCGATACATTTGAGGACGGCAATGGCGTTTCAATGGTATTGAAGTCAATGCTTCATGAAGTCCGGGAAAGAAATCTTCCTATCGATATCCTGGTGTGCAGCAGTACCCTGAAATCTGAAGAAAATCTTGTCGTTGTGCCGCCAATATCCGAGTTTTCAATTCCGTTTTATGAGGAACAGCCGGTGAGGATTCCCAACATAATGGATATTCACCGTATTTTCAAGGAAGGAGAATATGACAGAATTGTATGCTCAACGGAAGGGCCAATGGGTGCAGTGGCGATTTATCTGAAACAGGCCTATACCGTTCCAGCGTACTTTTATGTGCATACTGACTGGATGATGTTCGCAAAGAAGGTTTTGAATTTTGACGAGCACAACAGGAGCCGTTTAAGGAGGCTTTTGCGTGCTTTTTACCGGGGATTTGACGGAATATTTGTTCTCAATACCGACCAGTACAAATGGTTTACGGGAAGTAAAATGGGATTTGATGCATCAAAGGTATTTCTTACTGCACACTGGGCAGAAGGTGATTTTACGCCGAAAAAAGTGAATAAAACCGATATATTCGGCTGCAATGAAAATGATCCGGTTATCCTCTTCGCGGGACGCCTCAGTGAGGAAAAGGGTGTGATGGAACTCCCGTCACTGTATCAAAAGATTAAACTCAGGTTTCCCGATATGAAGATTGCGATTGCCGGGAAGGGTCCCTGTGAGGAGGAACTGAAAAAAACAATACCCGATGGAATATTCCTCGGATGGGTTGATCACGGCGAATTGCCGAATGTATATTCAGCCGCAGATATGCTGGTGCTTCCTTCAAAATTTGATACCTTCGGCTGTGTCGTTCTTGAAGCATTGAGCTGCGGACTTCCTGTTACCGCATACAGCACAAAGGGGCCGAAGGATATTATTCAGCACAATCAAAACGGATATGTTGTTAAGTCAAGGCCTGAGATGGTTGCAGCGATAGTTGATTACTTTAGAGATCCTTCACAGCAGAAAAAGTTTAAAAAGACGGCGCTCCTGAGAGCTGAGGAATACAGTGCTGACAGGATATTATCAAAGCTTATGACGGATCTGAAGCTCAAAGATGAAGAAAAGGTTGAAAACATGATCGTTGCAAGGAGGAGAATTGGTTAGTATTCAGCATTGATATGAATGATAAATGGATATGGTGGAAGCATGGCGTGATATATCAGATTTATCCCAGGAGCTTTTATGATTCAAATGGTGATGGAATCGGTGATATTCCCGGTATAATCGAGAAACTTGATTATCTTAAAGATCTGGGCATTGATGCTATATGGCTCTCTCCTGTTAACACATCTCCGATGTATGATTTCGGGTATGATATCAGCAACTACAGGGAAATAGACCCGGTGTTCGGTTCAAAAAAGGATTTTCGGGATCTTATAAAGGAGGCTCATGCCCGTGATATAAAGATCATCATGGACATGGTGTTGAACCATACATCACACCTGCACCAGTGGTTTATAGAATCGCGGTCCTCCCTTGACAGCCCGAAAAGAGACTGGTATATATGGCGTGAAGGGAAGAAGGGGAAACCTCCCAACAACTGGATCGCCGCATTCGGGGGCAGCTCCTGGGAAAAGGATGAAAGTTCAGGCCAGTATTACCTACATTCATTTTTAAAGGAACAGCCCGATGTGAACTGGAGGAATAATGAACTTCGGGATGCCATGTATAGTGAGATGCGTTACTGGCTTGATCATGGTGTTGACGGCTTTCGACTTGATGTGGTGAACTGGTTTGTGAAAGACGGTGATTTTCGCAACAATCCTCCATCCCTCCGTCCCCAGCAGCTTCAAAAGCACAGGTTCGACCGGAACCGGCCCGAGACCCATGAAATAATGAAAGAGATCCGAACTGTTGTCGATTCGTACAGGGACCGGATGACAGTGGGTGAAGTCTTTTCACTTCCTCCGGGTGATCCGAAATTGTCAGCGTCATATCTTGGCGATGGAAGCGATGAGCTGCATCTGGCGTTTGACTTTTCTCTTTTATATAAATGGTGGAATGCGCGAACAGTATACCGGACGATACGCCGTTGGATGGAAAAGATTCCTGAAGACGGCTGGGCCTGCCATGTGCTCTCAAATCACGATCAGCCGAGAAGCATGAGCAGATTCGGCGGCGGCAGGGATGCGATAAAAAGGGCCCGTGTCGCGGCAACACTGCTTCTTACCCTTAAGGGTACTCCCTTCATATATTATGGTGAAGAAATTGGAATGCGGAATATCAGGATTTCCCGCAAGGACATTCAGGACCCTCTGGGGAAAAAGTACTGGCCGCTGTATCAGGGAAGGGACCCCGCTCGTGCTCCCATGCAGTGGTCGTCAGATGAAAACGCGGGTTTCACCAGGGGAAATATCTGGCTTCCGGTAAACAGTGACTTCCGGAAGGTCAATGTCGCAGCTGATGCCGCGGATAAATATTCCATGCTGAACCACTATCGGGCCCTTATCAGAATACGAAAAAAGAAGAAGGCCCTCCACATGGGTGACTGGATACCATTAATCAAAGGGGCAGGGGAAATCATTGCATACACAAGAGAATACCAGGACCAGAAAATATTTATTGCATTGAATTTTTCTGATAAACAGAAAAAACTCTCCCTGAAAAACCGGGGACAGTGGAGGGTGATATCATCCACCCATAAGTTCGTGAATGAACATTTTACTGATCTCGATTTCGGACTGATGCCGTACGAGGCGACCATCGTTCAGCGTATCGGAGATCTGTAGCACTGCCATGTTCCGGCATGTTTTTTATTTGGAAAAATTCTTGCAACCATAAAGCTAATCTGTAAATGTTGTGTATTCCCTCAGAGAAGTATTGTCATGTCGGATGATAATAAATTCGATGTTACTCCTGAGCAGCAATAATCGGAATGTACGTTGTAATGAGCAGAACAGGAATATTTACAAATGGTTGTCATGATGGATAAAGAGATTGAAGCAATACTGAAGGCGGCCGGAGAACTCGGAGCGATGCTGCAGCACCACGATGCGACATTGCGGTATCACCATGATCTCTCTCTGATGGAGAAGGACCTGCAGTCTCAGAAGCTTCTTCAGCGTCTTGTTTCAATGGGAGATGAACTGAACCATAAGGCTCTGAACAAAGAAGAAATTAAAGCTGCGGAGACCATGGAAAACAGGTTGATTGAAAAGGAACTGGAGTCGAATGTTCTGGTGAAATCGTTCATCCGGTCACAGAAAGATTATCTTGCCCTTGTACAGGGTATAGCGGAACGGATACATAATCCCCGGGAATGAGCGGCACAATGAAAGATACTATTACAGCCGTGAAAAGGAGCTACCGGTGAAAAGACTGCTGCAGTTTTACAACAGCCATCTTTCTCTGTGGGTTGTGCTCTGCGGGGGAGCGGCATATTTTTTTCCACAGCTGTTTGTGGTGTTTAAAGGGTATATTAATGTCTTTTTTGCCATTACCATGTTCGGTATCGGTCTGGTAATTACCGAAGATGACTACCGGAATATTATAAAGTCTCCAAAGGCAATTATTTTCGGTAATATCTGCCAGTTTACTATAATGCCGCTCCTTGCCTTTGTTACTGCCTTTATATTTCAGCTGCCCCGGGACATCACCGTGGGGCTGATCCTTACGGGAGCGGCTCCCGGTGCAATGACGAGCAATGTGATATCCTATCTTTCGGATGGTGATGTGGCGTACTCGGTGTCTCTTACCGCGGTGTCGACAATGCTCTGCCCGGTCCTGACGCCCTTCCTGAC
>ENA-UPTA01004368-UPTA01004368.1-activated-sludge-metagenome-genome-assembly--contig:-NODE-4368-length-13416-cov-10.643290_pt1 | contig 13416 bp, 12 predicted proteins | sample MGYA00238184_ERZ773361 | MGnify/ENA primary metagenome ERZ773361 (study PRJEB29100, sample SAMN05720205) | activated sludge metagenome | isolation source: anaerobic digester from wastewater...
AGGGCGAGCTGATCTCGCGCTCGGCCCGCCTGGCCTACCCGGTGCGCGACGGCATTCCGATCATGCTGGAAGGCGAGGCGCGCCCGCTGTCGGCCGAAGAAGTCGAGCAGATGCCGCCCCGCACGCCGCTGGCGGGCTGAGCGTACGCTCACCACTTGAGACTTGTGGGCGACGCGGCTACGATGGCCCTCGGAGACCCCCCAACACCACCGAGGAGCACGCACGCATGCGACCCATTACCCGATTCGCCTGGCTGGGCGCCGCCGCCATGGCCACCACGCTGATCCTCAGCGGCTGCGGCAGCAGCGGCTCTGACCCGCAGAGCCGGACCACGCAATACGGCGACGTCGAGGGCGTCAACGACAGCGCCGCCTCGGGCACGTACTTCTGGAAGGGCCTGCCCTACGCCAAGCCGCCGGTCGGCGCGCTGCGCTGGAAGGCGCCGGTCGCCCCGGCGTCGTGGACCCACACGCTGCAGGCCAAGACCTTCGGCGCCTCGTGCATCCAGAACCCGCGGCTGTACAGCCCCGGCAACAACAACACCTTCGACGCCACCGTCGGCGACAACCTGGTGTCGGGCAACACGCCGGGCAGCGAGGACTGCCTGTCGCTCAACATCTGGCGCCCGGCCACGGCCGACAAGAACCTGCCGGTCATCGTGTTCATCCACGGCGGCAGCAACATCACCGGCTATACCGCCGACCCGATGTACGACGGCGCGGCGCTGGCCAAGAAGGCCAATGCGGTGGTGGTGTCGGCCAACTACCGCCTCGGCCAGCTCGGCTTCTTCCGCCACCCGGCGCTGCGCGACAAGACCGTGGACCCGACGCTGACGGCCGAAGACCAGTCGGGCAACTACGCCGTGCTCGACATCATCCAGGCGCTGAAGTTCGTGCAGGGCAACATCGGCGAGTTTGGCGGCGACAAGGGCAACGTCACGCTCACTGGGCAGTCGGCGGGCGCCATCAACATCCTGGCCGTGATGACGGCGCCGGCCAACCGCGCCGCCGGGCTGTTCCACAAGATCGCGCCGCTGTCGGGCGGCATCTCGGTGGCCACCAGCCCGGGCTTTCCGCAGCCGCCCAACAACCTGGCGGGCAACAACGGCTACATCCCGGCGCTGAACCCGGTGGCCACCTACGAGGCGCTGTCGAACATGCTGCTGATGAAGCTGCTGATCGACGACGGCAGCGCCGCCGACGTCGCCAGCGCCACGGCCTGGGTGCAGTCGCATTCCAACGCCGACATCGCCGCCTACCTGCGCGGCAAGCCAGCCAGCAAGATCCTGCAGGTGGGCGTCAAGACCGTCGGCGGCCTGGGCAACACCACCGGCTCGGGGCCCATCCCCGAAGGCACGGTGGTCGCCAGCGACCCGATTGCCGCCATCGTGGCCGGCAACTACGTCAAGGTGCCGGTGTTGTCGGGCCTGACGCACAGCGAGTCCAAGCTGCTGTCCAGCTTCCTGCCGCTGGTGGGCCGCCCGGTCGGCATCAAGCTGCCCGATGCGCAGCTGTTCCCGATCCTGTACGACGCCACCAAGGCGAAGAACGCCGCATTTGGCGACATCATCAACCCCGCCTATACCAACGGCGCCGCCTACGACGCCGCCATCGCCGAGCTGGACGCCAAGTTCTTCATCGCCCTGCGCGACAACTACATGAACGCGCTGATGGCGCAAACGCCAACGCAGATCTGGAGCTACCGCTTCGACTGGAAGCAGGAGGCGGCACCCTGGAACGACGTGTACGGGGCGGCGCACGCATTTGACCTGCCCTTCCTGTTCGGCAACTTCGGCCCGTCGCTGTACGCCAACGTGATCGGCGGCACGGCCAACCAGACGGGCCGGCTGGCGCTGTCGGACGCGATGATGAGCACGCTGGCCGCGTTTGCGCGCGACGGCAACCCCAACAACGCCACGCTGGGCGTGACCTGGCCCAACTGGCCCAAGGTGCTGCTGTTCGACGCCACGCCGACGGCCAAGCAGATCTCGGTGCAGTGACCGGCGCGGCGCCCGTGCGGGCCGCTGGCAGCTCCCGCCGATGGGGCGCCCGGGCGGTGGGTTAGGCTTCAACCCTTTCCCCGCCGCCCTGCCCTGTCCATGAGCTTCACCGTCATCATCCCCGCGCGCCTGGCGTCCACCCGGCTGCCCGACAAGCCACTGGCCGACATCGGCGGCAAGCCGATGGTGGTGCGGGTGGCCGAACAGGCCGAACAATCGGGCGCAGCGCAGGTGGTGGTCGCCGCCGATGCGCCCGCCATCCTCGACGCCTGTGCCGCGCACGGCGTGCGGGCGGTGGCCACGCGCGCCGACCACCCCAGCGGCAGCGACCGGCTGGCCGAAGCCTGCCAGCTGCTGGGGCTGGATGGCGACGACCTCATCGTCAACGTGCAGGGCGACGAGCCGCTGATCGACCCAGCACTCATCGACGCCGTCGCAGATTTGTTGCAAAAACAGCCGATGGCGCAGATGGCAACAGCGGCGCACGCTATCAAAAGTGTAGAAGACTTCACCAACCCGAACGTCGTCAAGGTGGTGACCGACGCGCGCGGGCTGGCGCTGCTGTTCAGCCGCGCGCCGCTGCCGTGGTGGCGCGACGGCTTTGCGCAGGGCGTCACGCAACTGCCCACGTCGCCCGCGCCGCTGCGGCACATCGGCATCTACAGCTATCGCGCGGCGTTTCTGCGCGCGTTTCCGTCGCTGCCGCCGGCGCCGCTGGAGCAGTGCGAGGCGCTGGAACAATTGCGGGCGCTGTGGCACGGCCACCGCATCGCCGTGCACGTGACGCCGCACGCGCCCGGCCCCGGCGTCGACACGCCCGAAGACCTGGCGCGCGTGCGCGCGCTGTTTGGCTGACGGGCGCGCCGGGCGTCTGCGCGGCAGAAGGCACGCTGTCAGCCTGACGCAGGCCGCTGCGTGCTATTCTTGATTCGACATCCACCACGCCCGCGCCACGCATCGGCGCCTAGACAGGCACCGCCATTCCAACCGAGGAGCACACTTGAAACTCATTCTTCTGGGCGCCCCCGGCGCCGGCAAGGGCACGCAGGCGGCCTTCATCTGCCAGAAATACGGCATCCCGCAAATCTCCACCGGCGACATGCTGCGCGCCGCCGTCAAGGCCGGCACGCCGCTGGGCCTGCAGGCCAAGAGCGTGATGGAATCGGGCGGCCTGGTCAGCGACGACCTCATCATCAACCTGGTGAAAGAGCGCATCGCCCAGCCCGATTGCGCCAACGGCTTCCTGTTTGACGGCTTTCCGCGCACCATTCCGCAGGCCGAGGCCATGCGGGCAGCCGGCGTCAAGCTGGACTACGTGCTCGAGATCGACGTGCCCTTCGACGCCATCATCGACCGCATGAGCGGCCGCCGCAGCCACCCGGCCAGCGGCCGCACCTACCACGTCAAGTTCAACCCGCCCAAGGTGGAAGGCAAGGACGACGTCACCGGCGAGCCGCTGGTGCAGCGCGACGACGACAAGGAAGACACCGTGCGCAAGCGCCTGGAGGTGTACGACCAGCAGACGCGCCCGCTGGTGAGCTACTACAGCAACTGGGCCGCCCAGGAGCCCGCCGCCGCGCCCAAGTACCGCAAGATCAGCGGCACCGGCACGGTCGACGAAATCACGGCGCGCGCGCTGCAGGCGCTGGCCAGCTGACGCGCCGCGGCGTCACGCCGCGCTGCGCACCTCAACGCCCCGCTGGCCGGGGCGTTGTGCTTTCCGGGTGCCCCCGCGCTTCAGGGTGCGCCTACCGCGCGCCCCAGCACCATCACCCAATGCTCGCCCAAGGGCGAGCGCGCATCGGACGCACAGGCCACGCCCACGTCGGTGTATTCCGGCGCCGCCATGTTGACGCAATGCGGCGGGCTGTCCTGCCACAGCGCCAGCACCGCGCCCGCCGACGACACGCCGGCCGCGGCGTTTTCGCCCACGCCCCAGGCAGAAAAGCCGGCCTCGGCCACGCGTTGCGCCACGCTGCTGCCGTCGCTGCCCACGTGCGTCACCGCACCCATGGCGGCCGAATCGGCCGCGTGGCGCGCCGCCGCCGCGGCCAGCCGGTCGTCCCAGCGCAACGCCGCCACCGGCGCCTGCGCCACCCCGGCGCACGACGCGCCCTGCGCGCGCCATGCGTTGAGCAGCGCCGCCACGGCACGGCCTGCCTGCGCATCGCCGCAGGCGGTCTTTCCCGTCGAAACCAGGGGCGGTTGCACGACCCCCGTGGTGGGGGTCGCCGCCGCCGACGTGCTGGTCGAGGTTGCATCGGATGCCGCTGCCGGCGCGCTGGTCGCCTGGTCGCTGGCCGATACCGCGGTCGGTGCCGCGGGGCTGGCCGTACTGGAGGTGACGTCGCCGCCGCCCCCGCAGGCGGACAAAAACCCCACCAAGCACAGGCCTGCGCCTGCCCAACCCATCCGTCGTACGCCGGATCGCTTCATCTCGCTCGTCACTCGCACCCCAGTCCCCAAAAACCGAAAGCCGCGACCATAGCGCCCGACTGCGCCTTTGCCCGCGCCCACCGGGCTTTGGCGTGGCAAGAAGCTGTAAATGTCGTGACCGCCGCAGCGCCCCACCCACAGTGACCTGACGCCCATTGCTTTCAATTTCATAGCAACAGAGTGTTCGTGCAAAAGGGCTGGCGCCCCGTTCACAAGACACTTGCGCATTGCGTTAAACTGGTTAAAAATACAGTTACTGGATATCAACACAGGCCTGCCCTGCACCGCCATGACCGATACGCCCAAACTCACCGCCCGCCAGCAGGAAATCCTGCAACTGGTGCAGCACGCCATTGCCCGCACCGGCGCACCGCCCACGCGTGCCGAAATCGCGGCCGAGCTGGGCTTCAAGTCCGCCAACGCCGCCGAAGAGCACCTGCAGGCCCTGGCCCGCAAAGGCGTGATCGAGCTGGTCAGCGGCACCTCGCGCGGCATCCGCCTCAAGGGCGCGGGCCGCACCGGCGTGCGCACCGACGCCTTCAGCCTGCCGCTGCCCGGCATGGCGCAACTGGCGCTGCCCCTGATTGGCCGCGTGGCGGCCGGCTCGCCCATCCTGGCGCAAGAACACGTCGACCAGACCTATCACATCGAGCCCGGCCTGTTCCCGCAGCGGCCCGACTACCTGCTGCGCGTGCGCGGCATGTCCATGCGCGACGCCGGCATCATCGACGGCGACTTGCTGGCCGTGCAGTCCACGCGCGACGCGCGCAACGGCCAGATCGTCGTGGCGCGCCTGGGCGACGATGTCACCGTCAAGCGCTTTCACCGCCACAAGGACCAGATCGAACTGCACGCCGAAAACCCCGACTACCCCACCATCGTCGTGCGCCCGGGCGAACCGTTCGAGATCGAAGGGCTGGCGGTCGGCCTGATCCGCAACAGCATGCTGATGTAGCCCTGCTTTCCCGCGCCGCCGCAGGTGGCGGGCGTGCAGACGATGGGCCGCCCCGGCGCCGTTGTCCACACCCTGCGGCAGCGCCCCGCCCAGCTCGGTCGAGCCGGGCCGCATCAATCTCGCCTGTGTCCAACCTGTTTCTGTCCTGAAAGGTTTTACATGGGAAACAAAGTCATTCACCTGGCCGACTGGGCCGTGCCCAGCTATCGCCGGCAGCGCAGCGCCGCGGCGCGCACCGTCGCCTCGCCAGCGGGCGGCTGGGGCGACATGGCCCGCCAGCGCGTGGCGCAGCGCCACGCGGGCGCGCAGGACGGCCCCACCAGCCTGTCGCTGGTGCCCAGCGCCGAAGCCGCCGGTGCCGCCCCCATCGTCACCGGCGCGCCCGCCGTGCGGGTGACCCGCCCGGTGGACGCGCGCCATGCGGCAGACGCCAGCGGGCGGCTGCGCATTTCGGGGCGGCTCATCGACGTGTGCGCCGAACTGGAACGGCTGGCCGCCGCTGAAGCGCAGGCCGCGTTGCCGCGCCGGGCTTGAGCGTGGCCGCGCCGCGCGGGGGCGCCGCGCCCATCCCGGTAGATGGGCGGCGTTGACGGGGCGCACCGCCCTGGGTGCGAAGCCGCCCGCGCCAGCCATCTGCGGTGGCGTGCCCGGGCGTGATGGCTGGCAGCACACGGCACTTTTCGCCCGCTGGCGCTGGCCCATCAACGGCCAATTGCTCCTGAATTCGAAGCAAAATGTCGGGCGCCAGCGCGCGTGCCCGGCGCGGCGCAAGCCCATCGACGCGGCGTTCCACGCCTTGCTTTCGCATCGCGGCGCATGCCGCCTGGCCGCGGCGCTGCGGTACGACCATGCCCAAAGGCACAATGCGGGTCATGAATATCGTGATCCTCGACGACTATCAGGACGCCGTTCGCAAGCTGCCCTGCGCGTCCAAGCTCGAGCCGTATCCCGCCAAGGTCTACACCAACACCGTCAAGGGGCTGGGCCAGTTGTCGGTGCGCCTGCGCGATGCCGAAGTGATCGTGCTGATCCGCGAGCGCACGCAGATCACGCGCCAGTTGGTCGAAAAGCTGCCCAGGCTGAAAATGATCTCTCAGACGGGGCGCATCGGCAGCCACGTAGACGTGGTGGCCTGCACCGAGCGCGGCATCGCCGTCGCCGAAGGCGTGGGTTCGCCGGTGGCGCCGGCCGAGCTGACCTGGGCGCTGATCATGGCGGCGGCACGCCGGCTGCCGCAGTACGTGGGCAACCTCAAGCACGGCGCGTGGCAGCAGTCGGGCCTGAAGTCGGCGTCGATGCCGCCCAACTTCGGCCTGGGCACGGTGCTGCGCGGGCGCACGCTGGGCATCTGGGGCTACGGCAAGATCGGCCAGCTGGTGGCCGGCTACGGCCGGGCCTTCGGCATGCGCGTGATGGTGTGGGGTTCGCCGGAATCGCTGGCCCGCGCGCGCGCCGACGGGCACGCCGTGGCACACGACAAGGCCGACTTCTTCGCCAACGCCGATGTGCTGTCGCTGCATCTGCGGCTGTCCGACAGCACCCGCGGCATCGTGCGCCTGGACGACCTGAGCCGCATGAAGCCGACCGCGCTGCTGGTCAACACCTCGCGCGCCGAACTGATCGAGCCCGACGCGCTGGTCAGCGCGCTCAACCGCGGCCGGCCCGGCATGGGCGCCGTGGACGTGTTCGAGACCGAGCCGATCCTGCAGGGCCACGCGCTGCTGCGGCTGGAGAACTGCATCTGCACGCCGCACATCGGCTATGTGGAGCAGGACAGCTACGAGCTGTACTTTGGCGCCGCGTTCGACAACGTCGTCAACTACCTGCGCGGCACGCCGACCAACATCGTCAACCCGGGCGCGCTGCAGGTGCGTCGCTGACAGGCACGCCGGCCGCCGCCGGTTCATGGCCTGACAGGCCCTCAGCGCTGGATGGACAAGCGTCTATAGCTATCAAAAACATAGCTATTCGGCGCCAGACGCTTCGCCGTCGCCCCCGCCAGGGGCTTTCAGCAGCCAGTCGATGACCCTTGGCAACACTTCCCGCGCGGCCTGCGGTGAATGCATGATGCTGGCGTGGCCATACGCATGGCCGTAGCCGGTGGCTGGCCCGCACACCGCAAACTCGCCCTCCGCGTGGCCGCCGAACCGGCGCCAGAAACGGTGGCACGCCCCGGGCGGCGCGATGAAGTGGTCCGCCTGCCCTGCCACCGCCATGATGGGGATGGTGATGCGCTGTTGGTGCAGGCCGTAGTCAAACCCATCGGCGCCCAGAAACGCCTGCGAGAGGTTCCAGCGGAACCACGGCGCCATCATGGCGTGCGATTCATCCTGCACCCCCAGTCGCAAGGGGCGGGCCGGGATGCGCCCCGCCAGGCGCGTCAACGCGGCCGCCCCCGCCAGCCGGGCGCGTCGCCAGGGCGTGTGGCCCGCGTCGCAGGCCTGGCAGGCAAACAAGGCCATGCGCTGCAGGTGCGCGCACCACGCGGGCTGGCGCAGCAGCGCCATCGTCAGCGCCAGGCCCCCGCCGCTGTGCGTGGCCGCGCACAGCGGGGCGCCGGGGTGGCGGGCCTGCAGGTCCCGCAAGGCCGCCGGGATGTCGCACAGGGCCACGGTTTCCATGTCGTACGGCCCGCTGACGCGGTCGCTGCTGCCGTGCCCTCGCCACTCCAGGATCCACGCCAGATGCCCCTGCCGGGCCCAGGCGCGGGCCAGGGTCATGCAGACGCGCCGGTCAGAAAACGTGCCGTGCGTCAGCAGCAGGTGCCGCGGCTCGGCGGCGCGCTGTTCGGCGTCCATCACCCGCCACCAGCCCAGCCCCACGCCGTCTGACGCGCGCAGGGGCAAGGGCTCGCAGACGATCACAGCGCTGGCTCACCGTCAGGGCGCCGGGCTGCAGGCGCCGGCTTCAGTGACCGGCCGGATCGGAATGCGGACTGGGCGGGCCATTTGCTGCGCCGATGCCGCCTGCAACGCCAGCACGCGCGGCTGGGCCATCAGGCTCTGGATCAGCGGCACGTAAAAACTGCCTTCGGCGCTGAGTTGCCATGTGCGGTGGCGCACGCTGGCCCAGCCGCGCTGTTCCAGCACCTCCACCACGCCCGCAAAATCATCCGCAAACTCGGTGCCGAAATGGGCGTGGTATTTGTCCAGCCCCACCGCCATCTCCTGCAGCGACTGAAACAGCCACAGCAGACGCACGTCCTCGTCGGTGTGCACATGAAAGCGCTCGACCGGCATGCGACCGGCCTGGACCGATTCGGCATAGCGCGTGAGCGAGCGCCAGTTCATGCTGGACACCGACGGATCGCCGGCCGACGAATGGTGCACCCGCACATTGACCGCGGCGTGGCCAAACCCGCACATGTAGCGCCGCGCCTCGGGGTCGGTGGCATCCAGTCCATCGCGCAGATTCTGCTCGTAACGGTATTCCGCCGCCTTCAGCCCGCTGGGCAATGCGGCGGCTTCGGGGCGCTCCCAGTCGTACACAGTGCGCTGCACAAAGCCTTCCGACTCCAGGTACGCCTTGGCCTGCAAGTACATCTCCAACTTCTGCGCCACGCGGGGCACATGCTGCTTCTGGCGCTGTGCGAAGTCGGAACGCCCGGCGATATTCAGCTCGTAATGCGTGATGTGGCGAATGCCCGAGGCCACGACGGCGCGCAGGCCCTCCAGCATGTCCTGCACCGTCTGCTCGGGCCACGCGTAGATCAGGTCGACGTTGCAGGCCAGGTCGTGCCGGGCGAAGGACGCAATGGCGTCGAACACCTGCCGGTTCGTCTGCCGGCGGCCGCTGTAGCGAATCAGGCGCTCGTTCAACTGCTGTACGCCCATGCTGACGCGGTTGAACCCCGCGGCCTGGATGGCGCGGATCTTGTCTTCGGAAAACAGTTGCGGAATGCCTTCCAGCGTTTTTTCGATGCCCTGCGTCTGCCCCGGAAATAGCCCCTCGGCCAGTTCCATCAGGCGGCCGTAGTCGCCCGGGTGCAGCAGGTTGGGCGTGCCGCCGCCGACGTAGAACGATTCGAGCTGGCTGCCCCGATGGACGTCGCGCTGCAGTTCGATCTCGCGCGCCATCAGCTCCAGGTAGTGGCTCGCCGCCGTCTTGCCGCGATAGTCCTCGGTGGGAAACAGGCAGAAGCCGCAGTGCGGGGGATCGGTGGGCAGGCAAAACGGAATGCTGAAGTACAGGTTGACCCGGGCGGGATGCCGGGGCTGCGCCGCCCACGAACTGCGCAGGGCTGCCGCATCGGCGGCATCGCGCCAGAACGCCGGCGACGGGTGGCCGTGCAGCACCTTGTTGGACGTGTGCCGGTCCTGATGGCGCGACAGGAATGAGAGCACCTCGGCGGGGCTCATGATGGTGCGGGAGGGTGTCATGCAGTGTCAGTGGGTAGGCAACGGTGGCGGCGCCACGACCAGGCTGGCGTTGATGCCGCCAAAGGCAAACGAGTTGGACAGCACAGCACCCCGGCGCGCCAAGGGCCGCGGGCCATCGCGCACGAAGTCCAGCGCGGCGGGGGCCGGCTCGGGCGTCTGCAGGTGGCGCGTATGCGGCACCTGGTGGTGCTGCAGCGCGGCCACGCAGGCGGCCAGTTCGATGGCGCCCGATGCGCCCAGCAGATGGCCGTGCAGCGATTTGGTGGAACTGATGGGCACCCGATGCCCTTCGAACACGCCGCCCACGGACTTCATCTCCACCGCGTCGCCCACAGGCGTGCCGGTGCCGTGGGCGTTGATGGCCACGATGTCCTGTGGCCGGCAGCCCGCATCGGCCAGGGCCGCGCGCATGGCGCGCTCCTGGCCGTCCGCACTGGGTTCGGTCCAGTGATGCGCGTCGTTGCTGCAGCCGTAGCCTTGCAGGACCGCCAGCGGCGCGGCGCCGCGCGCCCGCGCGGCCTCGGCCTGCTCCAGCAAGAAGAACACGGCGCCCTCGCCCAGCACCATGCCCTGCCGCGAAGTGTCGAACGGCCGGCAGGCGTGGCCGAGGTCATCGTCGGTGGCCATCACGCGCATGACCTCCCACGCCTTGAGCGTGCCGCCGCCAAAAGGCGCCTCGCTGCCGCCGGCCAGCATGCATGTCGCGTAGCCGTGGCGGATGGCGCGCATGGCCTCGCCCAGCGCCATGGCAGACGAAGCACACGCGGTGGTCACCGTCTGCACCGGCCCGTGCAGGCCCAGCTCCATCGCCACCGCGCTGGCCGCCGCCGACGGCAGGCAGCGCAGCAAGGTCAGGCCGGGGACGCGCTGCGTGGCAAACAGGCGCTCATACGCGCTGTGGCTGGATTCGGTCGGGCCGCACCCATTGCCCACGTAGACGCCACAGCCGTCCAGGATGTTGCGCCGTCCGGACAACCCCGCATCGTCGATGGCCCGTTGCGCCGCCAGGATCGCCAGCTGACCGGTGCGATCCAGGTGCGACGGCCACGCGCGCGACAGCAGCTCGGGGTCGTCCACCAGCGCCGCGGGCACCGGCCGGACCATCGGCTTTTCCAGGCGCACAAACACGCTCTGTGCGGCGAACAGCTGCTCGGCGAAGGCTGCCGGCGTGCAGCCGAGCGGGGTTGAAAATCCCCAACCCGTGATCCACACGGCGTGCCCCGCTCGGGGTGCAGGCGCCGGGGCGGCAGAGACCGTCAAGAAGCCACCTTGGCGCCGGCCTTGGCCTGCTTTTCGGCGCAGAGGCGCTCCACCACCGTGGCCAGATCGCCCACGCTGCGCGCGTCCGCCAGATCGGCGTCGCTGATGGCGATGCCGAACTCGGCTTCGACGTCGGCCAGGAAGTCCACCATGTCCAGCGAGTCGCCCACGGCATTCAGCGGCGTATCGGGCTGAATCGCGGCCTGGTCGATCTTGAAGAAGCGTTGCGCGAGTCTGAGCAGTTCGTGCGCCACAGGGGAGTTCATGGTCTGTCCTGAATCGTGGTGGAGGGGACGCGGCGGCAGGGCTGCAAGGGGTGCGCCATGACACGTCAGCGCGTTCATTGTGAATTCCGCATTCTAATTGGACCTAACCATTATGGAGTATGGATATTTAAAGGACTCTACTTGTCGCCGAATTTTTTTGCGATGCCGCTGCCACCCCGGTGCGATCCAGAACCCGCCTGCCCGGTCGAGACGCATAATCTCCGTCCATGGAGACACCTGAATTCAAGACCGTCGGCATCGTCGGCACCGGCGCCATGGGCCGGGGCATCGCACAGATCGCCGCGCAAGCCGGCAGCACCGTGCTGCTGTTCGACACCCAGGCGCAGGCCATCGCCAAGGCCAGCGAATCCATTGCGGCGCAATGGGACAAGCTGGTCGAAAAAGGCCGCCTGTCGCGCGAGGCGGCCGACGCGCAGAAGGCCCGCCTGCGGCCTGCGGCAGCGCTGGCCGACCTGTCGGCGTGCGATCTGGTCGTCGAGGCCATCGTCGAGCGGCTCGACGTCAAGCAAAAGCTGTTCGGCGAACTGGAAGGCATCGTGCAGCCGTCCGCCGTGCTGGCCACCAACACCTCGTCGCTGTCGGTGACGGCGATTGCCGCGGCGCTGCAGCGCCCGGCGCAGTTCGCGGGCTACCACTTCTTCAACCCGGTGCCGCTGATGAAGGTGGTCGAGGTCATCGCCGGCCTCAAAACTGACCCGGCGGTGTGCCAGCGGCTGGCCGCCTATGCGCGCCAGATGGGCCACACGCCGGTGCAGGCCGAAGACACGCCCGGCTTCATCGTCAACCACGCCGGGCGCGGCTACGGCACGGAGGCGCTGCGCATCGTGAGCGAAGGCGTGGCCGACTTCGCCACCATCGACCGCATCCTGAAGGATCAGGTGGGTTTCAAGCTAGGCCCGTTCGAGCTGATGGACCTGACCGCGCTCGACGTCTCGCACCCGGTGATGGAATCCATCTACCGCCAGTATTACGACGAGCCGCGCTACCGCCCGAGCGTCATCACCGCGCAGCGCCTGGCCGGCGGCGTGGTGGGGCGCAAGGTGGGCGAAGGCTTCTACAAGTACGCCGATGGCGCCGCCCAGATCGCCGCCGAGCCGCCCGTGCCGCAGGTGGATGAAATGCCGCCCGTGTGGGTGTCGACCCGCGCCGCGCGCCGCGCCGAGCTGTATCAATTGCTGAAGGACCTGGGCGCCAAGATCGAGACCGGCCAGTCGCCGTCGATGAATGCCCTGACCCTGGTGGCGCCGCTGGGCTTTGACGTGACCACGGTCGCCGTCGTCGAACGGCTGGACCCCGCGCGCACCGTCGGCATCGACATGCTGGTGGACGACGCGGCCACCAAGCGCCGCGTGCTGGCCACCAACCCCGCCACGCGGCGTGACATGGTCGACGCCGCGCACGCGCTGTTCGCGCGCGACGGCAAGGCCGTCAGCGTGATCCGCGACTCGGGCGGATTCGTCACGCAGCGCGTGGTGGCCACCATCGTCAACATCGCGGCTGACATGTGCCAGCAGCGCGTGTGCAGCCCCAAGGACCTGGAAACGGCGGTCACCCTGGGCCTGGGCTACCCGCTGGGCCCCTTGGCCATGGGCGACCGCTTCGGTCCCGCCAACGTGCTGGAAGTGCTGTTCAACATGCAGACCGTGTACGGCGATCCGCGCTATCGCCCCAGCCCGTGGCTGCGCCGGCGCGGCGCCATCGGGCTGAGCCTGATGCATGAGGAGGAGTGACGCCTGAGTCGCTGCGCGCCTTACTTGCCCAAAGAGGGGCGACGCCAGCGCCCGGGCCAGGCCTGCTACGCGGCCCCTCACTGGCGCATCAGCCAGAAAATGGCGTTTTGCGCATAATGGATAAGCGCAGCGCGCTATTCAAACAGTAGCAATCAGGAGTCCGCATGACCACACCCCAAGACGGCGACTTCAAGGCCCCCGCAGGCTCCGGCCAGCCGCCCGCCGCGGCGCCCCAGGGCATCATCGCCGACCCCAACGCCCTGCTGCAGGCCGAGATCGACCGCGTCGTGCTCGAACAGACCGGGCGCAGCGCCGAAGAATTGCGCGAGCTGGAAGCCATGGAGCAATTGCCGCCGCTCAGCGACGAGGA
>ENA-UPTA01004372-UPTA01004372.1-activated-sludge-metagenome-genome-assembly--contig:-NODE-4372-length-13412-cov-18.826383_pt1 | contig 13412 bp, 9 predicted proteins | sample MGYA00238184_ERZ773361 | MGnify/ENA primary metagenome ERZ773361 (study PRJEB29100, sample SAMN05720205) | activated sludge metagenome | isolation source: anaerobic digester from wastewater...
CCGCCTGGGCATGGGCAGCCTGGTTTCCCAGCTCCTGCGCCCGGGCAAAATCCTGCTTTTCCCCGGCGCGCTGGAGGTCACGGTAGAGCCGGCGAAGCAGCTGCTCCTGGGAATGGATGCGCTCCTCCACCCGCTGTAACGCTTCGGCACGCTGACGGGCTCCCTTGCCATCCACCCGTAAAACGGTTTTGCGGACGGTGGCAGGTGCGGCGCGGGTGCTGGTGGCAACCGTGGCGGACTGGCGCAGCATGTATTCCCGGTACGTGCCTTTGAACACTTCCATCTTTCCATCGCGCAGTTCCCAGATTTGCGTGGCAAGCTGCCCGATCAGGAAGCGGTCGTGGGAAACCACGAGAATGGTGCCGGTAAAGGCATCTAAAACTTCCTGGAGGGCTTCCCGGGCAGGGATGTCGAGGTGGTTGGTGGGTTCATCCAGCACAAGGAAGTTGGAGCCTTCCAGCGTGAGGATCGCCAGCGCCAGCCTGCCGCGCTCGCCGCCGGAGAGTGCAACCAGCGGCTTGAAGACATCCTCGCCGCGGAAGAGGTATGCCGCCAGGTGATGGCGCGCCTCCCCGGCATCCATTTGCTTGTGGCGCAGCAGTTCATCCAGCACACAGCGGTCGCCTGTCAAACCATCGTGCGCCTGGGCAAAATAGCCAATCCGTAGGCTGGAACCAAGTTCCACTTCGCCGGAGAGCGGATCGAGTTGACCCAGGAGAGTCTTCAGGAAACTGGTCTTGCCGCTGCCGTTGGGACCGATCAGGGCGGCACATTCGCCCCGCCTCAGTTCCATGTCGGGTGCAGTGAACAGCGGGTTGCCGGGATATCCCACCGTCAGCTTGCGGGTGCGCAGGACAATTGTCCCGCTCAACCCTTCCGCCTGGATGCGCGGGCGGATGACCGGCGGGCGGTTGGATTCCATCTGCAGGGCGTTGACCCGGCGGATCGCCTCAATCACATCCAGCGGGCGGTCTGAACGAAGCCCCATATCGCTCCACTGCCTGCCGGAGCGCAGTTCCATGATGCCATACCGCTCAACGATGGACAGCTCCCGGCTGATCTTGCGGAGCAAGCCAAGGGCGCGGGCATGCGAACTGGCGCGCACCCAGTTGCGCTGGACGAAATCCACTTCCCGGGTCAGGCGTTCCTTCTCCTCGGTGAAAACCCGCTCGTAATACTCCCAGCGCTCCTGGCGCTGCAGCAGGTAGGCGGAGTAATTGCCGGAATAGGTCTGAATGCCGCGCGGGCTCATCTCCCAGATGGTGTTCACCGTATTGTCCAGGAAATAGCGGTCGTGGCTGACAATCAGGACAGCACCCTCCCATTCATGCAGGGCATGCTCCAGCCATTCCACAGCTTCAATGTCCAGGTGGTTGGTGGGTTCGTCCAGCATTAACAGGTCCGGCTTTTCCAGCAGCAGCCGCGCCAGCAAGGCGCGGGTCTTCTGACCGCCCGACAGATGGCTGAGGGGCATCTGCCAGGTATCCCTGCCAAGCCCCAGCCCCTGCAGTGTCTGCTGGATGCGAAGGTCGTATTCGTACCCTCCCGCCAGTTCAAAGTCGTGCTGCAGCCTGCCGTACTCCTCCAACAAAGCGGCATCGTCCGGACGGGCAGCCATCGCGGCTTCCAGGGTGTGAAGATGCTCCTGCTGTGCCTGCAAACCAGTGAAGACGGTGAGCATTTCAGCATACACGGTGCCATGCCGGTCGGCGAAGGCATCCACGGCTTCCTGGCGCAGGTAACCAAGCCGCCGGTTTTTCGCAAAGCGAACCTCTCCGGTGGTTGGCTGGTTGATGCCTGCCAGGATGAGAAGCAGGGACGTTTTACCAACACCGTTGGGACCGATGAGACCAATCTTGGAATCGTTGGCAATGTGAACGGAGATGCCGCGGAAGAGGTCAAAATCTCCGAAGGATAAACCGAGGTTATGGGAGGTCAGGATGGACATGATGGTACTCCTACAATGATACCGGATTCTGATGGAACTGCAAAGAAAAACGCCGCGGGTGGGGTGCACCGCGGCGTTGATGGGTTGCGTATAACCGAACGATCAGCAGGCACACTCCAAGAAGGCAATCCAATTACCGCCTCCCCTGGCGCAAAGTGTGAAAGCAAACCGATCGTTCATGGTGGTCAATTCCTCTGCCCCAGTGTAACACGGATGGAAAAGATGCGTCAAGGAAATTAAGGAAAATCCATCTCCCAACTGGAGCATTTTATCAAAACACTTTACCAATCCTCTTTTCCCAAAGATTAAATTATGCTATAGTAAAGATGAGGAATTCGGATTCTTGGCGGTGCGCCAGCACAAGATATGCATTTCTCTCAAAAGAAATTATTTCAAATTTTTCTTTTTTTCTGGATTGATGGACAGTTCCACTGGCGCAATGGAGGTGCAGGTTGGATCGTAAATCACTTGGTTTCCCCGAAGCCCGCCGGGCTGCCCGGTTTCGCATCAAGCGCCCGGTGCGCCTGGTGGAACCCATTCCCGGCTCCGCCACCACCGTCAATGTAAGCGCCTGTGGTCTGCTAATCCGCCTGGACCAGGAAGTGGAATTGCAGCCGGGTGAAACAGTCCGGCTTACCATCACGCGGACAGACGGCGAAGACAGCCTGGACCTGAGCGGTAAAATTGTGCGGGTGGAACGGAAATACAACAAGACCCGGGTTGCCATCAACCTGGTCTGATCCGGCTTAACGGCGGAATGTGCCCCATTGTGACATCAACATGGCGGCAAGCATCAACGCGCAGCCAATCCATCCCCTGAGGCTGAGCGTTTCATTTAAGAGCAACAGTCCACCAAGAACTGCAAATGCACCTTCCAGGCTGAGCAATACTGCAGCATGGGACGGTTTGGCTTTGGACTGCGCAACAGTCTGCAAGGTGTACCCAACACCCACCGAAAGCAGTCCGCCGTAGAGGAGGGGCAGTGCGGCAGTAAACAGCCCGGCAAGCGAGACAGTCTCCCACAGAAAACCGGCTGCCAGGCTGAGGACGCCGCAGGTAAAAAACTGCACCACCGAAAGCCGCACGGGATCCACCCGCCGGGTGAGCCAGCCAAGCAGCAGGACATGCGCCGTCCAGAACAGTGCGCCCAGCAGTACCAGCCCATCCCCCGGCGCCAGTGTGAAGGTTTCAGTCACACTGAGGAGATACAACCCGCCAGCCGCCAGCCCTGCCCCCAGCCATGTGAACACCCCGGTTTTCTGCCCCCACAGCAAGCCCACCAGCGGCACCAGCACCACGTACAGCCCGGTGATGAAACCCGCCTTTCCAGCAGTGGTATACACGATCCCCATTTGCTGAAGCGAAGCGCCGCCAAACAGGACCAGCCCCGCCAGCAAACCGGCAGGAATCACCCGCCGCCAGGCACCAGATTCTCTTGAAGCTGGCTGAAGTGCAGGAATGAGCGCAGAAGCCACCCACAGAGCAGCCCCGCCCAGCAGGAACCGCACACCGTTGAACATCAGGGGCGGCATGGACTGCATGCCCACCCGCTGGGCAACGAAGGCAAATCCCCAGATGAGCGCAGCCAGCAGGAGTTGAATATCCGGCAGGAAAGTACGGAGCGATTTCTGCATCTCAGATCAACCCGAAGAGCAGGGAAACGCCTGCCATGGCAACCAGCGCACCCAGCACCGCCCGCAGGCTGGGTTTTTCGCCGCGCAGGGCGGCAATCAGCAGCCCAAAGAGAGGACTGGTGGATAGCAGGGTCTGTGCAACAGCCACATCCGTAAATTTAAAAGAAACCTGTTGCAGCCAGATGGCAAAGTAGGTGCCAAACATGCTGACGACCAATACAAGGATGGCAACCCGCCCGGCACCCGCACCGCGCGTCCAGGTGAGCACCTTCTGCCGCCGGAGCGCCAGCCAGAGGACAAGGATGGCAATCCCTGCCGCCAACCGGATGAAGGCGGTTGCCAGCGGTGAGACAGATGTCTGGTTGAAGACAAGGCGCGAGAGCACCGCCCCGCCCGCCTGGCAAAAGGCAAATGCCAGCCCAAAAACCACCCCACGGCGCAGGGCACAGGCACGCCCGGCTTCGGCAGGGGTCTGCTCGGTGATAACCCAGGCAACCCCCAGCACCGTGACAAGAACCCCCAGCCAGGCAGTGAGGGACAGGGTTTCCCCCAGGAAAACCAGCCCAAGGATGGCGGCAATTGGCGGCGCCAGGATCCCCAGCAGCAGGCTGCGGCGGACGCCCAGGCACTGCAATGTTTCAAAATACGCCGTATCACCCACACCAATCCCCAGCGCGCCGCTGGCAAGCAGCAGCAGGAGTGCCGGGAGGGGCAGATCCCAGTGCAGGCTGCCGGTAACCAGCAGGGTGATGCCAAGCAGGAAGGCGGCAATGGTGCCCTTGAGAAGATTGATCTCAAGGGAATGGACGCGCCTGCCGATCTGCTCAAAAAGGAGCGCGGCACCTGCCCATAAAAACGCCGCGCCGAGCGCGGCAAGTTCGCCCTGGTATCCAGCCATACCGGTCGATTATACCCCAGCCTGACCCGTCCGGCAGGTTCAGGCTGCAAAATGCGAGGCGCGGGAGTAGACCACCTCGCCGCCCACCAGGGTCATCATCACCTCCCCGGCGGGCGTGAGCAGCACCAGGTCGGCATCCGCACCGGGCGCAAGGCGACCCTTGTTCTCCAGCCCCAGCAAGCGCGCCGGGTTTTCCGCCAGGGCAGGCAGCGCTTCGCCCAGCGTGCAGCCGGTGAATTGCATCAGGTTGCGCAGGGCAACATCCATGGTGAGGATGCTCCCCGCCAGAGTGCCGTCATCCAGCCGTGCGCTGAGGGAGTTAACACGGACGGCGAATTCACCCAGGCGGTAGCGCCCAGGCGGCATGCCCAAGGCAGCCATGGCATCCGTCACCAGGATGAACCCCTGCCGGTTGCAGCGCCATGCCAGGTCCACCATGGCAGGATGGACGTGAATGCCATCCACGATGATGCTGAAGCCCACCCCGGGTGTCACCAGGAGGGCACCGATCAAGCCCGGTGTGCGATGGTCAAAGGGCGGCATGGCATTGAAGAGATGTGTGCCGCAGCGGACGCCCAGGGCGAAAGCATGCTGCGCCTGCTCAAAATCGCACAGAGTATGCCCGGCGCAGACCACCACCCCCCGCGACGCCAGCGATTCCACCAGGGCGTCCGCTCCCGGCAGTTCCGGAGCCAGCGTCACCAGCAGCACGCCATTCTCCCGTGTCCAGTCCCCCAACCGGCGCAGGTCCGGCGGGCGCAGGTGCTGGGGGTTGTGAGCGCCCTTTTTGACCGGGTTCAGGAAAGGTCCTTCGAGGTGCAGCCCCAGTGGACGGGCGCCGCGCCAATCTTTGGGAGCGCCAGCCTGCAGTGTTTGCATGGCGCGTTCCGCCATTTCCAGCGGGCTGGTGATGATGGTTGGCAGAAAACCCGTCACCCCCCCGGAGGGCAGGCGCTCCCCCACGCTCCAGATGGACTCGGGGTGGTCGGTGAAGTCATAGCCAAAACCGCCATTCAGTTGCAGATCAATGAACCCGGGAGCAACAATCCAGCCACCACCGTCCAATTCCCCGGCGTCCACCTGGCATGGGTGATCCCCCACTTCCAGCGCGGCAATTTTGCCATCCTCCAGCCAGATGGTCCCCCCGGTTGGTTCCTGCGGGGCGGAGTACCAGCGGACATTCCTGAGACAGGTGCGCATGCCAACCTCCCTGTGGATTTCAGCATTGTTGGGATGGTTCAAGTATAGCGTAAAATCACCTGAAACAGAGCCGGGGGCGGCAAGTTCCGCCCCCGGTTGTCTGTCTTGCGGGCAAAGAGAAACGGGTTACTTCAAAATCACCGGCAGATGGATGGCGTTCAACACCGTCAGTGAAACCGGCACATCGTACACCGATTCGTTCAATGCCGTGTTGTAAATCGCCAGCCAGCCAAAGTACTCACCAGCCGGTATGCCGTTGGGGTGGAAATGATAGATCAACGTTTGTGACCCGCCCGGGGGAATGGCACCTTCCACCGGTCCGGTGAGATTGAACCAGGGCATGTCCTCGTGATCAATTTCCAGGATGCCGCGAATCATGTTTGACCACAGTTCCGCTCCATCAGGCATGGCATCCGCATCCAGGTCGGCATCATTGTGTCCATCGAGGAAGGCTTTGAAGATCGTGCCGCCATCGCTGCCACGCACCACGATCCCCGCTTCGTTGGGAGCTGCAGTTGCCGTGTACCCGGCAAGAGCAACATAGCCGGACAGCGGTTCCACCCGTTGACCATAGGTGCCATACCGCATTTCTTCCAGGTCGGTGAATTCCGGCACAGTGTCAAAGTGGATGAAGTTGGGGTGCTCCGGCATCCACCAATAAACCGGTTGTGGCGGATCGTAATAGGAAACCGCATTGGTAATGCCCATGGTTGCCCAGAGCGGGTTGGTTGAATAGCTCTCCACCAACCAGGAGTTGAGGATGAGTTTCCCACCGCCCGTCACGTAATCATTCAAAGCCGTGAAAACCTCCTCCGGTGCGGAATAATTATCGTGACCAAACAGCACCAGGTCCCATGGACCGCCATTCACCAGGGCATCCATAAAGCCGCCCCAATAGCCGTCATAATAGGCGGTATAGGGCAGCCCCAGGTAACGGATTGCCTGGTCAAGGTAGGTATTGGGTGCAGCATGATAAGGATCATCGGCATAGACCAGGATGGAAATGCCACCTCCCTGCGGCTGCACGGCAGGAGTCCAGCGGTAGGCGGAAGGATACGCCAGGCTGGTACCGGCATTGGACTGCATGGGCACACCTTCCACGGCGCGGTAAAGCCATTCGCCCCGTGCCTGTCCCTGCACTGCCAGCGGACCGGTGACGAAGCTTTCCAGCAAGCGCCAATGTAATGGGGCATCCCCATTGTTGTAGATGGTAAATTCACCGGATTGGCTGTCGTTGGGTGCAACCTCGGCAGAAAGCGCGGATGGGTCGGTTTCAATATCACCCGATGCCAGGACATGGAGCGAAACCGGCAGAGTCACCACAGGTTCCAGCGGATCGTTGCTGTAAAAATACAGTTCGGCAAAGAGATGGCTGTCCACCGGGATGCCATGGGAGTCAAAAATGACATCGTGGCTGGCGCATTCGCCTGGTTCCAGTTCATTCCCACCCGGAACCACGGAAAGCCAGGGAACATCATAGTACATGTGGATGATATTCTGCCAGAGTTCCACGCCATCCGGCACGCCGTCAGTATCTTCATCCTGGTTGTTGGCAAAGTCGAGGAAGCCCCGGAAGATGGTGCGGTTGTCATTGCCTATGATCAGCGATGCCAGGTTGGGGGTGGGTGCATCGGTGGCGCCTGCCAGGGCAGCATACCCTGCCAGAGGTTCCACTTCCTGCCCATAGATATAATCACCGACATCATCAATGGTAAACTCTGGAACCACATTGGGGATATTGAACAGCGGATGGTCCGCCACCCACCAATTGACCGGGTTGGGCGGCTGGGTGTCATTCTGGATATAGGTAAAGCCAAGGTCACCGTACAGTTCGTGGGATGCATAGGCGGAAACATACCAATTGCCAAACACCAGCCTGCCCCCGCCAGCCACATAAGCACTGAGGGCATCCAGGGTTTCCTCCGTGACCGAGTAATTATCCGCTGCCACCAGAACCAGGTCCCAACTACCGCTTAACAGGTAATCGGTAAAATCGTAGTATGCGCCATCATAAAAAGCAGTATAGGGCAGCCCCATGGATTGCAGCGCCTGGTCAAGGTAAGTATTCGGCGCCGTGTGCATAAAATCATCGGCATAGACCAGGATTTCCAGGCCCTGGATGGAAGGCGAATCGGGCACCCAGCGGTAGCCGGAGGTGCTGGTGGGGCGCATGCCCCCGCCATTGACCAGCGCCAGCGTGGAGGAAGCTGTTCCCTGGAACCATTCGCCATGCCCCATGGCAGCAATGGTTGACATCACATTCCCTTCGAGGATGTTGTAGACCAGGGGTTGATCACCCTCGTTGCACACGGTTGCCAGCTGGGAACGGATATCATCCGTCCTTTGCACCTGATTCATAAATTCCGGGGTTGCCACAAGATCCGCCATGGAACATTCCGGGCATAGGGTATGGGATTTATCCGCCAGACCGGACGGCGTAAAGCCGCCGGTGGAGCCACCCACGTGGTAGACAGTCTCATCCAGCGTGACTGCCGCGGTGCGGTACACAGCCCCGCTCTCCAGCGGACCATATTCGTACCAGGTGCCGGAAGCCACATCGTAGTACCAGGAAGCATTGGCAATGGCAAAGGCTGGATCCGCGCCGTTCACCAGCCAGAGTTCCTCGCCGGCATCGCCGGAGCGTTGGGCATACCCCATTCCCCACCAGCCAAACGGCACAGCTCCCAGGTCGGTATTTTCACCATTCCAGGCAGCCGTGGTAAAGTCATAGCACTGGGTGGAATCCCATACGACACTATCTGAATTGACACCACCAGCAACACAGAGCAGGTCATGACCATCCGCCGGGCGGTTGAAGAAAAATGCCGCATGGAAAGCGCGCGGGGAGGTGAAGTTTGGCAGAGGTGCCAGCCAGGCATTGGCAACCGCGTCATAGGCATAGACAGTGGTCAGGTTGCCGCCACCAGGAGCAGTTGCGCCGCCCGTCATGTAGCAAATGCCGTTTGCTTCATCCGCCACCCAGGCAGGCGCCCAAATGCCAGCCTGTTCAGGGGGAGTTCCCGCAGGGGTTTCCTGTGCCCAGGTGTTGGTATCCATGTCATAGGACCACAACCCGGTATAGCCGCCGCTGGCATCCCCATAGATATAAACCTTGTTGCCCACCTGGCAGCCAGAGCGGGCATAGTTGGCAAACGGCGGGGCGGAGCTTCCAATGGTCGCCCAGGTATCTGCAACTGGATCGTATGTCGAGACTCCCGTGGACCCATAACCGGTGATGCTCCAGACCATGCCGTTATACGCCGCCAGGACATTATCCATGGCAACCACCGGGTTGGTGGCAATCTGCGTCCATTCATTGACAGCCCCGGTGATGGTTTTGACAATCGTGGACGAGTCCGTATATCCATATGTGAGATCTTCAGCATCCAGAGCGGCATGGATGACCCTGCCATCTTCCAGGCAGGCATGCGGCTCCAGGAATACATCAAAGGTCACCGAGGCACCGTTGGCAACCACCAGTTCCGCCGGTCCGGAGAAGGTGCCGGTAAAATCCGCCAGGACATAATCAAAATCAACCAGCGTATCATACCCGGTGATATTACTCACCGTGAAGGTATGGACCTGCTCCTCCCCTCCGCAGCCTTCGGCATAGAGCGTTTCCGGCTCCAGGTAGATCCCCGGTGGCAGTTCGCAAATGGGGACCAATGCCTGTGAATTCACCCACTCATCGCAGGCAGCCTGTGTGGCGGGCGTGTAAATATCACTGGAACAGGGGTTGTGGGGAATGCTGCCATATCCATCCCCATCAAAATACCAGGATACTCCGGTTGGATCGGCAGTTCCGGCAGGAATGACATCCACGCAGTAGGTTGCCACACAGTGTGCACCGCCGTCTCCCTGGTAGCGCGGGTGGGCAATGTTCACTTCGTAGGGGGCTGTCTGGAATGACCAGCTGAAATCACCCCAGCTGCCGTTATCGCAGGTGGGTGTGCCCACCACATAGACATTCGTCACCTCCCAGGTATCCGGGAATTTCAGCCAGTTGTTGTAGACATATTCCCAATCGGGCGAGTAGCTGTCGGACTGGAAACAGAGGGTCTGGGATACATGTGGGTCATAACAGGGTTGCCCACCCGCCCCCGGCGCAAAGGTGACATTGCTGCCCGCCAGGGATTGCACCCCACCGCCCGGCAGCGCAGCATCCGGATTTACCCCCATCGATACGGCAACAGCAGGCGGAGGTGGAACGGTTTCCTTATCCTCGGAAACCGCCGCTCCAACTGCACTGGTTGCCAGGCTGAGCACCATCAGCAGGCTCAGCATTAATAAGAGAAGTCGTGAACGTTTCATGGTTTCCCTCCCGGGGAAAATGAAGAAAATGGCTGAAACCCCCGTATATCAGCAACGATGGTTGCCTTCGGATGGAGGAGTCTCCTTTCTGGATTGAAATGAATCAATGGGAAATCTAATATCCATTATAATGAAAATAAGATGAAGATTCAATTGATGAACCTTTTCGCTTTTTATTAACTGGAGAAAGCATGAATGAACGATTTGAATGAGATATTCCAGGTTCTGCGAACAAGCCTGCAGCATTACCAGCCGCCCCTGGTTCCCAAAACCGATTCCGAACGGTACTACGACCTGTGGTCAATCAAGCCAGTGGTGATTGATGGGCGCCAGCGCAGGGAGGTTTTCTTTGCAGGCATCATCATTCAAAAAAGCTATGTCGGGTTTTATTTCATGCCAGTATATGCCGAGCCGGACCTGAAAACAGTGTTCCAGCCGGGGCTGTTAAAGTTGTTGAAGGGCAAGTCCTGCTTTCACATCCGGCGGCTGGACGATGCCCTGCTGGCGCAGGTGAATGACGCGCTGCGGATTGGATTTGAACTGTACCGGAAGAACGGCTGGGTGGACAAACCCCCACAGGAGGTGCCCGAGTGAATCCCAATTCTGTCATCCATTGCCCCGATTTTCCCTGCCGGGACGTTGTCCACGCTGCATATCACGTTCCGAATGTTGAAGTGGACCCGGAAACGGTGCGGGTGGTCCTGATTTCCGAGGGAGCTGCCCCAAATCCGGAGGACAACTACGATGCCGCCGGGGATCCATTGTTTGCACGCACCACGCTGCTGGCGTTCCAGGACGCCGGGCTGGCTGTATCGTCGGCAGCGGAGCTGCGCAGCCTGGGCGTGTACCTGACCACGGCGGTCAAGTGCGCCAAGACAGCTTACACGCTGCTGCCCGCCACGGTGGATGCCTGCTCCCGCCTGCTGGAAACGGAGCTGGATCTCTTTCCCAACGTGCGCGCCTGGCTTTTGATGGGCGATGCCGCCATCCGGGCGGTGAATAGCATTGCCCGGCGCTCCGGCGCGGGCAGGGTGATTCCGGCTGGCTCGACCTATAAAATCCGCGGGCAGGTGTTCAGCTTCCGCGGGGCGCGGGCGTTCCCCTCCTACCTGCAGGCAGGAGCGAGCTTTGGGATCGAAAAAAGCAAGCGCCGCATGATTGCAGAGGACATCCGCGCCGCAATGCAGGTGGCAGGAATCATCCGGTAAATGATCAGCCCAACTGTATAGCTTGAATCAATTTATCGGAACACCAGGAACAGCAAGGCATACACCCCCAGGACCGCCAGGATGCCCAGCAGCGCGCCGAATACCAGCCTGCGGTTCCTGCGGAGGATGCCAATCAGCAGGACAATTAAGGCTGCAATCAGCAGGATAAAGAGCGGAATGCCAATAAAATTAATAGCCATGATTTCCTCCGGGAATCTTCCAACAAGATAGGGGGATTATAACCCTTTTCTTTCAGGACAGTAACGGGTTAAAATATCCCCATGCCACCACACCTGGTCCCCCTGCAGGAAACCCGTATGGAGACGCGCGTCTCCAACTCGCGCTTCATTGCCACGCTGGCGCCCGCCTTCACGGTGGAGGAGGCGCGGGCATTCATCCAGCGCATCCGGGCGGAGTTCAGCGATGCCACGCACAACGTCCCGGCATTTGTGATCGGGCATGGCGATTCAGTGACCACGCACTGCAGTGATGCAGGCGAACCATCCGGCACGGCAGGCAGACCAATGCTGGCGGTATTACAGGGCTCGGGGCTGGGTGATGCCGTGGTGGTGGTGACGCGCTACTTTGGCGGCACCAAGCTGGGCACCGGCGGGCTGGTGCGGGCATATTCCGGCGCCGTGCGGGCAGTGGTGGATGCCTGCCCGCGGGCAATCAAGACACCGGCGGTAACCGCCCTGCTGGTAATCCCCTACAACCTATTGGAGCGCGTCCGGCGGCTGGCACCGCAGCACTGCGGGGCAATCCTGGAGGAAAGTTTTACCGCCGATGTAACCCTGACGCTGCGCTTCCTGCCGGAGGACCTGCCCGGTTTCCAGGCAGACCTGCTGGAGCTTTCCAATGGATCGATTCAGGCGGAGGTGATGGAGCAAAGCACCATCCTGCTGCCTGTGCAGCCCGGAAAATAAACGCTCCCGGAAAGGTGTGTTTCACCCCTCCGGGAGCATGGGTGCAGTCCCCTCGCTGCGGTGGATGGCTTTAGTGGTTCCCGGAATCCTCCCGGCGGCGGCGAGCCTTATAGGCATCATATTGCACACTCTTGCGGTCATCCTCCTGCATGCCGCGGTGCATGCAGTAGCTGATCCCTTCTAATCTTTCCACATCCTCCGGCGGCAGGTTGGGCAGGTTCTCCTGCAATGCACGCTGCATGGCAACCTGTGCTTCTTCGCGCCGCCCCTGCCGTTCCAGGCGCAATGCCCGGTTGGTTTCATCGGACATGGCAACCCGGGCGGCACGCTGCAACAGCCCGGCATCACGCCCGGCGGCAGCCACCACCTCGGAATCCGCATAGGTAAAGGTAAGTGCCGTTGCACCAGAGAGGGGGGTGTTTTCCTGGCTTTGCGCCGTGGCATGGGCGTGCAGTTCCAGCACAGCATCCCCGGTGGACTGCGGCAGGAGGAGCTTAAGGTAAATTTCCTGCTCGCGGGCATTGGTCAGGTCACCGGGGAAGAGATGCAGCCGGGAACCTGCAATCTCATGGCGCCAGCCGCCCATCACCTCCACGTGGACATGGGCGGGCAGGTCAATCACCACCTCCACGCCGCGGGCGGTCACACCAGCGATTTCAGTGAATTCACGGGCAAAGATGCCGGGGATGTCTGCCGGTTCGGCAATAAAGTAGAAGTTGCCGCTGCCCAGGTTCGCCATCGTTTCCAGCAGATGCTCATTAAAGCCCATGCCCACGCCAAAGGTGGAGGTGGCAACCCCGCGGGTTGCCAGCTCGCGGGCGTGGGTGCCCAGTTCTTCTTCATCGGTAATGCCGCGGTTTGCCAGCCCATCAGTGAGCAGCAGCACCCGGTTGAGCGATCCATCTGTCTGATGCTCCGCCACCAGGTGGCAGCCCTGCATCCATCCGCCGGAGAGATTGGTGGTATTTCCGGCTTCCAGGCGGTCAATTGCCTGATTCAGGCGGTCCCGCCCGGCAGAATCCATGCACGTGCCGGGGGCATCCACGGTCACCTGGTCGTCAAAACTGACGAGGGCAACGCGGTCAGCAGGGGTGAGCAGCGAAACAATGTGACGGGCAGCCTGTTTAACAAAGCCCAGCTTGTGTCCGCTCATCGAGCCGGAGCGGTCAATCACCAGCGCCAGGTTGAGCGGGGCACGTGCAATGCTGACCAGGGCAGGCGGCGCACACACTCGCAGTTCCACCACCCGCTGGGTGGGGGTCTGGCTGGCAATCCGGTCACATTCGG
>ENA-UPTA01004373-UPTA01004373.1-activated-sludge-metagenome-genome-assembly--contig:-NODE-4373-length-13409-cov-16.067770_pt1 | contig 13409 bp, 2 predicted proteins | sample MGYA00238184_ERZ773361 | MGnify/ENA primary metagenome ERZ773361 (study PRJEB29100, sample SAMN05720205) | activated sludge metagenome | isolation source: anaerobic digester from wastewater...
GCTAATGCATCTATCTGGTGCTTTAATAAGAACTTTACTTCTACATCCTTTATACCAGGAATACTTCTACGTATCTCTCTTATAATACGTCTTTGACTTACATTAGGACCTTTATCAATAGCATTGAGTTCGCTATCTGTAAACAATTTTGGCTTATCCTTTCCTGGTTCTTCTCCTTTTTCTACTCTTTTTGACAGACTAGACCCATCAAGTTCATCACCTATCTCATCAGCTAATGCTGCAAGCCTTTTTGTTCTTTCATCCTGTGTCTCTGTTTTCTCTTTAGATGCCTGTTCTCGCCTTTCTATGACATCATCTATTTCTATTGATAGTTCTCCTTCAATGATATCAGTTAAACTCGTCTGAAGCATTGATTCAAGCTCACCAATATTACCAAGCACATCATTACCTAGTCTGTTTATCTCATACATTGGTAATGGCATCCTTAATGTCTTGTGCTTTTTAGTCTTATTACTTATATTGACTATCTCATCTAACTGATCAAGAGTGATAGGATCTCTATGATGCTCCTGGAATAACTTTTCTTTCTTTTCTTCATCAAGTATTCCTTCCTGCATAAGATAATACTCTGCAGCAAGGACATTCTTTTCTGTTATCCACGGAGAATCATATACTTCATTTACTTCACCTGTTTCAGGATCAGTATATGAATCCTTAAGCATAGAAATATTATTCTCAGATAACAGCCTTCTTAATGCATCATAGTATCCTACGTTATTATCTGATGTTGAAAACATGGATTTTGCAGTAATAACATATCTTCCTTCAGCCTTATCTCCTGCAGTATTCCTAAACTTAAGTCTCTCTGTTCTTATTGTCTTACCATTAATTGTACTATTAGCCTTTGCAATAAGATTTAAAGCCTTCTGTGCCTCTCCTGCTCCAGCAACAAGTGAATCTTCTCTTTCATATCTCTTTCTTGCTTCAGGATCTGCAGAATCAGTTACTACAATATACCCAGAACCATCTTCTGCATTCTTGTTTTTAACAAACGTATATTTTATAGTTCCTTCATCTTTATAGCCGGCCTCTCTCATTGCTGCCTCTGATGCAACAGTCTTTCTTACTGAGCCTTTTCCGTAATATCCTTTTATAATAGGATCAATAAGTGATGCTATATTATTATATTCCTCCCTGGTAAGATTAAGACGATACTTTAATTCTTGTTTTGCATAGTCTTCGTATGGTCTATCATACTGTTTATTTATAACATCTCCCTCAAACTTATACGATCTAGCAAACCAGTGTATAAGACTATTAAACTGCTTATCTCCAAGTGTACCATTATCGTACTTACCTGTAATAGCAATTACCCTTCTAAGTGACTCAACAAATGGCTTTAACTTAACAACGGTCTCATGATCAAATGGCAATCCTGAAGGATCTAATCTTACAAACTGAGTAGTAGCAGCTTCACCTGTTTTTGTCTTTCTGTTTATAATAAGGTATGGCATACCTGCCGATAACTTCTTATCAGCAATACTTGAATACTTTGGATCTGCCAGTTCTTTCTGAGTAAATATTCTTATGTTTAATGTAAGACCTTCATTAGTTGCTCTGTTAAGTCTTACTCTTACCATATCAATAAGCTTAGTAAGCCATCCTTTACCTGACATCTTCTTTGTGGCAGAGTATTTATACTCAAGTGGCTTTGCTATCTTAAGCTTACCATAAGCAAGTACATGATCGTCTTTTGTTGCTTTCTTTCTTATTGATGTTACACCTTTTCTCCAGTCAGTTATTGATCCAAACTTGTTTCTTGAATCAGCCTCTTTCTTTAGAAATGATAATTCACCATCAAGTTCAGCATTACTTACTATTCCAAGATGTGCATATTCATCCATTAACGTACCATCTGCCTTATATAACTGGCCTAATATATGAATAGTATAAGGTGATGATTTGTCATATTGATTGGCGGTAATAAAATATATTACCGGAGAATCTTTTGTTAATCGTGGTTTTAATGTTCCTTGTTCTGTCTTTGGTTTTTTAAGATAGTTTAACCCCGCACCACTTGAATATGCTACTTTATGAGTAAACTTACCTTTTAACGCAGGTATTGATATAGCTATCTCTTTAACTGACTCAGATGAATCCTCTTCACTCTCACCAGAATCATCTTCTTCCATATCCTGGTATAGATCATCTATATCTTTATCCCTAAAATCATTCTGAGGCTTAACTGGTTCTTTTGTTACATTATCCTTTTTAACTTTCTTTTTGATAACTCCATCATTAAGTATTGTAGACTCAGCCTCAAGCCTTCTTTCATATGCTTCTTTTCTTTCCTGTATAGCATCATTGTATATCTTATGATAACCCTTTGTCTTATCTCCAAAGAACTTATCATACATATCCATTCTTACGGCATTACCAAAATCATTTAAATTATTGTTTACGAATATGTATTGTTTAGCACGGCTAGCAGCAGTATAAAGTGCAGAATTGTAGTCCTGTATCCTTATATCGTTTCTGTATTTAAAATCATCTTTACTAAATGCTATGTATACCTCATCACGTTCAATACCGGCTATCTCATCGTAACGGTAAACAATATCTCTTAATTCAGGATGCTTTGCTATAAATTCTTCTTTCTGTCTGTTATCTGCTACTACTACTATACGTGACCGTTTTGTTGACTTATGACGTTCTATCATATTCATCATATGACCCATATCACCAGATTGCACACCAATAGCAACCCCGCCTACTCTTGCAGTATCAGCAGATGAATAAACAGTAATACCTCTTACGTCTTTCTTGCTACCTTCAAATATTTCAAGGAATTCATTTATCTCAGTAATTATGCTCCTAAACTTTATAGTAAGAGGATCTGATAGGTATATATATTCAATACCAGTCTTTGTTACCTCGTTAATAGCAGGTTGATGTGATACAAGTGTCTCATCCTGATTAACCTGTACCTGTGAAGGATCTCCAAGTACTATAACCTTTAATGTTTCTTTCTTTTCACTGTTACGCTGCTTATTTATATTAAAGATCTTCTCTGCCATAATCGATAACTGACTATCAGTAAAAGCAGCTATCTCATCTATGACTATTACTTTCGCGCTATCAGGTACTGTCTCAAAGTCTTTTTCAAGTATAGGATCATTTGTAGATAATGATTGATCTTTAAGCATATCAGATGCCATTTGATGAGGTGCTATAAACTGTACCTCAGAAGGCTTTATGCCTATTGTTCTAAGTAATATATTAATCAATACCTGTGTCTTACCAGTTCCTGCATTACCTTTTACAAAAGCCCAATTTTTATAGTAGGTGCTTTCTCTCTTTGCCTGGTCTTTCTCACCATAGTTTATAGGATCAAGTTTCTTCTTCCACCAACTTGCTATCTGCCTTTCTGCATGTATCTGCTGGTTTGTTAATCCTATCTTAAGTTCTGCATATATCTCTTTCTCTTTTTCAATATGTTCACTTATATTAAAATCACTATTAACTGTATCAATAAGTTCTTCAAATGCCTGTACTGTTATTTCTTTTGCAACAAGATTAGTAATAGCCTCTTTGTTAAGATCAGGATATCCTGTGTTAGTTTCAGCTTTTAATCTTTCATAGTATTGTAGTATATCGTGATTAAGCAAGTATTTATCAGTAGCACTACGTTCAGTATAGTCTGGATCAGGAGCACCAATGATATTAGTAAGCATAGTATAGAACATCTTCTTCGGTTTTGCCCTATGCCTGTCAAGATATCTCCTACCTGTTACTTCACTTGTAAATGGAGTATATGCTATCTCAAAATCATCTATACTTCTACTGAACTTATCTTTAATGAATGCATCAAAAGAGGATCTTAAATCTTTATTTAAAGCCAGTTTCTCTTTTAATAATGCTATAATCTTATCAGCGAAAATCTCATGATATAGATACTCAGAGTCAATATCACCAGCATCTTTAGCTTTCTGCAATATTCCATTTACTACTGATGCACCTACTATATCTGATATTCTTTCAAATAATTCCTGGTCAACTATGCCATTATTCTCCGTGGCTTCTATATCTATCCCTAATGCTCTGAATCTTCTCTTATTTGCACTCTTCTGGTTAGTCTGATCAGCGTTCTTATCATAGTTATATCTATCCCTCACTGCATTCATGAAGTCATCAGAAAGGCTTGCAATAACCTTATCAAGCATCTCCATGTAACCCTTAAAAGCTTTCCTGTTTAATCTTTCTTTAAGATCAGTCTTTTCATAGAGTTCTTTCTGCTCAAGCAGTTTATCAAGCAGTTCTCTTAATTTGGGATAATTAGCATAATCAGTAGTATTATTTGCTATTGCTATTGCATCTTTTGTTTCCTGTATAGGTATCTCAGCTACATTACGCAGGAATATATCATCATCTTTTTCAAGCTTTGATACATTATCCCTGTAATTAAGTAGTCCTTTGCCTTGTGGAAGATCTACTATCTGACTCCTTAATTCACCAAGCTTTTTAAGCCCCTCGTCAAACCTCCTAAGTCTTGCATCTATACTCCCTATGTTAGCATCTACATCTCTTTGTAAGTTAGTGTATACGTCAGAATTATTTGTTTCAGCAAATTCCTCATCAGCAGCCTCAGTAAGTCTTTTATTTATCTGCTCTATTGTATTACGTTCTGACTCTAGCTTTTCTCTGAGCTTTGGTATTATTGCATCTATAGCATCAATATCAGATTGACTTATATCAAGTTTACCTGTTGACTCTACTGTAGTATCTATAGGTGCTGTAAGTATGTTTACTATATCAAGTAAATCAGCTTTACCGGCAGGAGATACTGCTTCCTGCATTGCTGATTCTAATCGCATACCTACAATAGCATCTGCAGCAAGATTAAAATAATGCTGATTCTTTAAGCCTAGTATTCCTGTTCTATCTATTGGCCTTTCTGTTATAGTAAGAACATCATGCATCCTCTTTGATCCATAAATCTTTTTTTCTTCATCAAGGAGATATTTATACATCTTTGATGTAACAGAATTAGCGTCTTCTTTTACTGCAGCATCATACTTCTGTTGTAAGTCAGTGGTTACATCTCTTGTCTTAAGATATTCCTCATATAACTTCTTTCTTTCAGTCCTATCCTCAAGTATGCTAAGTGCATTGTTTGCATCTTCTCTTATAGTATTAACCTGATCCTGATCTTTTATATTACCGGCTACCTCATCAAGCCATAATAGCTTCAGCCTGTTATAAAGTGCAGCCTTATCTACCTTCTGCCTGAACGTCCTGTATTCATCAGTATCATTATTTATGTCATCTATGCTGTTTATCTTTTGATTAAGCATATCCCACTCAGACTTCATCTGCCTAAGTTTACCTGACATATAATCAAAGTCATAACCCAATGCTTTTAAGTCTGGATCTTGAGCCATCTCATCAAGCTTGCTTTGCTTAAGAATAAACTCTAATGCCTCATCACTAGTCTCAAAAATATTGTCAGAGGCATATTTGTAAAAGAAATTCTGTAATGCCTGGTTAATGAAAAACTTCTCCTGTATCTCATCATTATTTAATGCAGCCATAAGAAGGTTCTCTGTTACCTCCTTATTAAATGCATCAGCTTGAAGCATCTTTATAAACTTATTGTTATCAACCTCAGCCTTACCAGTAGCAGGATTAATGATAGTCTTTATCTTTTTCTCATTACCATCTTTATCTTTTATTACTGAATCAAATAATCTGTATGGATGCTTAAAGTTTATCATTGCTTCGTCAGCAACAGCCATAGTACCATTAAGCAATGCGTTATATCTATTCTGAAATGCCGTGCCTACTACTTTTTCTTGTATAGCATCAATAGCACCTCTAGGAGCACCCATACCAGCACCTATCATAGCACCAATAAGCATAGACTGCTGACCTTCCAGATCATACCAGTTATTTACCCATTCATATCCATAACCTGGTATTCTATTTAAAAAAGCTTTTCCTTCTGCTTTAGACTTCTCATAGTTCTGTACTGCCTGCTGCATACCTTCTTCCCAAAGACCTTCAGAAACAACACCTACTGCACCATTCTTAAGAGTATTTCTTAATACACTTATATCTTCTGCCTTAAACTTACCAGTCTTAACAGCCTTAATTATCTTCTGAGAGCTACTTTTAACAGGTCCAATAAAGAATCTAGCCTGTATAAGGTTAGGTATTAACAACATTGCAGCGTTAGCATTGAATACATTGGCTGCATATGGTCCTACTCTCTGATTTACTTCTTGCTTTTGTTCAGGAGTAAGCATATCATAAGCAAGGTTATAATCTCTATTAGCTATAACCTCCCTACTTGTCTTAAGATTATCATATCCTTCTAGTGCTGCTTCTCCAAGAGTATTAGCTATAGTAGTACCTAGTGTCTGGAATAACTTACCTTTCTCGCTTAATTGTACAGCTCCATTGACAACCTTAGTCATCTTTAATGCTTTAGCTGCAGCACCAAATCCTTTTGTTGTCATTAATGCTGCTGCTGCAAAAGCTATACCATCAGCTACATCCGATGACCAGAACTTCATATCTCCCATCCTAGTCCAAAGACTGCCTGATTCATATTTCTGACCACCGTATACAGGCAGCCAATTCTTTTCAAGCAGATCTTCTTCTACATACTTAAATCCCTTTGTCATAAAGTTCTCAAAGAGATGAGGAAAGTATGTTCCATATTTATCTTTTCTCTCTTGTGCTAACTCAGGATCAATATTAGTAATAAGGTCAAATAATCCACCACCAGCTTCACTAAGCATAGTACCAGCCTTTGTAAATATCCCTACAAAGTTTGTTGTTACGCCTCTTCCTAGCTTTGATGTCCATGGTTGATTCTCTCCTTGCATTGTTTCAGGTGAAGGAGAATAGGCTGTTCCTTTATAGAACTTACCAAAATATTGTGGGGTATATGTCTCGCCAAAAACATTACCCCACCTCTTCTTATTAAGCTCTTCTTTTGTAATTATTGTTTCACCAGGGATTAACGGTTTGTAGCTTTCTTTTACATTGTTTCCTAATTGTGGCTCCATCCCTTTAGCCATCTTATCAGGAGACAATCCATTAGCTAGATTATCTGCCATTTATTGATATGTTATTAAATTACTATCTACCGATTATTGCTTCTTTTTTATATAATAAGCTGTTTTGATTATTTGGATCTGCATCTGATACGATAGCATTATGTAATGCTTCTACATCACCACCAAAATCAGAAAAATTATATTCTTTTAATAATAAAGGACTGTTTGGATCAAATATTAATGATCCTGCTTTTTCGGGATCTACACCATAAGGATTATCAGCAAATACTTTTACTTTATATCTACCGCCATCTGAATGATCTATCATTGGTATAACATATAACTGATTAAGATAACCAGCATTAAGCATATTTGCATCACCTCTTGCGCTACCTTTTGCATTGGTTTTATCAGTTATATCTGCCACCCCATTATCATACATAGTAACAACAAATCCATCACCTACTCCACTATTGCTTCTCTGAAATCCGGTATAATTCCACATTTCCCTTTCCTGATCGGCATATTCAGCATCCTGTATAAGATATGTCTTTGCTTTCTTACCAACACCTACATCAAATTTAATTAAACCAGGCGCTGATGCTTTTCCAATAAAATCAGGTTTTGTTCTTCCAAGAAGTTTAATATGATCACCTTTCTTAACTATATTCTTTCTGTCAACGTCTTGTATTTCACTACCCGTTTTATAATCAAATATTAATTCACCCGCTAATATACCAGAAGGTGGATCTTCTTTAATTAATCCCTCATCATTTGTTATACCAAAATACCTTGCATATTTCTCTTTTTCAGTATCCTGAGAAAATACATCTGTATTCAAATGATATTTCTTATCATATGTATCAGTAGCATTTTTATCAAGATAATTCTTCTTTATAAACTTAAACCTATCACGCCAATTATCTATTTGACTATAAGCGTTCTTAGTCTTTGGATCATTAAGCATCATATTATGGATATTATACCATTCAGGATACTTCTCTATGGTAAATCCAGGATCTTTTGCAGCTCTCGCCATTCTTTTTGAGTCACTTCTGCTAACATCACCATATTCTTCCGGCCTATCAACTATTTCTCCTCTTGATGTTTCTCCACTTAAAGGACTTTCTTGTTCTTTTCCTGATCCACCACCACCGTAAGGACTCCACCTATCTGCATAATCCTTTTCCTTTGTTCTTGATGCAACAGGTGCTACTATATTATACCAATCTTCTGCAGTTGGTTTTCTGCCATACATACGCTTGAACTTCTCGGTCTGATATACAGCCCAATCTTCTTTGCCTTCAAGTCCTCTCTGTATGAAGTTCTGCATAGTAATATCGTACTGTGTCTCATTAGTGCGTTTACTTGTCTGTGTACCATGTATAGGAACTATATTACCCTGTGCATCCTGTGTATAACTTAGATATGATGATGTATATTCATTCTCTGGTACTAGCGAGAATTCTTCAAGTATTCTCTTTGTTACATCAGGATCTTTTATAAATGGTCTGTATGGCTGATAATAATCTCCTGGTTGAAATTGTGCAAGCGTACCAGTTCTTTCGTCAATATTCATATCAATATCACTTGCTCCTGACTGCATAAGCATCTTAACATACATCTCACTATCTGCTGCATCTTTCTTTAATAGCTGTATGTTTGGATCACTTTGAAATGACGTATGTAATGAAGCTAGTTCTGCTATTGCTTGTGGTGAATCATAGTTATTCATATTCTTTGTAGACCAATCTCTGATCTTATTAGACCAGTCATCACGTACCATAGGAGCCATAGTTTCAGTACGTAATCCGTTTGGTATTGATGATGCAAGAGCCTGTAATGTGCCAACTGACTTAGCAAATTCAGACTGTTGCTGTGCTTTCATATTCATAACACCAAGCATCATATCTGTAGGATACTGTTCTTCTACAAACTGACTAGTATACTTAGGCGCCGATGGTCTATAATAACGATTCATTAGTATAATCCTTTAGGATTTGAATAATATGACTGTAAAAATCTTTTCCTTGATACATTATAAGGATTAGTAAGATGATTGGTGTATCCTTCTATTTCTGCTCCCTGGTATGCAGCATCACTAGGATTAAGATAATGAGGGTTCGTAGCAGTAGTATTAACATCTAATGTAGAAGGAATAGATACACCGTTAGATATTTTGATAAGATTACCACTTCTATCCCATGTATATCCTTGAGGTTTAAATCCCTCATTCATCACATTAAATAACCGATCATTATATAATTCATTTGCATCTTCTAACCTTAAGTCTCTTCCTATTTCACCTGCCATAGTGCCAAGATTAGATATATAGAAGTCTCTACTTGTCTGCCATGCTCCTTTATTAGCTGCATTAATATTTTCTTCTTGCATAGCAGCTTCAAGATTAGCTGCATCAGTACGCATCATTGACTCTTTATTAATCTGCTCTGCCTGATTAAGTAACTGCGCATTCGTTACTGCAGCCTGACCTCTTATACCACTAGTTACCTTTCCTTCTTCAGTAGCTGATTGTATTCTCCTTCTTAAGTAGTCTTTTTTTGATATCTGTGACATTGCTTCATTGGCAGTGGCAAATGAATCCTTTGCCTGCTGTACCTGATAAGCCGGATCAATAAGTTTTGGATTAACAGGATCGTGGTGTAATCTAGGCAACTTTACTTTATCAGGTCCTTCTGCTGCTGTCTTTGCAGCTAAGAATGCGTTTACTGCTACTGGTGCTAATCCTAATGCAGTCTGACCTATATTTTTTAAGTTGATATTCTTTCCTATAGTAGATACTTCCGGTAAGACAGCTTCTGGAATATTTTCATATGCATCACCAAATAGCTCATCATAACTTTTTCCTGCCTGACCTGCTGTATTTAATCTTGGTACAATATCTTTTACTACAGGACTCATATTTGACATTTTAATAGGAGTTTCACGTACAATATTACCAGATGTAGGCGTAGTTACTTTATTGTCTGTTCTTGATGCCAAATTTAGTCTTGGTAACTCATCAATGCTTGTATGAATTTTCCTTGAGATAATCGGATATGCCTTATTTATTGGCAATGAATTATCTACTGTGTCTCTATAAAAATCCATATAGCCAATGTTCATGTTATTAGTATTTCCTGAATATGGATTCCATCTAGTTCCTTTTTGCGGAAAACCCCATGTTCTATTTGGGAGCGAACTTCTATATGCAGCTACTTCACTAGGTATAAATATATTTGGCAGTCTTATACCATCTTTAGCAACACCATTATTGTTTCCAATAAGGTCAGCCATTTCTGCTGACATAGCAGATATCTTATCAAGCTCTATCTCATGATCTTTCTTTGAGCCAATCATATTCTCATTCTTCTTATACTCATCATCTATAAGCTTACTGTATTCAGCAGGAGTCTTACCTACTGATGATGGTCTTAGATTATATATCTTGGCAACCTGCTTTGTTATCTTCCAGTTATCTGAGTTAACAACATTATTCTTTATTGTTTCTCCACCTTCTACTTCAATATTTGGCATTAACTGTACTCCGCCTTGCTCATGCGATGGTCCTTCTATTCTCTGCAGTGAACCACCATTAGCTTTTTTGTCTAATCCTGCCTCTGATAATGCTATGGCAATAGCCTGTTTCCTATTCTTTACTACTGGTCCTTTCTTACTGCCACTATGCAATTTGCCCTCTTTAAACTCTTTCATAACCTTGCCTACTTTAGCATTACCGCCTTGCTTAAATGACATTACATTAGGTGTCATATTCTTTGTTCCTACTGTACGTGGCATCCTTATCTGATTACTGTAGTCTATAACATCAGGTTTGTCTGCAGTAGCATTTCCGAGTAACCCTGCTCCACCAGATACCATCATTGGTATACCTACTTCTGCACCTAATCCTGTAGCAGTAAGAACACCTCCTGCTACTGTCTGGAATAGATTACCAGCATTCTCTTTAAGCCATCCTCCTAATGAATACTCTTCATTATCATATAGATCAATAAGCCTGTACCTATTGAGATCTATTGTGTTTTTCTTTTTCATCCTGGTATTCATCTATTCCTATTATTGTTTGCTATAGTCTCTCTTGACGCAGTAAAGTATGTAATAAGATCATGCATAAGTATTCTTTTGTTATCACCATGCATATACTTAAACATTACTCTTAAGTATGAATCCCTAAGCCTAGGCTTTAGATTATTAGCTATATATCCTCTATAGTCTCTCAAATCCTTTATCCTCCACGTTCTAAACCGTCTTTTATCATTTACTGGTTCTATAACTGTTGATAAAGGTACATCTAATACATGTATGTAATTACTTGCTCCGTCAATTGTGTCTGTCAGTATAATAGGTGTAATACTATTACGTTCTTCTGTAATCATGAAATTTGTATCATCAACCCTATATACATAATAGTATCTGTCTATTTCTATATTGGCAGGTAATGATGATCCTGAAAAGGATACTAGATCTCCTGTTTCTAGTTCATGAGGATCAGGTGGACTTCTTCGTATGTAGTTGTTGATACTGGTGAAAAGACAACGATAGCCTGCTGAGGCGGAGTATTGGTAGTCGTTCCAGCATCGAATACTGTTCCACGTTGTAGACGTGAGGTTTTCATTATCATCATTGTATGCTTCCATGGCGTATTCGTAATTGTTAAATAAGCATACAAGAGATCCTTTTGGGTTAATAAGGTAGTCAATGATCCCTTCCCTATAGATGTTATAGAACATACCATAGTTTCCTTCGTTCTCTTTCCAAATATCGAACTTACCAAAGACATCATAAATACCGCCATTGTATTCGATAAACCACGTAGGATAGATATCAGCTTCATACATGAATGAATTTGTTATACTACTAAACGAATATACTGAAGATAAATCTTTGTAGTATATAAAATAACTAATTCCTGCTCCCCATGTTGCTGTACTAAAATCAACATGACTATTGATAAGTCTGTTGATAACCACTGATGTAGAAGTAATTGATTCTGCTACTACTTCATAAGATGCATCATAACCAAATATAACTATAGGAGTATTATATAATGTTTCTGTTCTGCCTGGCGATTCACTTGAATCTATTGTTAATGTAACATGCGTAGCCGTCTTGTTTGAATACTCTGCAGTATGCGATATCGTAAATGCACATAGTGTTTCTTTGTATGCCTGATTTTCATAACACATTACATTACCACCGTGTAATGAATTCATTATATACTCACCATTATTCTTTATCCTAGCCGTATAGCGTTTCAATACAGATGACATTCCTTTCGCAAGACCTAGGTCTGTTGTTTCTCCATTATAATATCCTAGAGAGCCTGATATTGCGTCATACCATACAAATCCATTACCACAATAATCTATACTCTGAGGGTGTATAGAACCACTTCTGTTTGAGATAAAGTCAAAGTGCTGAAGGTTTGTTGCACTACCTAGTTCAAGTATTGAGTTGTTCTGCACCGGCAATACTGCTCTTTCATCTATAGACAATGTACCAAAGGCCTTATCAAAGAAAACTATCATATAGTTCTTAAATAAGAATAAGTCATTTATCTGCCCAAACTCAGTAGGCAATATCCTTTCATTATCAGTAAGATATTTCAAGTAAGCATCTATCTGTTCACTTGGATATTTCTCTAGCGATATCTTAACAAGCGTATCCTGTGCTACAGTATCCTTCCATTCTTCAGGCTTTGAAAAATAAAGTTTCGTGTTATTTTGCTGAGAGTATACTGAATTGTATTGATACATATCATCACCCTGTATAAGCTTATATATCACATTAGCTATAAGATCAGTATAGTACGCAGTAAAGTATTCGCCTTTTGTTTCTCTAAGTGCATATATCTCTTTATTTTTAAAGTTTTTGCTATATGTAGCACCGTAATCAAGATCAAGATTTATATGAGTCTCACAAGGAAATGATACTACATGCATGATGCGCTTTAACCGAGTAATATCAATAGTACCATCACCATCATTGTCATCTGATTCCCATATTGTTTTTATATGCTCAAAGAAACTTATATAAGTATCTCCACCAAACATTTTATCTGTGTCAATAGTACCAGGTACAACTGCTATATATTCACTACAATCTATGTAAACATTCTGTTGTCTTGCTTGATATGTCATACCACCATATTGTGATGTAACCCTACCATTAATTTTATAGTCAACTAGAAACGTTTCACATTCATCTGGATCTGTAAGAATAGAGCTATCTATTGCAGGATCTACAATCATTACACTACACGTACTACATATGCCCTCATGTGATATAGTTCCACCAACATAGTCATATGCCCTATTTAATAATGGCAAAACAGATGATGAAAATGTTATTAAATTTTCATCTTCC
>ENA-UPTA01004375-UPTA01004375.1-activated-sludge-metagenome-genome-assembly--contig:-NODE-4375-length-13404-cov-7.139186_pt1 | contig 13404 bp, 7 predicted proteins | sample MGYA00238184_ERZ773361 | MGnify/ENA primary metagenome ERZ773361 (study PRJEB29100, sample SAMN05720205) | activated sludge metagenome | isolation source: anaerobic digester from wastewater...
TTGCAGCACAGTTCACAGTCAAATATCGTTGTACCGATCCTGTTTTTATAAATACTGTTGAACAGCTCAAAGACCTTACGGGCATTTGCCTCGTCCATTATTTGCCGGTAATTCATACCCTCTAATTCCAGAAATGAATACCCGAGCATTTTCGAGAAGGAATCATTAAAAAATTTGATGGACCCGTCAACAGCCGTTTCAAAATACCCATCCTCAATACTTTCAAGAATAGTACGGTACCGCATTTCACTCTGCCGCAGGGCTTCTTCTGATTTTTTTCTGTCAGAAATATTTCTACTAATCAATACAACTCCTTCCACATCACCCTGAGCATCATATACGATGTTGGCATAACAGTCATACCACCGGTAGCTTCCATCAGTATGACGGATCCTCATTTCCATTCTACCCGATGTTTTGTTTGAAATTCCTTTTCTGAACAACTCAAAAGACTTTTCTTTGTCCTCCCCATGGATGATATCAAAAGCGCTCTGGCCCAGAAGATCCTCACGGTAATATCCCAGTTCAATTCGATACGACGGGCTCACGTATTTGAATACCCCCTCCCGGTCGACAATCGCAACAAGGTCTATCATGTTTTCCGTAATCTGACGCAGGCTCGCCTCGCTTTCTTCAAGGGCCCGCTGGATAAGCTCCCGTTCCACTTCCGCCGCTGCTCGTTGATACTGATCACTGAGATCATGGCCGATTATAAGAATCCCCGCGGGAAATCCCTCCCTGTCCCGCAGGGATGACATGGTGAGCGACATCGGTATGGGACCATTTTTTGTAATAATCATTGCTCTCGGGACTGCCGCTGTTTGTATCGACCCCTCAATGAGATCATGATAATGGAGCGCCAATTCATCGTTCCGTTCAATATATTCCCACACCGGCAATCCGATAATGCGGTCATTATCAACCCCCGTAAAAAAAAGAAACTGCCTGTTTGCCGTTACAATCTCCCCCTTTACGTCAACGAGAATCATAATATCAGCCATGCTGGATATAATTTCGTCCGTTAATACAGCCGGTGTCACCGCCAGAAGCCTGTATCTGACAATGGAATACCACACACCAACCGCCCACAGAAGAACAATAACAGGTGCAAGGGGAAACCACTGCACCTCCCCCGCCACAGGGATAATCACATCTATAACAACAACGAGAACCGTCGATATAAGGGTACTTATTATAATAATACCCGCCTGTTTTTTTTCACGCGGAACCGTTGATAAAAACCTCCAATAGAGAAGAACAATTATTCCTGCCAGCACGCAGGCAAGAGAAAAACCGACATAACTCCAGAACCACAGGGAGTCAACCGGATGCTCTTCGCGCCAGCCAAACTCCTGAAGTACGAAATATTTCACCGTAAGATTACCCGTCACCTCCTTTAAAAAAAACACAACCGCAGGGGCGTACAGAATGACAAAAAACCATTTTTTTACTGCAGCCGGGATTTTACCTGATAGAAGAAGAATAAAATGAAGAAATAGAGGGGCAAAACCGCACCACCCTGCGGCGCCTACGCTGTTCCAGAACCAGAGTTCATTAACGGAATCCGCCATGTGCATAAACGTATATGCGAAAGACCAGGAGGAGATGGAAAAACACAGAAGAAGGAATACACGGTTCACTCCGGATTTCCTGTCCAGGAAATATGCATAGAACCCGAGGTAAACAAAAACAAAAAAAGGGATAATGGTAATGAATAACGAAAACGAATGCAGCAAGAGTTCCGTTCCTCACATTCATTGTATTTACGAGAATAATCCCCGAGAGAAGATTATTATTCCGGCAGAAAACTGTACTTAAGGGAATAAAAATAATTCCATTTTTTTACATAAAACATTTTTCGAAGTGAACACCAATATCAAAGCATCATTAATTGTAATTTACAAGAATTTATTGTATACTTCGGGTGAATTTTATCCGCACCTCCAATAATCTTTTTGTTTTTTCCCGTCTGTACCCGGAAACCCCGGAAGGAGTGTAACAGTACGCAGGAAAATTTTCTATCAAATAACGGTAAAATAATTGATTAAAATATGTCAGATTGTAGATTTGTCATACTTTTGAACAATGATCAGATACAGGGTGACACAAAAAAAATATCCGTGTTTAATGTTTTTTCTTCATGCCATCTTTATATTTTATTCAGCATAGAACGTATCAAATAATAATTTTTCGTTATTATGAAGGAGTAATTATATGAGCAGCTATGTGAAAGGATCAACACTCGCAAAACTGGTGAACAAGCAAATCGTTTCGTGGGAGAGAGCGAAAAAGCCCCTTGAAGAAAAAATGGATGAATTGCCCCGTCCTTTTATCACTATTTCGCGTGAATACGGTTGTGACTGCTCAACGATTTGCAACATAATCGCGCAGAAACTGAACGAATTTGAAAAGATTGAAGAATGGCAGACCTACGACAAAGAGCTGATAAATAAAATTGTTGAAGACCACCAGATATCGGAAGTCCTCATTCAGACAATTGATACAAAAAAACGGGAAGAAATTTCTGAGCTGATGCGCTCAATGCTTACAGACTACCCCCCTCAGGTCACCGTGTATAAAAAACTGGTACAGACAATTCGCAGCCTCTCCGTTATGGGAAGAGCAATAATTGTGGGAAGAGCGGGAGTTGTTATAACAAAGGGCCTTAAATACGGCATTCATGTGAAATTCGTCGCACCTTTCTCAAACCGGGTGCGGAAAATCATGGAATTAAACGACATCAAAGACAAAGGAGAAGCCGAGCGCCTTGTTGAAAATAAAGACCGTGAACGTCATTCCTTTCTTACGCAATATATCAAGTTTGACGCGAAAGATCCAGTGTCCTATGATGTAACAATCAATATTGCCCGTTTCTCCCCTGAGCAGGTTGCAGATATTATCATCGGGATTCTTAGAGCGAAGGGATTTGCGAAGTAACTTTCAATTCTGCCCATTCTCCACAGGCAGAATTGACGGAACATCTGTCTGTGGAGTTTCATAGTTTTAAAAATATCTTTTGAACCGGCTCTCCGGTTACCTTCTACATGTATTTCGGTTCTTTATAGGAGTACATGTCATGAACGCCGCCTTCAATCTGCGCCGACATCGATCGTTTCTCAAACCTCATTTCACCATTATACAGCATTTCATGAAGTGTCTTTATGTCTTTCACCCCCATATCCTGAAAAGAATGCTTCAGTCCCTGTATCAGGTACGGCACGTAATCAAACATCGAACCCTTATCCACAACTGCTCCGGAAACTCCCTGGGCGACCTTGATTTTTGAGTCCTCTGCGAAATACCGCTTGCTCCCGCCCCGTTCCATGGCTTCAATAGATGCCATTCCCCGGTATCTCTTCAGCCGTACACCCTGCTCATAAAAATAATCTCCCGGAGCTTCCTGTGTCCCCGCAAACATCGAACCCATCATTGCCATTGATGCCCCAATCGCAACGGACTTTGCGATGTGACCGATATTCGCGATTCCGCCGTCAGCTATCACAGGAATATTGTATTTCCTGCTGTACCGGGCGCACCTGAACACCGCTGTCGCCTGGGGACGCCCGACCGCCATTGTTGTCTGGGTTGTGCAGATTGAACCGGGCCCCATTCCGATCCTCAGTGAATCCGCACCGGCCTTTATCAGTCTTTCACACTGTTCCTCAGTCACCACATTGCCGCCGATAACATCAAGGTCAGGATATTTCTTCTTTATATATTTAATCATATCAATTTCATAGATGGAATTCCCCTGGGCAGAATCGATGATCACCACATCTACCCCGGCGCTCACCAGTTCGTCAAGACGATCTTTCGCTTCATCCTGTGTCGACAATGACGCTCCCACCATAAGCTGTTTCCGGCTGTTTTTTGAGGCATTGGGATATTCACGGTTTTTCAGGAGGTCGTTCCGGCACATCAGTGAAACAAGATTTCCATTATCATCAACAATCGGCAGCTTTCCTTTTTTTGATTTTTTCAAAATCTCATTGGCTTCTTTCAGGTGAATACCCTGCTTCGCGGTCTGAAGCCCGGTTGACATTACTTCAGAAATTTTCCGTCCCCTGTCTGTTTCAAAATCGACATCGCGGTTTGTGACAATACCCACGAGCCGTGATCCCTGTTTCCCGTCAACGGTAATGGGAATACCGGAAAACCCGTACTTCTCCTTTATTTCATCAACATGCCGTATAAGGTGGTCCGGAGACAAAACAATAGGGTCATTGATAAATCCGTTCTCGAACCGCTTAACACGCCGGACTTCAGCAGCCTGTTCTTCGATTGTATTGTTATAATGAATAATACCGATCCCCCCCATAAGGGCCAGGGCGATTGCCATACCTGATTCCGTAACGGTATCCATGGGGCTTGCGACGAGAGGACGTTTCAGGGTAATGTTCCGTGTCAGATTCGATTCAAGGTTCACATCGTCCGGCGCAAAATCGATGTATCCCGGAAGGATAATAAAGTCATTATATGCCAATCCCTGGGAAGAGATAAAAAGCTCCTCCGCTGAGTATCCGTCTCGCTGCATAGTATTGTCTCCTGAAGATTTTCTCACGAATGGTATGAATACAAAAGAAGAAAGCACAATTATCCAATATTTTCAAATTCTTATCAATCTTTTTTTTGGGGTAGATACCGTTCTATGCCGGGATAACCGCATTTCCCGAAATTCAGCCCATAAACCGCAGTATCAATCTCCCGGCACTAAGCGGATTCCCCGGATCAGCTAAAAAAGCAGCGTGAAATTAAATCCCAGTTCATAGGAGATGATCTCCCGGTAAATTCCGTTGGTGTCCCTGTTTCTGACTTTTTCAAGGGCCCACCGTCCCGTGAGCCCGCCCTGGACATTCCGGTGGAGGTCAAGGGTCAGCTTCCCCGTTACAAGATGCTGATCATAGGGTTCCGGAGACACCGTAACGGTGTAATTATACCTGTTCAGAAGCAGGGCATACTCAATGCTGAACACAGGAGACGCAACGAGGTTGTAAAAACCTGAAAAAAACCGATGCAGCCACAGCACATCCGTTTCAAAGAGAATGGAAAAATTGTATCCTTTTTCGACTTCACTCAGTTCCTCCGCCGTGGAGAGGTTTGCGGCATATACATAGTCGCTGCTTCCCTCCGGTGAGTCCGGGTCAATAAACTCATGTTCACGGCGGAAACGGTATTCCAGGCTGCCGCGCAGTCCAAGGCTCATACGGTCTCTTTTAAAAGTAAAACCGAGAGAGGGGGTCTGAATATCTTCAATAATATTCTGCGTAATAATCATATTCCTGCTGTAACTGAGCCCCACACTCATCGTCGCGCCATGATGCGGAATGCCGGGTTTATTTGGCCGGAAGAAACTGAAATCAAATATCTGCATAAGGTCAACAGTTCCGTTAATTCCGTTCGTTATCACAACCGACTGCTGCGGGATGCCGAATATTGTCTGCCGCTCGCTCACATGATTCAGCCCCGAAGTATAATTTACACTCAGAATGTGAAATCCCAGAGTTGTACTCAGGGAGAAGCTGTCAATCAGGCGCAGGCTGTTGGTATAGTTGGGGACAGTTGCTCCGTCATGATAGGTAATGTTCTTATTAAATGAACTGTGAACAAAGTCCCTTCCCCCGGCATAGTTACCCCTCCCCTTTAAAAAGTACCACGGGTAATATTGTAAAAGGTTAAGTCCCGCATCGGACATGCCGCCATATACTCTTCGTATCCCATATTCCTCGTCGAGATATGAAGCATCCTCCCCCTCATAGGGAACATCTGTCTCCTGAAGAAACATTGATCTGCTGAAACTCAGATGAAAGTTTTTGATGAAGTTCAGCGAGGTGACTCTGTTCAGGTTGACGGGAAGATCAATACGATTGGATATAAAACTTCGCGCATTCCGCGCCCGTGCAAACTGTCCGGACATTTGTTTTTCGCTGTCCGTATAATCACGAAAACTGTTTTCAAGGTAATACATGTTAACCTTAAAGCCGGGATTGATTATACTGTGTTTTCTCCATCCGATATTACACTCGAAATTCTTATTCCGCTCAACAAACCGGAGATCTGTGTTGTACAGAAAGGGAAGATGATATCCGCCGTTTACTTCTTCATAAACTTTCGTGTCAGTGAGATTCCCCTTCCCGATGAGCCTGACAATTTCATGTGACCCTGCATCAACAATGGGATTGATGTAGAACAGTTTGTTCTGGTACAGCAGCGAAAACCGGGTGTTTCCCTTTTGCCGCTGCTCAACTTCACGTACAGAAGTATAATCCGACAACTGCATGGAAGAAACGGCGTCTGATGACCTTCGGATATTTTCCTCCCTGAAAAGCGCGTCCATCTGGACCGTTGCGACAATGTCCCCTCCGAGAACATCTTTTAGTTTTTCCTCCACGAGGAGTACCGGCGAATGTGACCTGGTGCTGGTTCCCCGTGTCAATGCGAACCCCGATATTTCTTCTTCACGGGTATTTTCATACCGCTCCTGCCGGTACACGAGCTTCACGCTTGGGACCGCGTAAATATTCGATACATAGTGTGTCTCAAACAGAATACTCTGCCGAAGCGTTGATCCGCGCCGCTCCTCCTCCACTTCCTCATTGAGGTTGTCGGTACTGGAACGTTCATGAACATAATCCAGCTTCGCGCTCCAGTTCGGCAGAATATTTACCGAGGTAAACAGTTCATTGTATTTTTCGCTCATGTCCTTCACGGTTTTTCCCAGGGTGCTGAACTGCGCTCCGTGTCCCTTGTTGATATATTTGATACGTATATCTGACAGAATTGGAATGCCGGATGCGGTTCGTGCAAGAGGCCTGTGGGAACGAAGTTCCGCCTCATACCAGTGGGCATTATCGCGGAGTGTTTCCGGTTCGCTGACATAAATATCATTGAGCCAGAGCTTTCCCACAGAACTGCTGTACACCACAATTTTCATATAGCTGATGCGCTTCATATCGGGATTTCCCAATACAGCATATTTTTCAACAGCACCGCTTGACCCGCTCTGGAGCCTCAGGGTCGCCTCTTTCCACAAATTGATATATTCCATGGGAAACCGGTATTCGATATAATCAGTTTCCGACGATCCAAGGACAACCCCCACCATATCACCCGGGGAATATTGCCGCACATTGAACCAGAGGTTCAATGTCTTGTAAAATCGCAGATCCATGTGTTTCGAAAATTTTCTGGTTACCGACCCGCTGGTGTGGCTGGTAAGTTTGTATTCCACAGAAAGCGCCGATTCCAGCTCCCGGTTAAGATCACTGCCGCTCCTTTCACCGTGAAGAGAAGTATAAACGCTGCTTTCCTGAAAAATAAACGCGCTGGATCTGTAATCCTCATCATTATAGGTATCCACAATGGTAACCTTGAAATTGTCAGGCGCCCCGGCGGGATTGCCGTCAAGCTCCACACTCCTCCATCTGCTTGAAATAAACTTAATGCTGTCAATATATATAGTACCCTGGGACGCGGTATTCCGCACCACCATGAGCCGTAATGACTCAACCTGCTTTAAAATTTCTTCATACAGGTTTGCGTTCCCCACGTATGCCGCAGAATTTTTATCAAGATACAGGCGTACCCTGTGCCAGGTGGTATCGCTGAGATCAATTCCCTGCAGGGTTTCCCCGTTATATGTTGCCGTTACATCCCCCGGCAGGCGTATAAACTGTTCGGCGGTATCAAGAAGACCGTTTCCGTTCAGGTCTTCATTATCCAAAACTCCGTTTCCCAGGGTATAGCTGTTCAGCTGCGGGCCGGTGCCTTCCCGCGTAAAGATACCCCCCACAGGATTAAAATCGAATCCCCTGTCCTCAAATATTCCTGAACCGGGATCGGAATCAAGAAAACCATTGCGATTGGCATCTTCCGTGTCAAGGCGTCCATCACCATCTGAATCCTCATTGACTCTTCCGACATCAAGATACAGATCAACGGTGCCGGTGCCCCCGGCGGAACGGAACCATATCTCCACATACTGCAATCCCGAAAAATCCACCGCCTGAGAGGAAAGCCGCCGTGTCGCCACTGACACATACTCCTTTGTTCCGCTCTGGAAATTAAAATTCATTGTCAGTGACCGCTGGCTCTCCTCTGACTGAATTGTCGTCTGAACATGACCCGTTGCCACATTGTAGGGCCCCGGCTTTGTACCATAGGGAACAGCATGTCCGGGGAAAGATCTTCCCCTGAGTGATTCGGGACTCCCCGGATCACGGTAATAATAGTAATAGAGCAGGCCGCGGTTTGTCTGGTCGGCAGCTTTACCGGAAGGACTCCCTGTCGGAGGAGATGACAGTATCCAGTCCTTCTCGTCAATTGACACGTTCACTATTTCGTCTGATGATTCCATATCATCAATGAGGGCCTTCCCGAAGGTATTGACGTTTTTATAACTTCTTGCGTATTCCGCGTATCCCGTAAAGGAAAAGGGCATTGATCGCATTGAAACACCGGGGAGCCGGTTCAGGAGACGTTTCAGGCTGCTCCTTCCAAGGTGCAGTTTTGTATCGCCCTCAAAAACCATAATCTGTTCCGGTTCCGCTCCTGCATTGGGAATTGCGACCCCTTCCGATTCACGATAGAAAAGAAATGTCCCTCCGATATTCAGGTTCCGGTTAAACTGATAGTCTGTCCGTACCCCTCCCACAAATGCCTGTTTTTCCGCGCCTGGCGGCAGATATTCATAGCGTATTTCGATATTGGTGTCAGACGTGATGACAGGATTCGTGGGATTGGTGAACTGAAGAAATCCGGATGTGTGGTCAACAGTGTACTGGGACGCGGGAATTTCCCGGCTGTTGATTCGGATACGCATGCTTCCTGGAATGATATTCTGGTGCTGCAGCTGAAAACTTCTGGCCTCCCGGTAATAATTTACCCGCATTACGTATCTTGATGAAAGGTTTTTATTCCCGCCGGCGCTTTCACTGTAGAGCGTATTCGCGGAACCTCCCAGAAGCGCCCGGAAAGGCTCACGCAGCCTGAACTGAACAATCCCCCGCGAATTATCAATGCTATAGCGCCCCGTTTTCAATGTTTCGCTTTTACCGAGAAGACTGTTCTCAAGGTAAAAATCAATTCGGAAATTTTCATCAAGTATCTGCCGCTCGCCGAGCTGATAAAAGGACCTCACTTCATAAATATCTAAATTCAGTCTGCCGTCAGGAATAACACTGTTCACATCTCCACTGCAATCACGATCAATATCTTCATTTATTGAATATCCGTATTTTATAAAAACAAAAAGCTTCCCGGGAAAAACATCAGTACGCGCCGCGCTGTCGGTTGTTGCAGTGCTGCCGCCATTTACCGTATAGACCGCGAATACCCTGGCATTGTCCGGAATTATCCGTAAAAATGTAATAAGTCCTGTGGAATAATTTACCGTGTAATCAACCCCTGACACAAGCCTGTTGAAATACCCTGTTCCTATGCTTATGGTAATACCGTTATAATTGTTGGTACCATCCATATCGTCCATATACAGTTCAAAACCCGAAGGATCAATGTTGACCGGATACGGCGCATACCCCTGCGGGTCCCCGGGGCTGGAGGTAAAGGTAACACGGTTATAAATCGTCGCATCCTGTACCGGCGGCGTCGTGAGCCCGTCATACCGCTTGAACGCCTCCAGCTGAAAGTAGCGGTTCCGAATATACTGGTACTCTCTGAGGCTGATGGAATTTGCCGATGAATTACCCCTGAAATGCTCAACCGCAGTTTCCCCCCTTGTGACGCTTCCAAAGGCCTTAACCCGCAGCTTGTCCTTGCGGAAGGTGACGTCCATCCCCATTCCCTTTGCCGTCATATCATCGTAGACGGCATATTTCGAGTCATTCATCTTTATATCTATCTCGCCGGCGTTTATCTCCCTGATCACCTCATCATCGTCAACTGCCTGATATTTCATTTTGTAATGATTGTCCTCTTTACGGCTGTCATGGTCGATATAGACCGTCAGCCGCTTCCCGACTTTACCTTCCACATGGAGCTTCAATTCCCGTTCCGGATAAAACCCCTCCTGGATCACCTTTGATACCGGTTTATCCTGATCATACTGTTTGTAGCTGTTTTTGGTGAACTTCGATTTTCCGTATTTAAAATTAAACACCATTGAGCCGTACGATATAAGACTGACATCGTCCATTGACTCAATATTGTACACATCACTGTTTATTTTATCCTGCACAAGGCGGTACTGCGGCGCGACGATATATTTCCCCCAGTCACCGCTCTTGTAGGAAAGAGCCCCGGGTGCGGCGGTATCCCCACCCTCTACGGCTTGTTCCCCGGAAATGCGCACCACACCCCCTGTTTTCCTGGCATGGGTTTCAATATATTCAATAAGAGAATCCCGGAAACCACGGTCCCGCTGGTATGCTTTCAGCAATGATATCCCTCCCGCGAAAGCGGCACCGATAACCACATTGATGAGCAGATATGTTGTCAGACGATTCAGCATAGAAAAAGAATTTGACAATGGAAGATGGTTTTGTAAAGTCCAATTTTGCTGCTGAAAATTCGTTTTTAATGTACACCATTGACATTTTCAGTGAGTATCAGCGGACAATACTCTATTCCGATGTTGCCTTTCTGGATTGTAATTCGTTCATCATGTAAATGGCCTGTTTCCCTGCAGTTACGGACTCATATTATTTTTTACCGATTATTCTAAACATGCAACAATCAGCAATTGAGAGGAAATTATGAAAGAATCACTCTGTTATAAAATTTTACGTGAGCACCTGACAGATGGTGACCTTGTTCCCGGCAGTGAAATCGCAATCCGTATTGACCAGACCCTGACCCAGGATGCCACCGGAACCATGGCATACCTGCAGTTTGAAGCGATGGGCATACCAAAAGTAAAAACAGAAATTTCCGTATCGTACGTTGACCACAACACCCTGCAGATGGGATTTGAAAATGCTGATGATCATCTGTATCTGCAGACCATGAATAAAAAGTTCGGTATACATTATTCCCGGGCCGGTAACGGGATCTGCCACCAGGTCCACCTTGAACGGTTCGGCCGCCCCGGGGCGACACTCCTGGGTTCCGACAGTCACACCCCTACCGGCGGCGGAATCGGCATGATCGCAATCGGCGCCGGAGGACTTGATGTCGCTGTCGCCATGGGAGGTGGGCCGTTCTACCTGACATGCCCGAAAGTAATCAATGTACACCTGACCGGTTCGCTGCGGCCATGGGTCACGGCAAAGGACGTCATTCTCAAGGTACTTGCACTACTTACGACGAAAGGAAATGTGGGGTGTGTGGTGGAATATACCGGCCCCGGCATAAAGACTCTCTCCGTCCCGGAGCGGGCAACTATCACGAATATGGGGGCCGAGCTGGGAGTCACCACATCGCTTTTCCCGAGTGATGAAATAACCCGTGACTTCCTGAAAGCACAGGCAAGGGAATCCGCATGGAAAATGATGCTTCCTGACGAGGATGCGCGTTATGACCGCGTCATCAACATCGACCTTTCGGAGGTTGTACCGATGACCGCGCAGCCGCATTCACCAGACAATGTTATCGCGATATCAGCCATAAAGGGAATGAAGGTGGACCAGGTTGCCGTGGGAAGCTGTACCAACTCTTCCTACAAAGACCTCATGACAGTAGCAGGCATTCTTAAGGAGAAAAAAGTACATCCCGATGTGAGTTTCCTTGTGGCTCCGGGCTCACGGCAGGTATTTGAAATGATTGCACAAAACGGCGCTCTCGCGGACATCATTGCAAGCGGTGCACGAATCATGGAATCCGCCTGCGGTTTCTGTATCGGTGCCGGCGCCGCGCCGAAAACCGGCAGTATATCCCTGCGCACAAACAACCGTAACTTCGAGGGCCGTTCCGGAACACAGTCCGCGTCAATATATCTTGTCAGCCCGGAAACTGCTGCGCTTTCCTCACTGAAGGGCGAACTCGTTGATCCTCTCGATTATCCCGCTGAAGCGTATCCTTCTGTTACGATTCCTGAGCAATTTTTCATTGATGACTCCATGATCATTCCTCCTTCGGAAACTGACGATCCAGTTTTCAGAGGCCCGAATATCGGTGAGCCGCCCTATACTGATCCCCTCATGGATGAAATTTCAGGTGTGATCGGTCTCAAGGTGGGTGATAAAATTACCACTGACCATATTATGCCTGCGGGGCAGCGCCTGAAATACCGTTCAAACATCCCCGAGTATTCAAAATATGTGTTTGAAAATGTGGACAGCGATTTCCCGAGCCGCACGCTCGCGCTCAAGGAGCAGGGGCAGTTCACTGCCATCATGGGCGGAGAAAGCTATGGGCAGGGATCAAGCCGGGAACACGCGGCAATCTGTCCCATGTTTCTCGGAGTCCGATTCGTGATTGCGAAATCTTTCGAGAGAATTCACACTTCAAATCTGATTAACTTCGGAATTCTACCTATTATCTTTAAAAACACCGCCGACTATGATGCGATCAAACAGGGAGACACCTTCACCGTAAAGAACCTTCGTGCGGCAGTGCGGGGAGGGACAGATATTATTCTTGAAATTGCCGGCCGGCAATGCGGGTTTACACTGCTTGCCAGCCCGCGCCAGAGAGAAATTCTTCTTGAGGGCGGTCTGCTGAATTTTACAAAAAAGAACATTTAGTGGATCATGTGCACAAGTCTGACATTGAACGTGCAGAATGGAAGCCATCCCTTCTTGCTGGCTTTGTCCATTGACAGCACAATATACGGCATATACTCAGGTTCAAAGGGCTCCCGGGGGAGGTTCCATCCTACCTCATGCAGGAGCCTGCTTCCCTTTTTACTGTTACACCATCTGCAGGCACACACGATGTTCTGCCAGCTTGAAAATCCTTCTGTCATGGGTTTCCCCGTAACCTGGGTCCATCTGCTCCTCGGTATAATATGATCCACGGTAAGATCACGAACAGTAAACCTCTCCCCGCAGTATTGACACTGCATATCATCACGATATAGAATATTGAGTTTTGAAAACGCGACGCGGCGCCGGGGAAAACTGCTGTAATCCACCAGGGAAATAACAGAAGGGACCCGGATGCTGACTGAAGGTGACCGGACATATCGGTCTTCCTCCAGAACCGGCACTGCCTTGTCCGACATGAGAAGACAGATTGCATCTTTCAGGCTGGATATTCTTATGGGTACGAAACCAGAATTTAATATAAGCACATCAGCATTCAGCATGACCATTACTCCTGTCCCGTTTCATTGTACACACTATATGCCGGATATCACACAGAAAACCTGCCCTGCTAATACCCGAAAAAAAGCCCATAGCTGTCACTATGGGCTTTTGATCCGATTTTATAATTGCGGTGAAACCGTTTATGCCTTCCGGTCCGTACCATCTCTTATGTTCCTGCCTCCCGGAAATCTGCACATAAATG
>ENA-UPTA01004377-UPTA01004377.1-activated-sludge-metagenome-genome-assembly--contig:-NODE-4377-length-13403-cov-7.445984_pt1 | contig 13403 bp, 13 predicted proteins | sample MGYA00238184_ERZ773361 | MGnify/ENA primary metagenome ERZ773361 (study PRJEB29100, sample SAMN05720205) | activated sludge metagenome | isolation source: anaerobic digester from wastewater...
TGTAAGCACAGCAATGTGTTGAGCTGACCGATACTAATAGGTCGAGGGCTTGATCAATTATTACGGATATTGTGCAGTTTTGAAGGTACAACACCGGTTGTTGGTATCGCTCTTAGCGGTACGCGCAATTTGGAAGTTACCTTTTAAAATCCAATATGGATTGATAAAATTAATCCAACCGAGAAGCATCAGAAGCGAGCAGTTGTCCGGATGCTTAAGAAATGAATAGAAGAGTATCGTCAGGACCAAGCAGGACAAGGAAGATGAGTTTGAGTGCGCGGAATGTATAGAGACATACATGAGCACACGAAAACGAAATCTGACGCAGTAATGCGCAGGTCATCACGATACGAAAGATCTGGTGGCAATGACGGAGAGGCCACACCTGTTCCCATCCCGAACACAGAAGTTAAGCTCTCCGGTGTCGATGGTACTCGGACCGCAGGGTCCCGGGAGAGTAGATCGCCGCCAGGTAACTAAGAACGATAGAAGAAATTCCATCGTTCTTTTTTATACACTTGCCTTGTATGGGAAATGTATTCTTCCTGTTAAAGAATATTTCTAACCGGAATACCTTTCTGTGGGTCTGACACCTTTTCTTCTTTAAAACTAAGTTTTTATATGATAGAATCAAAATATACGTTATATATGCTTCACAGAAGAAAGGGTGCAGACATATGGCTTCGTGGCTCACACATTTGAGGGTGGCAGAAAAAATAAAGCAAAAAATTCCGGAAATCGATTTTCCCTATTTTTTAATCGGGAGCATTGCACCGGATTCCGGGGTGTCTGATGAGAAACAGAGGAACTACACTCCTTCAAAGGAAATAACACATTACAGATATCAAAAGGATGACTCCATTTCAGGCATGGATGATTCTGTTTTTTTTGACAGCTATTTAAAACCGGAAAAAATCATGACGAGATCTGATAGCACAAGATCTTTTCTATGGGGTTATTATTTTCATCTGATAACGGATAAGCTTTGGCTCGAAGAGTATTTCATGCCTTTAAAGATACAATATGAAAATGAATCAAGCAAAGGTGGCAAAGACTTTGTGGATTTTATACGGGAAGAAATGGTTTCCCTGGATTTTGAATATTTAGAGGAGAAAGGAACGGAACTTATAAATCAACTTAAGGACTTTAATGGGAATATCAGTTTTTTTAGTGAATTTGATTCTGATTATATATATGAATGTAAAGACCGCATAGCAGATTTTTATAGCGGGGAACCCATAAATTTGAATAAGGAATATAAGTATCTGACTCCGCAGAAAATAGAAGATTTTGTTGTAAAAGCTACTGAAAAGTGTATAAGCATATTGATAATTTAATAAGGATCACAGGAGAGAATAATGAAATATAAGGGTTATATATTATTGGCAGTAACAATATTAATGTACAGCACATTAGAGGTAGTTACCGGCGCAATAAAAAATCTGATAAATCCGCTGCAGCTGACGTTTTTGAGATTTTTTATCGGGGGAGTAGTGATGCTGCCCCTGATAATCAAAAAAAGAGAAAAGGTGCAAGGTAAGGATTTGTTATTTTTTTTAGCCTTGGGGATACTAAATATATTCATAAGTGCGGGCAGCCTTCAATATGCAATAACCATGGGAAAGGCTTCAACAGCGGCTATATTGATAAGTTCAAACCCAATATTTGTTATGTTGTTTTCTGCAATTATTTTAAAGGAAAAGGTGACTTATAACAGGATAGCCTGTATATTGCTTGGGATTGCAGGTATTACTCTGATTGTTTATAAGGGAAATATGGGGGGGGATACTGCCGCGAGCCTTATCCTTGCGACATTTGCATCTACTACCTTCGGACTTTATACTGTACTTGGGAAACTGAAGTCTGAAGGAATAAGCAGTATTACGATGATTTGCTATTCTTCCATTTTTGGCAGCCTGATGTATGTGCCGGTATTGCTATTGAATGACATTCCGCTGTTTTATATTCCGGAGGGAACTATTATCAGAATACTTTATCTTGGGGTGTTTGTTTCGGGGATAGCCTATGTTACATATATGGAAGCACTGAAAATCCTGACAGCAAGTAAGGGGGCCATGGTATTTTTTTTAAAGCCGGTAATTGCCTCTATACTTGCAGTGATATTTTTGGGCGAAAGTATGAGTTTTAAAACAGTGGCAGGTATGATATTTGTACTTGCCGGTGTTTTTATAAATTTTTTCACAATTAATTTAAAGTCCGGGAAAGCAGGGGATTGATTTGAAAAAGCAGGAACTTAATAATATGAATCAACTTTACCGGGGCAGGCTGGAGGAACATTTCGGAGGAGAAGTATCACTGGTATACGGTGGTGGAAATATTGATTCAAAAATTATTCTGGTGGGTGAGGCACCCGGAAGAACTGAGGTGGAACAAGGGAAACCTTTTGTGGGACAGGCGGGAAAAAACCTGGAGGAGTTCATAAACATACTGGGTATTTCCCGGGAGGATTTATATATTACTAATGTTGTTAAGTTCAGACCTGTAAGATACAATCAGGATACAGGAAGGGAATCCAACAGAACGCCGAATAAGGATGAAATAAGGATATCTACAGACTTTATAGAACAGGAGCTGTCAATAATAAAGCCTGAACTTGTAGTCAGCTTGGGAAATATTGCACTTAAGGGTATATTGAAGGATGACAAAGCAACAATAGGCATATTGCACGGTTCACCCATCGATGTTAAGTTTGCCGGCACGGAATTTGTGCTGTTTCCTTTATATCATCCGGCAAGCATTATATATAACAGGGCGCTAAAGGATGTGTATTTGCAGGATCTGCACAAGCTCAGGAATTTTATGAAAAAAATAAAACTGATATAGGAGCAGCTATGAATACTGTAAGCATTGTCAAATGTGATGACTATGAATTTAATAATGTAAAAAGAGCCGTTTATGAAGCCCTGGACGAGATTGATAATATAAAGCTCAAAATAATAAAAGGCTCCAGGATCCTTATAAAAACAAACCTATTAATGAAAAAAAATCCAGAGGATGCGGTTACGACACATCCGGCGGTAGTTGAGGCGATAGTGAGATACCTTCAGGATATCGGCTGCAAGGTAATAATCGGCGACAGCCCCGGAGGGCCTTTTACCGAATGGAATCTAAAATCTGTCTACAAAGCCGCCGGTATGCTTGGGGTGGCGGAGAGGACAGGCTGTGAGCTGAATTTTGATACATCCGTGCTGGAGATATCAAATCCCGATACCAAAAGGCTGAAAAGTATGCAGATTATAAAAATAGCCAAAGAAGTTGATTTCGTGGTGTCAGCCGCTAAGCTGAAGACTCACGGGATGATGACATACACCGGAGCGGTAAAGAATCTCTTTGGTGTTATACCCGGGCTTGTAAAAGCGGATTACCATTTGCGGCTCAACAATACTGATAATTTTGCCGACCATCTGGTGGATATTTGTGAAACTGTAAGGCCGGTTTTTTCAATCATTGACGGAATTGACGGGATGGAAGGGGACGGGCCTTCCGCCGGTGAAAAAAGGCATGCAGGGCTAATTATGGCCTCAGAAAGCCCCTATGCTCTTGATACTGCGGCTTCAAGCATAGTAGGGATAGAGCCTATGACAGTGCCTACTATCAGGGCGGCTTCATTGCGGAACTTGTTCAGCGGAGATTTGAAGGATATTGATATAAAAGGAGTGCGGCTTGACGAAATAAGAATTGAACCCTTTAAGCTTCCGAAGTCGCATAATGCCAATTTAATAGGAGGAAGGGTGCCAAAGGCTTTTGAAAGAATGGTCTTAAACACTCTCAGGCCCAAACCGGTATTTAATCATGAAATATGCATATCCTGCGGAGACTGTAAGAGAAGCTGTCCTCCGAAAATTATAGACATGAGCAGCGGCAAGCCTGTGCCGGATTTAAGCAGGTGCATAAGATGTTTCTGCTGTCACGAGCTTTGCCCAAAGAAGGCTGTGGATATAAGGAGACATTGGATTTATGATAAAGTGCTGAAGAAGTAAAAGCAGTGAAAGAATATTCACTGTGTATTGATGGGAGGTTTATACAATGCTGCTGCAGGAGCTTCGGGAGAAGGTAATAGAAATTGCTTTGAAAGCGCAGAAGGAAAGATTGATTTCCATGACAATGGGTAATTTCAGTGCGAGGGACAAGGAGACAGGATATATCTGCATTACACCAAGCGGTATGGAGTATGACAAATTAACGGCTGAAGATATAGTGGTAATGGATGCGGAGGGCAATATACTGGATGGAGACAGGAAGCCTTCAATAGAACATCCTTTGCACTGTGCTGTGTACAGGAGGCGGAAGGATGTATTCGGGGTATCCCATACTCATTCGGTTTTTGCTGCAGCCTGGGCAGCTTGCAATGAGAATATACCGGTAGTTGTTGCTGAATTGGCAGCACTTGTAGGAGGACCGGTAGAGTGTGCGCCGTATAAGCCCATGGGTTCTTCTGAGCTTGCCGAAACAGCCGCTGTCCACCTTAAGGACAGACATGCCATTCTTTTGGCAAACCACGGCGTTCTTGCAGTGGGACATGATATAGAAGCGGCTTTTGCAAACTCAGTTGTAGTTGAAGAGGGAGCAAAGATAGCCTACTATGCAAGACAGATAGGTGTAATGAAGACTATTCCGGAAGATGAATGCAGATCCTTAAGGAAAAGCACCTTGGAGAAATATGGTCAAAAATAGTTACAGTATGCTTAAGTCTATGTTTTCAAAGCCGGGAATTACCGCATCAGCATCAGCAAGCTCAGAACATATACCTACCCCTATACACTTCATGCCCGCCTTTTTTGCGGCCTCCACCCCTGCTTTGGCATCTTCGAAAACCACACAGTCTGCCGGAGGTAACCCAAGCTCTTGTGCTGCAAGCAGAAATATTTCCGGATCGGGTTTTGCCCTTGATACCTTTGTTCCGTCAATGACGACATCGAAATAATCTGCAAGCTTCAGCCTGTTTAATATAGTCGGCGCGTTTTTGCTTGCAGAGCCCAAAGCAATTTTCAGACCGGCAGCTCTTGCCCTTTCTAAAAATCCCTTTACCCCGGGGAGTACCTCATCCTTTTCCATGGAGTTTATATAATCGACATACCACTGATTTTTCCTGGCAGCCAGGGCAAGCTTGGTTTCATCATCAAAGGACAGACCTCCAACCTTGAGGAGAATTTCAAGGGATTCCATCCTGCTTACGCCCTTGAGACTTTCGTTATCTTTCTCCGAGAAGTCAAAGTCCAGCTCATTGGCAAGCTTTTTCCATGCAAGATAATGATACCTTGCGGTATTGACAATTACCCCGTCCAAATCAAATATGCAGCCTTTTATTGTACTCATGCAGCCTCCTGAAGTAATATATTAGAATAATTAGTAAGATTATATAAAAGTTACCTTCAGGTTGCAATTGTGAATATTTACAATTATTCATTCTGTTGATTGTACTTTATTCTATACTCATTGGGTGTGCAGCCTGAAAATTTTCTGAAAACCTGTGTATAGTAGCTTTGGTTGCAGAACTGATAAAACGCAGCTATATCAGATATCTTGGTATTTGTATATCTTATATAGTATTTTGATTCATCAACCCTTGTCTTCATAATGTAATCAGAAAGGCTCATTCCTAGTTCCCTTTTGAATAAGCTGGATAAGTAATTGGGGTGGACATATATGGCATCTGATATCTTGTGAAGCGTAAGCTTATTGGTAAGATTCTTATAAATATAGGAAATGGCTTGTTGTATTATATTTGAATATTTGATCCTGGATAAGTCCTGAACGATCTGCACATATTGCTTTACCGCAGTATACTCATAATCCATCAGCTCAGGCATATTGTTTATTTCTTCAATGGCAAGTATTATAGAATCGCTAAGGGTAAAGGCGGCTTCAGGGGTTACTCCTCCTTCAATGGCAGCTCTGGTGAACAAAGTAACCGAGCAAATGAGAGAATTTTTCACCGATCTCAGGACATCCTTTGACAACCTTGTTCTTTTAAGGGAGTTTATCTCCTTTAGTACTGCCAGAGTATCGTTGAGATTGCCGGACTTTATTTTTGAAAGCATCTCCTGTTCCAGGAAATATGGAGGGTGATGGAAAAGCTTCTCTCTATTCTTGATCATTTCGGTGAAGTAGTCATCAGAGATGAAAATACGTTCCCGGGAGGTATCTCCAACCAAGTCATCAGTTACAGCAGTGCCGAACAGGTATTCCAAAAGCTTTCCGCAGTAGTAGCACCTGTTTGTGTTTACAATAAGCAAGTTTTCAAAATAATTTATAAGCTTGCTCTTAATTTTTATTGGTAATTTGTTAAGTCTTATTATATTATTAATTATACCTTCATGAATTTTTTCGTTGAGAACAGGGCCTGCAACTAATTGGTAATTTTCTTTTATATGCAGGATAATAAAGCATTCGTCATAATCATTCTTAAAGTAATAGGATTTGATATTATCAGAATAACCGGAGGGAGAAAGACTGGGCATATCTTCAATTGTATATGCATCTTTTATTATGCTGCTTATATAATTGATGCTCTCAGGCATACAATATACGCTCTTACTGCCCTTAAGCAGGTTTATGGGCATCAGAGTTGCATGGTGAAAGGTTCGGAGCTTCCCTTTGATACTCTTAAGATCCCCCATGATTACCCTCCTTTACACGATTGTTAATATTAATATTTTAACATAAATATTAATATATTGGTATAATTAATGCCCGGCTTCCTTTAGAATGAAATTAGTAAATTATACGAGGAGGGTAATAAATGAAGAAAAGAGTGTCTTTATTATTGGCTATCGTAATGGTTTTCATGGCTTTCTGCGGCTTTGGCATGAGCGTTAATGCCGATACCAGGACAGTTGTCAAATTCGCGGCGCAGGATGACTCAACCCCTGCTACTCAGATACTTATTGATGAGTTCAACAAATCCCAAAGCAAATACAAAGTGGAATGGGTAAAGATGACAAATGATTCGGGACAGATGCATGATCAGTTGATGACTTCCTTATCCTCAGGCTCCAGTGAGTATGACGTTATATCAATGGACGTTGTCTGGGCGGGTGAATTTGCAGCCGCCGGATTTATAAGCCCCATTGATATGAATATGTATAAGGACGGTTTAAACAAGGCTTTGTACAATGCAGGCTCAATGGCAGCCGGAAGTTATATGGGAAAGCAGTACACACTCCCATACTTCCCAGATCTGGGACTGCTTTATTTCCGCTCGGACATAGTAAGCGCAACTGATGCAGCAAAGCTTGTGACAGGGAACTATACGTACGATGACCTGTACAATATGGCTAAGAAATATAAAGGAAGACGCGGAACTACAGACGGTTTTGTCTTCCAGGCAAAGCAGTATGAAGGGCTTACCTGCAATGTAACTGAGTTTACAGGCGGGCTCATTGATATAAAAGCCGGCCTTGAGACAATGAAAAAGTTTGTTACCTCAGATTTTGTTCCAAAGGACATATTGAATTACACTGAAGCAGAAACCCACAATTCATTTATAAACGGGAAGTCTGTATTTGCCAGGAACTGGCCCTACCAGTACGGTATGCTGGCAGACGCACCTGTAAAGACTTACCAGGTTGGAATAGCTCCTCTTCCTAAAGGAAGCACGGTAGGCGGATGGCTGCTTGGCATAAACAAAAACTCAAAAAATGCTGAGGGTGCATGGGAATTCATTAAATACACATCAGGCTGGACAGGACAAATGATTATGTCCAGAAAGGGCGCATATATGCCCGGATATAACTATCTGCTTACTGACGAAAGAGTTGAAAATCCGCTTCTTTCATATGAAGGGCTTCAGAATGCGATGAAGGCAACAATATCAAGGCCGATTTCAGCCAGCTATTCCAAGGTTTCGGATACAATACAGGTAAATGTTCATAAGTATCTGTCCGGGGGACAGGATCTGAACACTACTGTAACAAATATAAATAATGCCCTGAGGTAATATTCGGTTTAAAGAACTTAGAGGAATTGGGCTCCGGTTATACTCGGGCCCAATTCTTTTGAAATTCCTTCTTTGGGGGTGGTCACATGAAAAGGATGGGGTTTAAGGAAGCACTCTATATATTACCGGCTATCATTATTATAGCAATCTTCTCACTTTGGCCCATACTTAAGGTAATCAATTACTCCGTTTTTGATTACCAGTTGAACGATCAGCAGAAATCCAAGCTTTCTCTGGATGAAAAGTTTAATGTAGACCTTTTTAACGAAAATGCGGATTATGTGATAATGTTTGTTGATATGAACAGATTCAGTTTTCCGGAAGATACTCAGGGAAAAGTAGATGAAGTGATATATAACGTCAATGAATTTAAAAAAATATTGTCTGATAAGTCAGGATTTATTGAGCTTAGCGGAGAACTTAAAGAAAAAGTCAGGGCTAATTACAATAAGCTTATAGAGGATACGGATTTTTTTATCAACAATTATGATTTCCCGGATAGGGAAAACCTCAAGCTGGTAATGGAGGATACCAAAAAGTGCTTTGTACAGTCAAATTTCATAGGGCTTGCCGGATACAGCAATGCACTGAAGGATGAGAGAATGCACGATGCACTTTGGCATACCGTAGTATTCACAATAATATCTGTCGCCCTTGAGCTTGTACTTGGGCTCGGACTGGCAATAATCATGAACAAAGCCATGAAAGGGCAGGGTATTGTACGTGCCGTTTCCCTGATACCCTGGGCAATACCGACCACCGTCGCCGCCCTTATGTGGAGCTATCTGTATGACGGAAGCAACGGTATAGTGGCGAATATTCTGCAAAACCTTCATATTATAAGCGATTCGAGGAATTTGCTGCTGTCCGGCGGAGGAGCCATGGCATCTACAATACTTGCGGACGTATGGAAGACCACACCCTATATGGCTCTGCTCATACTTGCGGGCTTTCAGACTATACCGGGAACGGTGTATGAAAGTGCAAAGGTTGACGGATCAGGGGTATTCAATACCTTCTTTAAAATAACACTTCCCCTGCTGAAGCCTTCTATACTTGTGGCCCTTCTTATGAGAACCCTGGATGCTTTCAGGGTATTTGACCTTATCTATGTGCTTACCGGAGGCGGCCCCGGAGGTTCAACCGAGACCATGTCCATATATGCATACAAGACCATGTTCCAGCAGACCAATTTTGGTTACGGTTCAGTTATAGTCCTGCTTATGGTTGTTTGCGTTGCAATAATTGCGACTTTCTATATTAAGATACTCGGTGCAAATGCCATGGAAAGGGATTAGGGGGTGACGTAATGGATAAGAAATCAAATAAATTCAAGGCTATGCTGTTTATATTCATATTGTTGTATTTGATTGTCATAATTTTTCCGTTTATCTGGGTTTTCCTGACCTCTTTCAAGCCTACGCAGGAGATATTCGGTGAAGGTGCTTTCAGGCTAATATCAGAAAGCCCGACTATGGAGAACTATGCCAATGTTCTGGAAAACGGGATACTGCAGTCCATGTGGAACAGTTTTGTGGTTGCCGGAATAACTTCAATTTATGTGGTTATGGTAGCGACCCTGGCTGCATATGCAATTACAAGGTTCAAGTTCAGGGGGAAGAACCTGCTTCTTGGAATTATTCTTGCTGTTTCAATGTTTCCGCAGATGATAATAGTAGGGCCAATTTATAACTTATTCATGAATTTGAATCTGACAAACAGTTATTTTGTTGTACTGCCGTACTCCACCATAACTTTGCCCGTCGCGGTGTTTATTCTGGTTACGCATTTCAACAAGATTCCTATTGCATTGGAGGAAGCTGCTACTATTGATGGGGCTACATCCATGCAGATATTATCAAAGATAGTGTTCAGGCTGGCGGCTCCCGGGATATTCACTACTGCAATAATTGTGTTTATTGCGGCATGGAATGAATTCCTGCTTACCGTAACATTAAATACAAATAAAGCCTATCATACTGTCCCGGTGGCAATTTCCTTCTTAAGAACGCAGTTCACCATACTATGGGGTGATGTCACTGCGGCTACCGTTATTGTTACTATACCCACATTAATTATTGTACTGTTATTCCAGAAGCAGATAGTATCCGGCCTGACCTCCGGAGCAGTCAAGGAATAGAGGAACGCTGCAAAATCAGAAAGGGGCATACAACATGAGATTAAAGGCTGTATACGCAAAGCCATACTACAGGCTTGATGAATGGGAGATCATTGAAGACAGTTTTGACCCTGACAGGAATTTACATAGTGAAACTATTTTTTCCATTGGGAATGGATTCATAGGAATAAGGGGGACTTTTGAAGAGGGGCTGGAGGATGATTCAAAGCCGGGGGCGGAAGGAACCTTTTTGAACGGCGTATATGAAGAGGGAATCATAAGATATGGTGAAATGGCACACGGTTTTCCCGAGAAAAGCCAGACTATGATTAATGCCGCTAATGGCAAGAAAATCATACTCCAGCTGGACGATGAAATATTTAACATGCAGGCTGGAAATATCCTTTATTATAGGCGTTTCATCAATATGAGGGAAGGAATATTAAAGCGCAATCTCATATGGCAGTCAACTATGGGGAAGCAAATCAGGCTGGAGACAGAGAGATTGGTAAGCTTTCAAAGAAGGAACCTGGCAGTTGTAAGGTATAAAGTAACTCCTCTTAATTTTGACGGTACGATAAAAATTATCTCGGAGATTGACGGAGATACGAAAGACGCTCTTGGTGAAAAGGATCCGAGGATAGGTTCGAGCCTTGAGGCAGGGTCTTTTTATACTATTGATATTGTGGCGGATTCAGATACAGCGGCCCTTTTCCAAAGGACAAAGAGGACAGGGATAACCGTTGCATGCGTTGCAAAAGGTGCCGTAAGAACTGAGTGCTCATATACATCTGATAAATACATATGCGGAGACAGGGTTGGATTTGAATACACTGTAGCCGGTCAAAAGGGAAAAGCTATTGAATATACCAAGTTTATAGCATATGAAGCTTCCATAGAAAGCTGTGACAGCCTGATGAGCCATACACTTAAGGTGCTGGAAAGTGGAATGGGGAAGGGCTATAATGAATTGGCAAGAGAGCAGCGTGAGTTTCTGTCGGATTACTGGTATAGGTCTGATATTGAAATAAAAGGCGACGTAGCCTTGCAGCAGGCAATAAGATTCAACCTTTTCCATCTTCTCCAATCGGCAGGCAGAGACGGAAAGACAAATATCTGTGCCAAGGGCCTTACGGGAGAAGGCTATGAAGGACACTATTTCTGGGATACAGAGATGTATATCATACCCGCCTTTTTGTACAGCAGTCCTGATATCAGCAGGAAGCTGCTTGAATACAGATATGGCACTCTGGACAAGGCAAGGGAAAGGGCAAGGGAAATGTCTCACAAGAAGGGAGCGCTATTTCCATGGAGAACAATAAACGGGGAGGAGTGCTCAGGATATTTTCCTGCAGGGACTGCGCAGTACCATATTAACGCTGCAATTGCCCATGCAATAAAGAAGTACATTGAAGCAACGCAGGATGACGGGTTCCTGCTTAGCTATGGGGCTGAAATACTCTTTGAAACAGCCAGATTGTGGGCAGATTTGGGTTATTTTAACGCCGGTAAGGACGGCAAGTTCTGCATAAACTGCGTTACAGGGCCTGATGAATATACTGCAATTGTCAACAACAATTTTTACACGAATATTATGGCAAAGGATAATCTTGAATATGCTTATAATACAGCTGTATGGATGAGGGAATACCACAGGCCGGAGTATGACAGGCTTGCGGCAGAGATAGGGCTTGGACCGGAAGAAACAGAGCTGTGGAAGCTTGCGGCCGGCAATATGTATCTGCCCTATAGTGAGAAGCATGGAATACATATGCAGGATGATACTTTTCTGGATAAAAAGGTATGGGATTTTGAAAATATTCCAAGGGAGAACTATCCTTTACTATTACATTATCATCCTCTGGTCATATACAGGCATCAGGTGTGCAAACAGGCGGATGTGGTACTGGCGCTTTTCCTGCTTGGGCATAAGTTCAGCTTGGAGCAGAAAAGGAGGGATTATGAATACTACGAAAAGGTCACTACTCATGATTCTTCCCTGTCAGCATGCATATTCAGCATAGTGGCCAACGACATAGGCTATCATGAAGAGGCCTATGACTATTTCATAAAAACGGCAAGAATGGATTTGGATGATTACCAGGGCAACACCCATCATGGAGTCCATACGGCCAACATGGCAGGCAGCTGGATGTGCATAGTGAACGGGTTTGCCGGAATGAGGGTATATGATGATATATTGAGCTTCAAACCGTATATTCATCCGGACTGGGAGTCGTACAGCTTCAAGATTGCCTACAGGGGAAGACTGATAAAGCTTACAATAAGAAGCGGCGAGACCTCTTATGAGCTGCTTGGGGGTAATGAACTGGAGATTGCTCACAGGAATAAAAAATACAGGCTAAAGGATAGACTAACGCTGAAATAGGCTATTTGAATAAATAGTCTATTTTTATGCTCAAAAGCAGTTGTACTTTATCAAAAAATAATATATGACGTGAAAAAGATTTATCAACAAAAAATGTAAAATGTTTGGCACGAGATATATGGTATATTATAATTACCATAAGAATATACATATTAAGAGGAGTATGACTATGAATACGATGGATGAACTCTCAAGGGTGATTGCAGGATGTACAGGATGCCGGCTGCACCTGAGTAGGACAAATACTGTGCCGGGTGAAGGGAATCCAAACTCAAGAATTATGTTTGTAGGCGAAGCTCCGGGAGCGGATGAGGATAGACTTGGAAGACCCTTTGTGGGAAAAGCAGGACAGCTTTTGGATAAAGCTCTGAACGCTTTGGATTTTTATAGAGATAAAAATTTTTATATATGTAATATCTGCAAGTGCAGGCCGGAAAACAACCGCACCCCTTCAGATGACGAGGCCGAGGCATGCCTTCCTTATCTTCGCAGGCAGGTTGCGATAGTGAAGCCTCAAATAATTGTGTGTCTGGGAGCTACTCCAGCAAAACACATTATTGATAAACAAGCAAGAATCACATCAATCAGAGGACAATGGATTGAAAGAAAGGGATACCATATAACAGCAACCTTTCATCCCGCAGCTTTATTCAGAGATGAAAGCAAAAAAAGGCTTTTTTGGGAGGACTTAAAAAAGATAAAGAAAAAGTATGATAAAATTATATCTTCCGATTTATAAAGGGATATACAATTAGGAAAGCGTGAGATAATAAGATTGAAGAAAAAGCTTCATTGAACGGACGAATTAAGGTATGTTATCTGATAAGCATAGGAGGAATTGCCTATTGACATTTATCATATAACATGGTAAAATATAACTCTGCTTCGGAATCGGCGAAGCAGAAAAAGACAGGAAAAAAGTGAAACTCAGAATA
>ENA-UPTA01004379-UPTA01004379.1-activated-sludge-metagenome-genome-assembly--contig:-NODE-4379-length-13398-cov-5.820505_pt1 | contig 13398 bp, 9 predicted proteins | sample MGYA00238184_ERZ773361 | MGnify/ENA primary metagenome ERZ773361 (study PRJEB29100, sample SAMN05720205) | activated sludge metagenome | isolation source: anaerobic digester from wastewater...
CCCTGGACGTCCCTGCACCTGACGCCCGCCGGAGCAAGCCGGCCCTGGGACTGGTGGGGCGGCGACTGCCTCAACGCGATGCACAAGGTCGGCGGCACATTCTACGCGTTTTCGGCCACGCCGACCGGCGACAAGCTGATCGTCCGGCCATATGAGGGACCGTTGGGCACGTTCGAGGTCGGCGCGGGCGGCCGGAACATCGACCAGTTCGAGATCTCAGGATCGCTGCGGTCGGAGAAGACCGCGGTAGCCCTTGGAGATGTCGGCAACGACAACCGGCCTGTGTATACCCGCTCGTGCCGGCTGCCGGTGGGCGATTACCTGTTCGAATACGTGAACCTGCAATACGGCACGCTTCGCATCAACATCTCCATGAACTACCATGCCGATGGCAGACGACAGTCCATGAAGGGCCGTCAGTTGGTCTACGGTATTGCGATCCGCGAGAATAAGCCTTTCGTCTTCGATTTCTCGAACAAGCCGGAGGTCTTGTTCGCAAGTCCTGCGCGGGACTCTCGGGTCAAGCCGGGCGAGGAACTCACTGTCGCAGCAGTCCTGATCGATCCGGTCCAGGACTTCATGATCCGTGATCTGACCGACTCGACCCGCAAGCAGGAGAAAGAGTCCACCAGTCTCGATGGAAGGAAGCACAGGTACACCCACGATCTATCGCTCGATCCCAAGGTGACGATCGTGAGGACCAACGGCGAGATCGTCGCCGAGGGCGTGATGCCCTTTGGCTGAGACGGCACTTGCGGGTACTCGTGGCGAGTACCGGAAGATCTCAAGCTCGATGGCAACGAAGAGACGCTCACCATCACCGTGACCTACGACACCCGCGAACTCTACGGAACCGTCGTGGGAAAACGCGACATTGCCGTCATTCGCAATTGAACGGACAGCGGTCATACAGGAAGGGAACAGCCATGTGCCATGAGCGAATCGATATAGATCGGCGGGTCGATGGCAGGGCCGCCCTGTGGGTTCTTCCGATCCTCCTGTCCTGTGCGATTGGCATCGCTGGGGCGGCGACCGTCGTTCCGGAGGACGCCGCGGCGTTCGATCTCAAGGAAATCTCAACTTTCGATGTGCCCGATGCGGAGAAGTCGAGCTTCCTCTTCGGTGTGCTTGTCGCGTGCGAAACGGAGCCGGACGCCAAGGCCGTGCGCTATCCCGCGCTCCAGTCGGACAAGCCGCTGTATGGCTCATTCCACGTCGGCGCCTCCGATATGGAGCTGGATGCGGGGTATCACTACCGTTTCGCGATGGACGAATCCGCCGGCGCAGGACGGGGCTACGACCGCATGTACATCGATATGAATTGTAACGGCGATCTGACCGACGATGGAGTCTGCTCGCCGATGAAGGATGTGCCCGCCAAGGCCCTATTCGAGTTCGGCTCGGATGCCACCCAAGTGTGCTTCGAGACGATCAGGCTTCAGATCGTGCCGGGGGAGGACCCGTCGCAGGGGCTCGAAGTCATGCCCCGCCTGCTGGTCCTCGGCGACCGTCGGTACGCCGTGTTGACGACGATGAAGGCTCGCACCGGTGAGATCCGGATCGGCGAAAACAAGTTCACCGCCGTGCTCGGACACAGCGGCGCCATCCCGGGCCGGTTCGATCACCCGGAAACGGGCCTCTTTCTGTTTGCCGCGAACGGGCCGAGCGACAGGTCCCTCGCATCCTGGTATGGAGGCGACCGGCTCATGGCCATGCACCGGGTAGGCGACACCTACTACCGCCTTGCCGCCACGCCGAGCGGCGACAAGCTCTTCGTCTGGCCCTGTCGGGGGCCCTTTGGCACGCTGGAGCTCAAAGCGGGGCAGCGCAAGGTCCAGAACGTGTCGTTCAGTGGAACCCTGGGCTCGAAGGACATGGCCATCAGCCTGACGGATGGTCTCGGAGGGCAAGACCTGCCTCCTTCGAAGTCTTTCCGTCTGCCTGTGGGCGATTACACCCCTCTTCTTATGAGTGTCTCATACGATGCGTTGAGCTGCCTGATCCTGCGCAACCGCCACGCGGATGGTTTGGTTGGCGGGCGTGCGCGACAGGGGCCTGCGATCTATGCGGTCCAGATTCGCGAGGACAAACCCTTCGTACTCGACTTCTCGGGCCAGCCGCAGGTCGTCTTCGCCTCGCCCGCCAGGGGCCATCGCGTCAAACCGGGCAGCGATCTGGAGGTGAAGGCCGTTTTGACCGATCCTTCACTCGACGTCATGTTCCGTCGGATCGGACGGGACGATTCTTTCAACCCGCGTGTCGTCATCAAACGATCCAACGGCGAGATCGTCGCCGAGGGCGTGATGCCCTTTGGCTGAGACAGCACCTGTGGGTACTCGTGGCGAGTACCACAAGACCTGACGCTCGATGGCGACGAAGAGACGCTCACGATTGCCGTAAGCTACGACACTCGGGAGTTGTATGGCACGGTGACCGGCCGGCGCGAGGTTGTCGTCTCTCGGTAACGGCCGAGCGTCGATGTGAGGAGAAGCGCCATGCATTTGGCCCGGGGGTTCGCTGCGGCCGCCATCTGTCTCGTCCTTGCGGCAGATGCGCGGGGCGACCGCGACGGCAGCGGCGGGCGGACGTTTGAGCTGCAGGAAGTGTCGGTCTTCGACGCGCCGGGGGGGCTGCATCCGCTACTGGCCTCGGGCCAATCCGTCCTGTGCACGCAATCCCCCGATCCCAACGTTCATTGCTATCCGTCCTTCGTCTCGCAGGCCGTGCTCTACGGGACCATCGAGATGCCGCGAGGGTTTCTCGTACCCGAGCGAGGTCAGGTTCACGCCTTTGCACTCGACGAGTCTGCGGGCGCCGGGACCGGACACGACCGGCTGTACTTCGATCTGGACTGCGACGGCGATCTCACAGACGATCCGCCCTTGGCAAAGCTGCCGGCGCCGCCGGAGGGCGCGGTGCTGAAGGACGATTCGATCCGGCATCAGACGTGTTTCGAGTCCGTACGTGTGCCCTTGCTCTACGGAGAGCAGGGAACGCGGGCGATGGAGATCATGCCGCGTCTGACGGTGGACGAGCAGGGCAAGACGCGCCTGGCGTTCGTGACCACCACGGCCAGAAGGGGACGCGTGGACATCGCCGGCCGCACATACGAGGCATGGCTCGGGCATAGCCGGTGCGTCGCGGGCTGGTTTGACCGCCCCTCGACGGCCCTGTGCCTGATCGTCGATGGGAATTACGACGTGCCCAAGGGTTGGATGGCTTACCAGCTCTGTACCCTGCGCCGGATTGGCGAAACCTACTACAGCTTCTCCGCGACGCCGGCCGGCGACCGGCTGACCGCCCGCCCGTACACGGGGGAGCTCGGCACGTTCCAGGTACAACCTGCGGGTCATAACGTCCGCAGTGCGCGCGTCAGCGGCATGCTGGCCTCCGACCGTGTGATCGTCGCCGTCGGGGGACCGCCCGTTGAACCCTATGGAAGTCCACGTCCTGCTTCTCATTGCCGCGTGCCCGTCGGCGACTACTGGGGCTGCCTGGACATCTGGCTGGACGATCTGTACGCGAACGTCATGCCGACCACTCATGCGGACGGAGGACTGAGGGCAAGGCTGCGCGCATCCCACGGGCGCGGCATTCAGATCCGCGCGGACAAGCCCTTCGTATTCGACTTCTCGAACAGGCCGCAAGTCTTGTTCGTCAGTCCGAGCGTCGGGGAGCGGATCTCGGTCGGAGGGGAGCTTCCGGTCTACGCCGTCCTGACGGACCCGGTGCTTGACCTCATGTTCATCGACATCGCGCGCGTCCGAAGAGACTATCTCTCTTCCGAGGTGTTCTGGCACAGAGACTATCGTCTCGCCCGTCCGGCGGTCGCCGCCGGCATACTCGTCTCGATCTTCCTGTGGGGAGTCTCTGTGGTCTTTCGCTCGAAGCGGCGCGGAATAATCCGGGTCGCCTGCGCAACGACGATTCTGGCAACAGCAGGTGCGCTCGCGTTTGCCCTGTCGCTGCGAGAGCGGTCTTTCGCCGAAGCGGAGCATGACTCCGTCTCGCCCCTCGTGACGATTGCCCGCTCGAACGGCGAGATCGTCGCGCAGGGTTCCATGCCCTTCTACTGAAGCGGTACCCTCGGGTACTCGTGGCGAGTACCACAAGACCTGACGCTCGACGGCGGCGAAGAAACCTTCACAATCACCGTCGCGTATGATACGCTGCAACTCTACGGTAGAGTGGAGGCGTCGCGACAAATTACGATATACAATGACTGAATGATGTGGTATAGACGCCGAGAAGGCAGGACAGTTGCCGGGCGAAATGCCTTCGAACGGAGATGTCCCATGAGATCCCTTGCGTGCCTGCTCTCGTTTCTGTGCATCGGACTTGCGTCTTCCGGCTGTGAGAACAAGCCGAAGGAGCAGACGTTCGAATTGCAGAGCGTCTCGGCCTTCTCTGCCCCGGAGCAGCTCCGCCAGTGGTTTGCGCGTGGACAGTGGACGCAATGTCACAATACTGAAGATCCCAATGTCCAGAGGTATCCTCGCCTGATCTCCGAGACGCCGCTCTATGGCGTTGCGACGTTTCTGACGGGGGGCAACGGGCCTTCGTATTGCTTCGCGATCGATGAGTCAGAGGGAACCGGGCGGGGGTATGACCGACTTCACTTCGACTTGGATCACGACGGCGACCTGACCAACGATACGCCCCTGCTCAAGGTGGAAGAGCCCGCCAAAGGCGCTGTCCTGCGCAGCGGGTCCATCAAGCAACAGATTTGCTTTGACTGTGTCGGTGTCCCGTTGCCGTTCGGCGACGACGAGGTGCAGCCTTTGGAACTGATGCCTCGTCTGGCAATCGACGACGAGGCAAATGCGTACCTGGACTTCGCGGCCACCTCGGTGCGGACCGGGCGCATCCGGATCGGCGGCCGCGTGTATGAAGTCTGGCTCGGGCACGGCTATCGCGACCTCGGCTGGTTCGACCGTCCCATGGCGACGCTGCACCTGATTCCCAATGGCGACCTCGACCTGCGCGACGAATGGTACCCCGAGAGGCTCTGCACCATGCCGAAGATCCACGGCACCTATTACAGCTTCTCGACGACCCCCTCCGGCGAGGAGCTGACCGTGCGACCCTACATCGGCAAGCTGGGGACCTTCACGGTGCAGATTGCCGGCCGCAGGGCACGCTTCAGCGGGTCGCTGTGCAATGAGTCGGTGGACATTCCCGTCGGGGGCCGGCCGCAAGGGCCGGTCGGCAGACTCAGTCCAGTTGCGAGGTGCCGCGTCCCGGTTGGCAACTACTGTCCCGGCATGGACATCCAGCTCGATGACCTGAGCATCAGCATCAGGAGAATCGTCCACGCCGAGGGACGCCGGATGGCACGGCTGGACGGACCGTACAAATGCGGGCTCAGTGTCGAGGAGAACAAGACCTGTGTTCTGGACTTCTCGGGCAAGCCGGAAATCCTGTTCGTCGGGCCCGAAAAGGACTGCCGGATTCGCGCCGGCCAGGAGCTTCATGTCGAAGCCGTTCTGACGGACCCGACGCTCGGCATCACGTTTTCGGATATTCAGCAGGTGACGACCGATTATGCTACCGCGCGTCTGCTCGACGATGACTACGGTCTGATTCGTTGGGCTCTCGTCGCTGCGACTGTATTGTCCGCCTGTCTGTGGCTGCTGTGGGTGATCATACGTGTCAAACGCCAGCACGTCCTGATCCTTGCCGCTGTGACGACAGTCCTCACAGTGGCGGGGGCAGCCGCCTTCTGTGTCTGTCTCGGCGAAGAGAAGGAACACGAGATGGCGCCCGCAGTGACGATCTCCAGATCGAACGACGAGATTGTGACGGAGGGAAGGATGCCGTTTGGCTGAGGGATCGTCTGTGCGTACTCGTGGCGAGTACCGCAAGACCTCAAGCTCGACGGCGACGAAGAAACCTTCACAATCACGGTCACCTATGATACGCTGCAACTCTACGGCGCGGTGACGGCGTCGCGTGAATTCACCGTGTGCAAGGACTGAACGAGAAAGGGCTGGCGGACCGATGGACACCCTGTTTCCGATGGTCGTGTGCCTGGCGGCGAGCGTTTCGGCGACGCTTGGCGCAACGGCGGTGGATCGCGAGACGACTGTCTTCGAGCTGCGAGAGGAGTCGGGGTTCGGCGTCGGATATGGGCATCCGTGTCCGTGTGAAGACAAAGCGGACCCGAACGCGACGTATCCGGCATTCTCTTCGGCCAAGCCCCTCTACGGCTTCGCGCGGATCGACATGCAATTCGCCAACGACCGCACCGGCGTGCTCTGCCGGTTCGCGATCGACGAGTCCGGCGGCACGGGCGCGGGCTATGACCGGATGTACATCGACCTGGACCGAGACGGCGATTTGGCCGAGGAAAGTCCGGTGCAACCCACCCAAGAGCGTCCCAGTGCCCTATTGCTCGACAACAAGTGGATTGCTCAGCTTGTGTGCTTCACTCGCGTGGATCTGCCGGGTGAAGGCGATGGCTCGGTGCAGGTCCTTCCCCGCTTGACGGTGACCGACAAGGGATACGCCCAGGTGACGCTGTACCCAACTCAGGCCCGGCGGGGCGAGGTCGAGATCGCCGGCCGGCGATTCGATGTCGTCCTGGGCAACGCCTATCCCATCGGCACGCGGTGGGACAGGCCGGCGACCTTCGTGGAGTTGCGGCCGCAGGATGCCGAATCGCGCCTCCCGAGCTGGCACCTGGGCGGCCGGCTCCTCGCGATGCACGAGATGGGAGGGACGTACTGGCGCCTGTCCACGACGCCGACAGGGGACCGGCTCCTCGTGCAGCCGTACCGAGGCGACTTCGGAACGTTCACCGTGGGCTCCGCCAAGCGCTTCGTCTGGAACAGAGGATTCGAGGGCTCGCTGCTGGCGCCGGACAAGGCAATCCTGATCGGCGATCCGACCCAAAACGGGCCCGCCGGCCTCGTGTCGAGCTGTCAGGTCCCCGTGGGCGACTACGTGCCCGAGACCCTGGGCATCCAGTACGGCCCCCTGCACATCTCCGTTTCGAGCAACTACCACGCGGACGGCGAACGCCGGGGGAGAGGATCGATGGCGTATCGCCTGGAGGTCCGCAAGGACAGGCCCTGCGTCCTGGATTTCTCGAATCCGGCCGAGGTCCTGTTCGCGTCGCCGCCGAGACAGACGCAAGTCCGGCCGGGCGACGAACTCACGGTCAACGCGGTCCTTGTCGATCCCAAGCTCGACATCATGATTCGAGACCTCCGCAGAAAGGCCCGGCAGGATGTCTCGCCGTACATGATCGCCACCCTCGCGGCCATCGCCCTGATTCCGCTGGTCGCGTGGTTACTGGTCGGCAGGGGGGGCCGACGGCATCGCCTGCTGCCGGTACTCTCGGTTGTGGGATTGGTCGTCCTGGCGGCCAGCATGGGCGCGCTGCACCTCGTGAATACGATGCTGCACCCGAAGGAGGCCGGCCTGAGAGGATACGACAGGCTCAATCCGGAGGTGGCCATCTGCCGGGCGAACGGCGAGGTCGTCGCGGCCGGCACGATGCCCTTTGGCTGAGACGACACCTGCGGGTACTCGTGGCGAGTGCCGCAAGACCTTCGACTCGACGGGAATGAGGAGACTTTCACGATCAAGGTGAGATATAGTACCCGTGAGCTGTACGGCACCGTGACCGGCGCACGGGATGTCGTCGTCCGCAAGAGCGAGTGAGTACGGTGGGGCCATGGCCAAGTCGAAGAGAACGAGGTACACCTTCGTTGCGTTCGTTGTGGCGTTCGTAATCGTCGCCGGCTTGGCTCCAATAGCCGCGGTTCTCCTACGATACGGCCGTGGCGTACCTGTCGGGACCCTCGCGGGGCGGGTCGTTGACGAGAACAGCTCCCCGGTCCGCAGTGCGCGCGTCTATGTCTACTCATCGAGCGGCACGAACGAAGTGCGAACCAACTGGCTGGGCAATTTCAGACTGGAGAATGTGCCTGCCAGCGGCGAGTTTGCCGTGATGGTCTCGTATCTCGAATACGGGCATATCCGATTCGCAGGAGTGAGGTCGGGCCAGTGGCGGCGATTTCAGATCCTGCCGCACGGCTATGAACTGTACGGCCGGCCGGCGCCGCCGCTGTGTATCGAGAAATGGTACAACACGAACTCGCTGTCGCTGCCCAATCTGCACGGCCAGGTCGTGCTGTTGCACATTGGTCTCCATATCGACGACTACGACCGTTACAATCGTATGGTGCTGCAAACGTACGCCCGGTACGGCGGACAGGGATTCGTCGTCGTCGGGATACACGCGCCGCCATCGGGAACCTGGCGTCGTCCGGTGACCGACGGCGAGGTCATGGCCTATCTGAACCAGCGGGGGATCTCATTCCCCGTGGGGCTCGATCAACGTGATCCCGGCGGTACGGGGGCGACCTATGGTGTGTATCGGGCCAATGCGAGCCCGGCCAAGTATCTGATCGACAAAAAAGGCGTTCTCCGCTGTTCGCCCCGTGATGAGAACCTCGAGCAATGGGTGAAGCGGCTGTTGGCCGAATGAGATCACCTGTGACTCGACGAGGAAAGAGGATCAACAGATGCGGATGATCGAATGGAAGAAGATGAGGTCCGCGTTGGGCGCCGCCATTGCCATTCTCGCCTCTGTGGCGGCACTCGCGTCGGCTTCCGACGATGTGACGGGCATCGGCGAGCTTCGCATCGAGGGCGAGGGGCTCAAGCAACTGATCCTCAAGGACGAGGCGGGCCGGCGCAAGACCATCGACCAGTTCGACTCGCCCGTGACCTTGGCGGAGGGCGAGTATTCCATTCAGTCGATCACGCTCCAGGGCGGCCACGCCAGCTCGTATTCGCAGATCCCCGGCCACCTTCGAGTCGTTGCGGATGCGAACGTCCCTGCAACGCTGAAGATCGGGGCCCCGTTGCGGCAGGTGGTCAAGGTCGAACGCCAGGGCCCGGTGATCGTTCTGAACTACGAGCTGATCGGCCAAGGCGGCGAACGATATCGCGTCAACCGAACCCAGGACTGCCCCGGCCCTTCGTTTACCGCGTACCGGGGCGACCGAGAGGTGGGCTCGGGCAAGTTCGAGTTTGGCTGAGGCGGCACTTGTTCGTACTCGTGGCGAGTACCGATCACGGCGTCCGGTCAACTGCGAATCGTCCCGTCCTGTGCCCTGGGTTCATTGGCTCCCAGCGAGGGCGAGCCGGTCCTCTTCTCGTGGCCCTGGTACAACAGCATTGCGGGCCTGGGTCTGTGGATCGTCCTGGTCCTGGCCATGGTTGTCCCGAAGGCCAATCGCACGGCTCGGGTCCTGCTGATCCTCGCGCCCCTGGGCGTGGTGCTTGCGGGCTGGTTCACCTTCGCGCTCTTCATGGGAGGGACCTCAGCGGATCGGGCGATGTTCGACGTCATGGTCTTCGCGCTCGCCGTCGGCTCTGCGACGCTGTGGCTGCTGGCGCACCACTTCGCCCTTGGCGCGTGGCACAAGAGCCTGTTGGCGGCGATGGGCGTCGGCCTCGGCGTCACGCTCGTCGCGGGGCTGTCGTTGGGCTTCGGGTCCGGTGAAGCGCTGACTGGCACGGCCCTCGTCGGGGTCATGATGATTGTGACGGTCCTCGGATACGCGCTGGCGGCCCGAGGATATCGCTCGCGCCGCGCCTGGCGATTTCTTGTGTATCTGGCCGTCGGCGGTGCGGTCGGCTCCTTTGTGGGTACGCTGCTGGTCATATCCATCTTCTCCCTCATCCTCGGCAACGGACCAGGCGGCGTCCGGATGTTTCTTATGGTCGTGATTTGGGGCGGTCTCATGGTGGCAGCCATGGTCTTTCTCACCGCGCTGCCGTTCGCAGTCCTGGGCCTGTGCAGCCGGTTCTTTCGGCAACGGCTGATTCTGTGCTCGCCGCAACAGCCTGCACCGAGTTGCGACAATTGCGATGCTTCGCCGGCAGCTACATAGCCGGCGTACGCCTGCCGCACATCTCCCTGACCCGCGCGGAATCCTGGTGCAGAGGTCTCCGGGACGCAGTACAATGGCCTCGTTCTCACACGCGAACCGGATTTCGATGGAGGCAAATGGAAATGTCCCGAGGTCTGAGCAGAAGGGGTTTTCTCACATCGGTGGGCGCCGGCGCCGCGGCGGCCGGGCTCGCGGGATGCGCCCGGTTCACGAGCCGGCCCGAGGCGACGGCGCCCGCCAAGAAACCCAACATCATCTTCATCCTCGCGGACGACCTGGGTTACGGCGAACTCGGTTGCTACGGCCAGAAGCTGATCACAACGCCGTATATCGACCGGATGGCCGCCGAGGGGATGCGATTCACAGACCACTATGCCGGCAGCACGGTGTGCGCCCCGTCGCGATGCTCCCTCATGACCGGTCTGCACACCGGGCACACGTACATCCGCGGCAACAAGGAGGTCCAGCCGATGGGCCAATGGCCGCTGCCGCCGGACACCGAGACGTTGCCGAGGATGCTCAAGCGGGCCGGCTACACGACCGCCCTGATCGGCAAGTGGGGCCTGGGCGGGCCGGGCAGCACGGGCACGCCGGACAACCAGGGATTCGATTACTTCTTCGGATACCTGTGCCAGCGCCATGCACACAATTACTATCCGGAATTCCTGTTCCGAAACGACGAGCGCGTCGGGCTCAAGAACAAAGTCCCCGGCGGCCGGGCCGACGGCGCGGGCGTCGCCTCGGAGAAGGTCGAGTACTCGTACGACCTCATGGAGGCCGAGGCGCTCCGGTTCATCACGGAGAACAAGGCGGGCCCCTTCTTCCTGTACTTCGCCGTGACGCTGCCGCACGCCAACAACGAAGCCGGCAGAGACGGCATGGAGGTCCCGGACTACGAGATCTATACGCAAAGGGACTGGCCGCAGATGGAAAAGGGACGGGCCGCGATGATCCGCCGGCTGGATCGCGGCGTCGGCCGGCTCCTGCGCCGGGTCCGCAACCTCGGCATCGACGAGGACACCATCGTCTTTTTCAGCAGCGACAACGGCCCGCATCGCGAGGGCGGCTCGGACCCGAACTTCTTCAACAGTTCCGGCCCCTTGCGGGGCGTCAAGCGAGACCTCTACGAGGGCGGCATTCGCGTGCCGCTGATCGCCCGCTGGCCCGGCCGGATCGAGGCAGGCACGGCGACGCACCACGTCTCGGCGTTCTGGGACTTCCTGCCGACCTGCGCGGTCCTGGCCGGCGGCGAGGCCCCGCAGAATAACGATGGGCTGTGCATGGTCCCAACGCTATTGGGCGTGCCGCACAAGCAGAAGCAGCACGAGTACCTCTACTGGGAATTCCACGAGCGAGGCTCGGCCCAGGCCGTGCGATTCGGGCGCTGGAAGGCGATCCGCCTGCCCGACGGCAAGCTCGAACTCTACGACCTCGAAGCCGACCTCGGCGAGACGACCGATCTGGCCGCCGATCACCCGCAGGAAGTCGCGAAGGCCCGCGAGTACCTGGCCCAGGCCAGAACCGAATCCGAGTTCTGGCCGCTCGACGGATGATAGATCGGCTCACCACAGAGACACTGAGTCCGCTAAGTAGGATTTGAATCGGCGAGCGGAGAACAGCAACCGTCTAACGCCGCCGTGCTGCTTGCATTGCCCTGGGTCGTGCGAGTTGCGGCGTATGTGCGAGTCCCCTGAGGGAGTCTTTGAGAAACCCCGAAACACGCAAAAGCAGCCGCATGCTCTCTTTTTTTTCGCGTGGTTCGCGTATTTCGCGGTTCCATTTCTTTGGGGGTGCTGCCCCCAAGCCCCCGGCATGTGACGCCTTGAACCAGCAGCATGAGCATGGGAATCAAGGAACAGAACAGACAGCGGGATCGACTTCTGCCGGACGAGCGATTGATTCCGAGCCTTGGACGGCGGACCGGGTTCCTCAGACGGCCGATTCTTCTGTTTCCATGCTGCTGGCAAAAAGCGGAAAAATGCCAGGGGTACGGGGACGGCGTCTCCGGTCCTCGCGTCGGGCCGTGACGGTCCCCGGAATTGCGTGAAGAACCTTTTTTCGCGTGGTTCGCGTATTTCGCAGTTTCATTTCTTTGGGCTGCGGCCAACGGCCGCGCTGGCGAATCCCTCTCCGTCCTCCATGCTCAGCCCTCTGCCCTTCTCACCCTCGTCTGCGGTCTCCGTGCCCCCTGTGCCTCCGTGGTGCACTTGCTCTCTCAGGTCTGCTCGGCCTGCGTGCGGCTGTAGCGTTCCTCCAGACGCTTGTGCACGCTCTTGGGGATCAGGTTGGCCAGGTCGCCGCCGAGCGAGGCCACCTCGCGGATCAGGGTCGAGCTGGTGAACCCGTACTGCTCGCTGGTCATGATGAAGATCGTCTCGATCCCCGCGACCGCCCGGTTCGTCATGGCGAGCTGGAACTCGTACTGCACGTCCGTCAGGCTCCGCAGGCCGCGAAGAACCACGTTGGCCTTTCTCTTGGCGGCGTATTCGACCATCAGCCCCTCGAAGCTCTCGACCAGCACGCCCGGCATGCCGGCCACCAGCTCGACGATCATCTCGACCCGTTCTTCCGGCGTGAAGAGCTGGTTTTTGATCGGGCTTCGGCCCACCGCGATGATCAGCTCATCGAACAGACCGATCGCCCGCTTGACCACGTCCAGATGCCCGTTCGTGATCGGATCGAACGACCCCGGAAAGATCGCCCTGACGAACTTCTTGCCCATGAATGCCCATCCTTATCGAAAAGAAAGCAGCATTATACCCGCCCCCCGCCGCCACATCAAAAAAACCCGCAACGAGCCGCCGGAATCAAAAAGGGCAAGCACGTCCCCAAAGACCCCGCGCACCACCTCATGCCGCTACCTCGCGTCCGCAGACCTCGCTCCCTGATCCGATCTGCACGCGGCTCACCGTCGGGGCGACAGCGGCAGGGTGGGCTCCGCCCACCGCTTGTCCACGTAGTCCCTCATGTGTTGTGAAATGTGTAGGTTTGACCTCCGATCTGACGCCGTCCGCCTTGAAAAGGTGGTCAGGGGACGGCTCCGGATTCCGCCGCCCCGACGCGCAGCGGCGCTTCGCACCGGGTCAGCGGGAGTTTGCCGCATTGGAGCCGCCAGCAATAGGGGTGTTTCGCACACCCTCAGGCGAGCGCATCGCTCGCGCACCACGCCGGAGGCCACAAAGCGCAAGACTCGCCACGCAGGCCCTCTCGGGGCCTGCGCAGAGACGCTACCCACCGGTCTAAGATGGACGGCGTAGCAGGGTGCGCGCCGCCCACCGCTTGTCCAAGTAGTTCCTCTCGTACTGTGAAATGTGTAGGTTTGACCCCGATGTGTGAATCTCCTTGGGGGTTGGTCCTGTTATTGCGCGTCTATATCCTGACAAAGGGCAAGTACCTTTCCGTTCTGCAGGAACAGGACTGCTCGCAATTTGAAGTCAAAGCTGGCGCGCAACTTGATCATGCAGCCATCTGCATGATTCTGGCTGTC
>ENA-UPTA01004381-UPTA01004381.1-activated-sludge-metagenome-genome-assembly--contig:-NODE-4381-length-13395-cov-7.496102_pt1 | contig 13395 bp, 15 predicted proteins | sample MGYA00238184_ERZ773361 | MGnify/ENA primary metagenome ERZ773361 (study PRJEB29100, sample SAMN05720205) | activated sludge metagenome | isolation source: anaerobic digester from wastewater...
TTTGAGTGACGGTTGGAAAACAAGGGCCCCCCCCGCGGCAAAGGGCCCGATAAAATTGGCATCAAGGGCGTATACATGGAAAAGCGGAAGAATGCAGAGATTCATGTCGCCGGGGCCCAGTTCAAGGTATTCCGATGTGCTGATGGCAGTTTTGAAAATGTTGCGGTGGGACAGGGTGACAATTTTCGGGTTGCCTGTCGTCCCCGATGTGAACACGAGAGATGCAATGTGGTCCTCTCCGACATGGGCGGGTTCGACGGATGAAGCCTCTCCCATACATTTATTCAGGTCAATGCTGTATGATGCGGTGCCTTTCGCTATCCCTGAAAACTGATCTGAAACAAATACCGCCCGTGCGTTGACCTTCTCTAACATGGAAGCATAGCTTTCAGGAGGAAGGTTCGTATCAAGAGGAAGGACAATGGCGCCTGTGATATTGATCGACATATAGGTGATGCACCATTCAGCGGAACTTCCTGCGAGTATTCCGATTACATCACCAGTCCTGTATCCTTTTTCCTGAAGAAAAGCCGCACGGGACATCGCAAGATCAAATGCCCTCCCGTAGGTGATGGTGTTGTCAAACAGAATGCAGTCGCGGTACTGTTCGCATCGGGATTTGTAAAAAGAGTAAAGGTTTTCAATCATGGCTGTATTCCTTGTTTATTGAGTATGATAAAAATATGTATGATAATATATCTTTCAGTTTACAATTTTAGGTCTTATGGTCGTGTAAGAGTCCGCGGCGGGAATAGTTTCCAAATCGTGATGTGTTGAAAGAATGAAAAGTGGCGCACATGTACTGTTTCCTGCAGAATATAATAATTTCATAATGTTTAAAGATTAATTATTGTTCGAAGCTGAGGTCCTGAAGCCGGCTCTCGATTTCCCCCAGCCTTGCGGTTAATTTTTCCAGGGTTTTTTCAATACGTTCCTTTTCTGACATAAGCTGTTCAATTACATCACCTGCCTGTACAGGCCGGGGCCGCGCGGTAAACTCGGCTTTCACCATGTCGGGGCTTCTCCCCTCCACGAATGCCTCTTCGGCCATTTTCGCCAATTCGGGGTCACGGATGGAGGCGACTGTTTTCATATTCTCATATCCGATTTCAGGATTAATATCCATGCTGTGCATTTTAATTATTGTTTTAGCGGTTGTCCGGTTCAGGCCCAGTTCACGGTCAAGATAGTCTTCAAAGCTTGTGCCTGTCTCACGGCACAGCGTGTGGGCTTCGATGAGTATCTGGCCGAATTCTTTCATGAGCTTTCCGTTGGCGGTAAGAAAGCTTCCCTGAATTTTCCCCGTGAGCGCAACAAAACGGGGGTCCGATTTGAAAATATTCTGATACACCCCTTTCCGTTCCGCCTCAAAGAGAAGCCGGTGAAGGATGTCGTAAAACTGCGTGGTGTGGGCTTTTGACGATACCGGTGAAGATGAACGGGAAAACTGGATGTGGTGAGCGAATTCATGAATCGCGGTATACATGAGTGCGTTATCATCGGCAAAATTGTGGTTGTGAATGAGAATTTCGCAGGAGTCAGGGTGATACAGCCCGTCCACTTTGCGGCTTTTTTTCCCGGAAAAAACTACATTAAATTCAGTTACACTTCCGTCGATAGTCAGCAGTTTTTCTTTGACCTGCTCCTGGTTCATTGTCTGATTTCCTTCACGCGGGATTGTAATGTGATGAAATTTCCAAATAATCCGGAAATGTTGTTTCAATACAGATATAGTTTATTACAGATTGCCGGTCTTTCAAAAATTTTTTTATTCGATTATGACAGTATAGTCATGATGCACTCCTTTCAGGGGAAATGCATCATGATTGTCTGAAAAAAATGAGAGGTGATTATTCCGGCACTTTTGTCCAGTCAATTGTCGCGCCGATAGATGCAGCGATTTTCTCCATGGCGGCATCATCATGATACAGGAGCGTTGCCGGTGTTGCGACAATTCTGTTGTCTTTGAACGTGTAATAGGTAGCCTTATGGTGTGCTGCGGCGACCTCGTGAGACGTTGCATCACCCTCTGGATGGAAGTGTATGCGGCCGTTGCAGACGCAGGTGTATGTTGTTTCGGGATTTTCGACGCCAACAAACAGTGATGTCCCGCGAACGGCAGCGGTAACAGTACGGGTTTTAATGCGGAAATTTTTTATGTTTTCGCGGTTTTTTATAATGGCGCCGATATATCCCCGTTTCAGTTCAAGGAGACCGTCACCATGTTTGACGTTGAACACGAAGGCGGTATTGTTCTGTATCGCGATTGCGTTATTCGTATCAATGATGATCTGGCAGAAGGACTGTTCTTTTGTTTCTATTATATCGCCATAATGAACACCCTGATTGAGTGCTGCCGCTTTTCCATTTAACAGGACCGATCCGCTGATGAAGGATATTTTTGCCGGTACATTGAATTGCGTCCGGGTCCCGCATGATAAAACCGGGAGTCCCGCCATCACTATAATCATCATATATGCAGCAGATTTTATTTTCATTGGAGCCTCCATGGTGATAAATGTTGTTGTGGTAGATTATCAAATTTTTTTAAAAAGTCAATAGATAAAAGGAAACATAATTAATATTTTGTCAGATCAGTGCTGCGATGGTTTCAGCATTTTTATGGTCTGCTCAATGGTTTCGATGAGGTTCACGAGGGTCGCCACATTGTTGTCGCCGCACTCAAGGAGCATGTTTTCGGTGAATACGATTTCCGTCCCTGCTGCCTGTTCATCTGACCATTCCTTCCATACCATTTCCAGGGCGAGATTTACTGCCATGTCGAAGAGTTCATCCCCCATCTCTTTCAGTGCCTCCTTTGTGTCTTCAATGAGGATGTTGTACTCTGCAGAGCGCTCTCTCATCTTCCCAAGATCATATATCTTCCCCATTTTCCATACTCCGCTGTCGTAGACTTTGCTCTTTACTGAAAATTCGCTGTGGTGACGGTACTTACGTTATCTTTCTGTGTGCGGTGCGGGATCATAATTATACTTGCCATAGTGCACCCTGCTAATGGTAATATACGCAGAAGACAGGTATTTCGGCAATGAATTTTCCTGACTTATGGCACAGTAAATGATAGTATTATTTATGTGAATTGTTTTTCCTGGAACATGCAGCATGTTTCCGGAATATCAGGCAGAAAATGTTTAGAAACACGTTATTATCTGAAAATGGTCAGGAAATTGTCTGCAATAGTGAAACACGGCGCACACTTCTGACCAAAACAACATTCCTCCGGGGCATCAGGTGCCTGAAATCGCTGTATCTGCATAAAAATTTTCCAGAACTGCGTGACCCGATTGACACAAGAACCAGAGGAATACTCATGCGGGGCAATGAGGCCGGCATCCTCGCGAGACAGCTCTATCCCGGCGGAATCGAGGTGTCCCCGGAAAATCCCGAAAATTTTTCTGCTGCCGCTGCGAAAACCAGAGAGTACATTGAAAGCGGGGCGGATGTTCTGTATGAGGCTGCCTTTCTCCATGAAAAGACATTCTGCGTGACGGATATTCTTGTTCGTGACGGTAAGGCGTGGCGCGCCTGTGAGGTGAAAAGCGCGGCGGGGATATCACCGGAACATCTTATGGATGCAGCCATGCAGTACCATGTGATGACTGAGGCGGGAATTGATTTGAAGGAAATGTCCCTGATCCATATAAACAGAAGGTATCAGCGTCACGGTGATGTCATGGCGCGTTCGTTGTTTTCCGAGCGTTCTGTGCGGGAGCAGGTGCGCGAAAGGCAGGAAGCAGTCCGGCATGCTCTCGGCGAGCAGCGGGAGGTCCTTGAAGGTCGCATAATGCCTGAGGTCGGAATTGGTGTGCATTGCTTTGCTCCGGTGATGTGTGATTTCAGGGGATATTGCTGGGGCAAAATACCCGAAGGGACGGTATTTGATGTGGCCCACATGCCGAAAAGCAGGATGGTTGAACTCTACCGGAGCGGAATCGAGAGCATGGGGGACATCCCTGAGGGGGCAGGTCTTAACGCGGCGCAGCGCCTTCAGGTGTCGTGTTTCAGGAGCGGGAAGTCCTTTATCGACCGTGGCAAGCTCGGGGCATTTCTCGACACACTTGACTACCCGCTATATTTTCTGGATTTCGAATCCGCCACGCCCGCAGTCCCTCCCTTTGACGGACTCCGGCCGTACCAGCATGTTCCTTTCCAGTATTCCCTGCATTTCCTTCCGGAGAGGGGAGCTGAGCCGGAGCACAGGGAGTTCCTTGGGACCGGGGAAGGCGACTTCAGGAGGGAATTCATAGCGACACTTCTTGCTCACACGGAAAAAGAAGGGCACATTCTGGTGTACGACAGGTCCTTTGAAGAGGGGAGGCTCCGTGATCTGGGGCAGGTTTTTCCGGAGTATGGGGGGGCGATAAAGGAACGTATAGGAAGGATGAGGGACCTCATGGAACCCTTCAGGAACCGGTATTATTATAGCCCCGCCATGAAGGGACGGTATTCGATAAAGAGTGTCCTTCCGGCGCTGGTGCCGGAACTCAGCTACCACAGCCTTGCGATACGCGACGGATATGCCGCGATGAATGCCTATGAACAGCTCCGGCATGAGCACCATGACGGAACGCGGGCGGAGATTATTCGTAACCTGAAGGAATACTGCCGCATGGATACTCTGGCGATGGTGAAGATTCTCCGTCACCTGGAAGAGGTTGCGGGAAAACGCTGAGGGAGAAAAAGGAATACTATGAGTATGAAAAATGTAATCTGCGCCATTGTTCTCAGCGTTGTATTCAATTGTGCTGAGCGGGGAATAGTGACTGCCGGGCCTCCCGCAGTACACAACTTTTTCTCTGACGGTGAAAGGAGCGCAGTAAAGCAGGGGAAATTACTCACACGGGTATACCTAAAGGGGAGCGGCGTGGATGGCGGGAAAAAACCGGCACAGTCATTTGCTGTTCCCGTTACCCGGTACACCTCTGGTATCACGGGATGGGAAATGATTGCGGAGGAAAAGGCTTATATCCCCTCCTTCCCGGGGAAGCTGCCGTTGTATATTTCCCTCCTTGCATATTCCCGGTATTCCGGCATGAAATACTATTCTGTAACCGACAGGACGATGCAGCCCTTTATACTCTCAGCCTTTACTGTGGTATCGCCGGGAAGTGAAGCAGCAGTCCGTGACAGCCGTCCCGGGGCGATTGCGCCTTCGCGGACAGGGTATTTCCGGGTCAGGGACAACCGGCTTGGATGGCTTACTTTCAGGGGGGAACTCTATCACTCTGATGGTGTGTTTATTGCGAAAAACTATACCATGACCCCTGTTACGCGCTATGGTGTGAAAGTGAGCGCAAAAGGGGAATATCGCATGATAACTTTTCTTTTTCCCGAGGGTTCCAGGGGATACTATCTGTATTCAGTGCATGCCCTTCGTATACGGAGCACGGTGATGCTGAAATCGGGTTTTCTGAGCAGCGAAAGCTTTGCAAACCGGATACGCGCCTGTACGGTCCATACCGCGAAGCTGTTCGGGGTGAACTGGCGCGGGAAAATCGTCGCCGCACGGTAAAGATTTTTTGTGTTGACTGTTTTTTGGTGTTTGCATAAAATGTACCATACGGTCGGTACAGGAGGGTGTCAATGGCAACAAAAGGAATGGATACAAAGGAAAAAATCGTGCAGAGTGCCCTGGACCTCATTCATACCGGAGGGTTTTGCGCCACAAGCATGAATGATATTGTTGAAGCAACCGGTGTGAAAAAAGGAAACTTGTATTTCCATTATTCCGGTAAGGATGAACTGGGGCTTGCGGTAATTCGGGAGGCACGGAGACAGTATAATGCGTATCTCCGCGACCGGATTACCGGGGATACTCCCTTCAGGCGGCTTGAAAGTCTGCTCGATGCAATTGTCAGCTTTCATAGGAGCAGAGATTTCAGGGGCGGGTGCATCTTTGGTAATACCGCACTTGAGCTTGGGGGGCAGCATGAGGGGTTTTCGGATATCATCCGCGATGTGTTCCGGGAATGGACAGTGATGCTTGCGGGGATGATTGACAATGCGAAAGAGGCGGGAGAGGTCCGTGAAGATATTAAGACGGAGGTCCTTGCCAGGCATATTGTGGCCCTTCTCGAAGGCGGCGTGATGATGTCGAAGCTTTCAGGAAGCGATCGGGATCTCACAGACTGTGTGAAATCAATTACCGCAATGATTCGTCCCTGAACCGGGAGTTGTGGTCATGGCCGGATTACGAAGGATAAATAACGGGGGAAATATGATTACAAGGGAAGATGTTATCGATAAAGCGGCTGAACTCGGGTTCGTCGATGTGGGATTTACAACGGCGGAGCCATTTGCTGATCACCGTGCAATACTTGAAAAAAGGATGGATGACTACGGGTGGGCGGAAGATGCCGGTCTGGCGTTACTGAGCGGTACGGACCCCGCTTCAATACTGGATGGTGCCAAAACGGTGATTGTCCTCCTTGAGGGGTATTTTCAACAAGCCTTTCCGGCGTCCATGGAACAGAATTTCGGCAGGTGTTATATTGATGATGACAGGGTCACAAAGGACGGTCTCGCGAAACGGATAAAAGCCTTCAGGGGTTTTCTGCGGGATAACGGCATTGATTCAAGGGTTCCCTTCAACCTCCCGCACCGGGTGGCGGCAGCGAGAGCGGGGCTTGGGACTTTCGGGAAAAACTGCCTCTTTTACGCAGGGAGAGCGGTGCGGGGAAGTTCATGGGTGCTCCCGGTCGCAGTGGTAATTAATCATGAGTTTGCGCCGGATACTCCCACGGTGGAACTTGGATGTCCTGACTGGTGCCGCAATGCCTGTATTGCCGCCTGCCCTACAAAGGCGTTGCAGGGCAATTGTAAGATCGATCCGCGGAAGTGTATTTCATATCTCACATATTACGGTGAGGGCCTCACTCCCCGGGAATTGAGGGAGCCGATGGGAATGTACGTGTACGGGTGTGACCGGTGCCAGAATGTCTGTCCCCGCAATGCGCCCTGGTCAGGGCAGGCGCTGCCGGTGAATGAAAAGGCGGCGATGAAGGCTGAAGATTTTGACCTTCCGAAGCTGCTTCACATGGATAAGGAGTATTTTGAATCCAGGATATGGCCTCACATGTTTTACATGTCATATAATGATATATGGCGCTGGAAAATGAACGTCGCGCGTGTGATGGGAAACAGCCTTGACCGCAGATATGTCCAGGACCTCATCCGCGCGTTTGATAAAAATGTAGATGATCGTGTTCGCGCGATGGCAGCCTGGGCCCTTGGAAAAATCGGAGGCCATGAGGCGGTTGCGGCCCTGCAAAAATTTAAGGAAGATGCCGCAGGCATGGTGCGGGAGGAAATTGACGCGGCCCTGGAAATGGCTGAACGCAGCAGTGTGCAGAGGGTTCTGGCGTGACGGCGTTTCATCGGGTTGCGGTTTCAATTCCGGCAGCCGCGGAAAGTTTTGAAACATCGGAACTTCTTGTTGTTAGAACAAAATATTTCGGGATATGAAATGAACGTAAATCTGCAGTTGGGCACGTCGCAGCAGTGGCGAGGGCTGCGGCATCTCTATGTCATTTTTACGCGGCAATCTGATACAGAAGCTGTTCTGCGGTGGCTCTGAGGGTGATATCGCTCTCGAGACTAATTCTTTCTTCATGGAGTGCGGTGAGGGTTTCTGCTGCTCTCCATGGTCTGAATGTCGACCGCTGGTCTCCCTCGTCGATGTCAAGGTGTTCCCTGATGATTTGCAGATATTTACGTGAGTCGCGCTTTTTTCTGTCTGTTTCCATTTCAATGGATATATCCGCTTCAAGGCGCTGTTTTGCTTCCTCGGAGATTTCAACTATATCCCCTGATCCGGAGGTTCGGGTAATATATGTGTGCTGGCGGCCATGTGACCGGTTAAACGGTGCGGCGTTTCCAGATCGCCGGTGGCTTGTGAGATCATTGAATCGCTGAATCTTCATGGCCATGCTCCTTTTCATGGTATCGGCAGTGAACATATACTGAAAAGGTCAGCTTATGTCTCATGCCCTATAATAAGAATATCGGTAAAATGTGCTTTTTTTAGTAGTCAAATAAAATTTTATTGGGGTAAGCCTTCCCGGCGCACCGTCCCGTATTATGGTCAGCAGTTCCCTTCCGGATACCGAAATAGCACTCAGGACACAATTCCCATTGAAACAAGTCCGTTGTGCAGTATCTGGACTGACAGCGCAGATAGAATAAGGCCCATGAGGCGCTGAAAAATGGAAATCCCTGTCTGACCCGCAAGGCGTTCAATTGCGGCGGAGAAGAACATTACCATCATGGCGATGAGGAACACCAGGGTGGACAGGGCCATCAGCATTCCTGTTTTAAAAGGGTCGCCCCATGCGTCCTGGCTGAACATAAGAAGCGCCGCAATGTTTCCGGGCCCGCACAGCATGGGAATTGCGAGGGGGAATACGGAAACGTCTGCATTCTGTTCTTCCGGCTCATTGTCGCACCTGTTCCGCATTTTTGCCTTCGAGGGGATGCCGAAGAGCATTTCCATTGAAATAAGAAAAAGCAGTATACCACCTGCAACGAGAAACGCTCCGGAGGTTATTCCAAGAAACCGCAGTAAATATTTTCCCAGCATGATGAACAGCAAAGATACCGCGATGGAAATAAATGTGGCTTTCAGAATAATCCGTGTCCGTTCCCGGCCTTCATAGCCGGAAAGATAGGTCACGAAGATGGGGATAAGCCCGATGGGGTCCACGACAAAGAAGAGCGTGAAAAAAATTGTGGGTATGTAATACGCGTCCATGATCTCTCCCCCTGTATATGATAATGAAATCTACCATCCGGGAAGCATGCCGTCAACAGGTAAATGGGTGTACGTTATTCCCTCTGCCACTTGAACAGCATGGACCCGGCCGCCATGAACAGAAGCGACATGGCAGAAAGGGCGATAATGTGGTATTTGAGGTCGGACATTCCGGCTCCGTCATTCATGACCTTCCGTACGCCGTCAATCATGTGGGTGAGGGGGAATGCCAGAGAAATTTTTTTCACCCAGGGATTTGCGCCCTCGAGGGAAAACCATACTTCCGAGAGGAACATCATGGGCCAGGTGATGAGATTCAGGATGCCCCCGGCGAATTCCTCGCTGCTGCTCCGGGAGGACACAAGGAGCCCCAGTGATATCATGCTGAATCCGCCGAGAGCAAAAATGAAAAGCATGGTGAGATATGATCCCTTGCAGTGAAATCCGAAAATCATGGCGCAGCCGATGTATACAACGGCAGTGGTGCCCAGAAGCAGGAACATCCGTGATATAATCTGCGCCGTGAGAAACTCCCACGGGCGGAGCGGCGTCACGCTCATTCGCTTGAGCACTCCGTTTTTCCTGTAGCGCACCACAACATATCCCACGCCGAAAAGCGCGCTGAACATCATGTTCATGCCCAATATCCCCGGAAAGAGCCATTCGATGTAGGGAGTCTCGCGCCCTGTAATTGTCTGGCGGATAAAGGCGGGACCGCTATCGGTCCCTGCGGCGAGAAGGAGCCGTTCCGCGATGTACCCCTTCGGGGAGGTGGCGTTCACCCAGTACCGCCCCGTCGAGGGATTGATCAGGATGTCAATGCGGTGATGGGCGAGGGTCTTCAGGGCATGTTCCTGTGACGGGAAGGTGATGTATTCGACGTACCGGGTTTTTTTAAATGCGTCGATTTGTTGTTCCGCGAGGGGCTCCTTTGTAAGGGAATTATCAACCCCCCTTCCCCGGACCTGCTGTGCCGGAGCGTATACAATGCCGGCTTTGTAGAGTACCTGGCGGTCCTGACCGAACATGAGGCCGAATCCCAGGACAATGAGAAACGGGAACGCGATGTTCCACCCGAAGGCTGAACGGTCCCGGATGAATTCTCTGTTCCGTGCGACGAAGAGCGTCCATATTCTTTTTATCATTGCACTATGCCCTCAGCTGGTGTCCGGTGAGCTCAATGAAGAGATCTTCAAGGTTATGTGAGCGTATCGTCATCGATGAAAGGTCAATGCCGCGGCGCATCAGTTCTTCAATTGAATGGTTCACGGAGTCGGTATGGATTTCCAGGAAGCCGTCATTATCGAACCACTGCCACGGGAAGCCTTCCAGTTTTTCCTTTTCGGGGATGATGCCGAGATGGATGCGGGTCCCGGAACGGTGCCGGTTCAGAAGTTCCTGCGGCGTCCCCTCGGCGATGATTTCCCCGTAGTCCATGATGGCAATCCGGTCGCAGAGTATCTGCGCCTCTTCCATGTAGTGGGTGGTGAGGACCACTGTTTTCCCCTTGCGTTTTATGGTCCGCACAATTTCCCAGAGGTGGCGCCGGGCCTGGGGATCGAGCCCTGTAGTGGGTTCGTCAAGGAACACCAGTTCCGGATCATTCGCGAGGGCCATTGCCAGGAGGAGCCGCTGTTTCTGTCCGCCGGAAATTTTCCGGTTGTCACGGTCCAGCAGTTCCTCGAGCTGGCAGGTTTCAATGAGATCGTCGATATCGGCCCGGCGTCCGTACAGGTTTCTGAAGGTCTCCAGGGTTTCCTTTACCGTGAGGTACTGTGGAAGCTCTGTGTTCTGAAACTGGATGCCGACTTCCTCGCGGAATGAGGCGCCGCGGGGTTTGCCTTTATAGAGGATTTCTCCCGCGTCATTATTCAGGATCATTTCAATCACTTCGATGGTGGTGGTTTTGCCCGCTCCATTGGGCCCCAAAAGGCCGAAACAGATTCCCCGGGGTATGGAGAAGCTGACACCCTTCACTGCACAGACTTCAGGAAATGATTTCACAAGGTTTTTTACTTCAAGAATTATGCTCATCGGGTTCTGCCGGAATGGAAATTTTTGTGAACGGCGTAATGATCGGGGAATAATACATTTATGTCCAGATAATAATTATTTTTCGGACAGGATTGATGCGTAACGAGCGCATCTGTGCATGATTTGTGTTGACGATCAGCCGGAATATGATGTAATTACTCCTGTACCGGATTGCGGGCCTTCAGCGGTTGCGGCGGGTATGTCCGGAGATTATTATGAAAGAGGTAAATATGGCTGAAAAACCGAATATTCTTTCCACCGTACCTGAAATGGATTATATGGAAAAAGCGCCGAATATCGACGCAAAGGAATTCCAGAAGGTTATTGACTCCCGGCGTTCAGTGAGGGTATTTGACGGTGAGCCGATACCGGAGAAGGTTGTGAATCGCTGCCTTGAAAACGCCCTCCTTGCGCCGAATTCATCGAATTTACAGCCCTGGAAATTTTTCTGGGTCCACAGCGATGAAAAGAAAAAGGGAATTGTGAAGGCCTGCTTCGGACAGTCTGCGGCAAAAACCGCTTCAGAACTTTTTGTGGTGGTTGCCAGTACCGGAACATGGAAAGGTCATGCTGCTGAAATGGTTGATCTCTTAAAAAAAGGCGGACCGGATATCCCGAAGCTGGCGATTCAGTATTACAAAAAAATTGTTCCCTTCGTGTACACGCTGGGGTTTCTCGGGGTACTTGGTTTCCTGAAACGGTTTTTGTATTTTTTCCGTGGACTCTCTGCGCCGATTATCCGGGAGCCTGTGACCAGAGGGCATCTGCGCCTCTGGGCGGTGAAGTCAACAGCGCTCGGCGCAGAAAATCTGATGCTCTCGCTACGTGCATACGGATACGACAGCTGTCCGATGGAAGGGTATGATTCAAAGCGGATAAAAAAAATCCTTGAACTTCCAGGTGACTCATCGGTGGTAATGGTTGTTGCTGCGGGGAAAAGAGTGAAAGGCGGTATATATGGCCCCCGAATCCGGTTTGACTCCGGAAGGTTTATTGAAAAAGTGTAACCACAGGCTGTGGGCAGTCCGTTACAGGGGTTGTAGAAGGTCCCTGATTTTCCCTGTTGTCGCAGCCTCGTAAAAGTCATCCGCGAGCCTTTCGCATTCCTGCACCACGGCGCGCCAGTATTTTATGCGTTCACGGTCCCTGCCGTTGAAGAGATAGAAGTCGGTGCGGTCGGGAATTTTTCCAAGGGGCAGCTTCTTCACGAATTCCGGTGAGGGCGCCACGAGGAGCACACGGTCCATGTTGGCGGCGCGGGGTTTCCGCCATTTCAGGGGTTTGTCAAACCATCCCGGTATAATGCGGTCAGCGAAGTGCGGAAACAGGACAATGCTGCCGTTGTCTCCCGGAAAGGGGAGGTCCAGGTGGTAGTCAATAAGTCCTCCGTCCCGGTACGTCCCCTCCGGTGCGCAGGGAATGCCGGTGATACCTTTCATGACCATAGGTATGGAGCCTGAAGCCATAAGGGCGGAACGGAAATTTTCTCCGCAAAGCGGTACATGGCGGGTCCTGTATCCCGTCCCCGTAATAAGAGGCGGAGTGAGGCGGCTGTCATGAAACAGGGTACGGCTGAAAAAAAGTTTCATTCCGTGACGGCTCACCGCGTTACAGAGCGCGGCGCATGCCATTGAGGCCCCCAGGGGGAAACGCGCATCTGCTGCCGCGGGGCCCCTGCTCTTCACGGCGATCATGGAAAGACGTGAGCGGTTGTTTCCCAGGGCTTCATCGATTCCTGTATCTTCAAGAAAGCTGTCCATTACCCGGAAGCTTTCATCTGTTACTTCCTCAATCCCCGGTTTTGACGAGTAGTGCTGGTTCACATAGGCCTCTTCAAATTTTCCCACTGCTGCCATGGGGTCCTTCCGTGAAAGCGCTGCAAAGCGCCATGCTCCTATCGAGGAACCTATCATGAGAAGAGGTGTATCCCTGCCGGGAAAAAGATAACCTGAAAGCATTCTGTCGAAATTACTGAGGACAAGCCACTTCGGTCCTCCCGCAGCGCCCGCCATGACAGATATCATGTCCGGCGTGAGACCGTGCTCCCTTATTATCCTGTACGCACGGGGACCGGCTTTGAAGAGTGTATTTCCTTCTGACATGGGCATACATTAAAACACGATTATTTCGTAACCGAGGTCGATGTACTTCGCCATGGAAGGGTGACCGGACATTTCAGCACATAATTTAAGTCCCTGGGTCTCGGCGCTTTCAAGTGATCCGGTCTGGTTTGCGCATGCTCTGCAGACGCAGTCGATAATTCCGGCATTCCTTACTTTCTCGTAAAGGGGCGAAAAGGGCGTTCCCCGATCAGTGAGCTCCCGTATCTGGGCTGTCGCGGTTCCTTCAATTATCAGCCGTACATCGTGTCCCTTCTCTTTCATGTCAAGCGCGTTGAGAAGCGTGTGTACAAAGCACATTGGTTCCCCGTTGAATGCGAAAAGTGCAAATTTCTTCATGGTGCAGCCTCGCCCTGTGATTTTATTTTAAAATTCTGTAATAAGACTATGCTCCGGGAACGCAGGTGGCGCCGACAGATGTTTCATGTTCCGGCGTTTCCACGCATCCCGATTGAAACCACCATGCTCAGA
>ENA-UPTA01004394-UPTA01004394.1-activated-sludge-metagenome-genome-assembly--contig:-NODE-4394-length-13360-cov-29.153326_pt1 | contig 13360 bp, 15 predicted proteins | sample MGYA00238184_ERZ773361 | MGnify/ENA primary metagenome ERZ773361 (study PRJEB29100, sample SAMN05720205) | activated sludge metagenome | isolation source: anaerobic digester from wastewater...
TCACTCTGTACAGATCAACAATCAAACCGACTTCCGCCTCCGTCAAACCGGCGGCATCAGCCGTCTCGGCTTCGGAACAGCCCCGGCGAATCATATCAATCACCTGTGCGTATTTATCGGATGGGTCAACGGAAAAACGCCTTCCTTCGACTTCATTTTGACCGCCGGCGGATTTTGCCAGTAAAGCCTTGACTCTTTGCTCTTTGATTTCCAGCTCGAGGGCAATTTCTTTCAGCGCCAAGCGGCTTTGCTCCAGTTTTTGAAGAAAATTTTCGGACGAGGCCTGTGATTCAGCCATGATCTCCTTGATTTCCTTCATCATCTCCTGATGGGCCATGAGCAGCGGTTTTTTCAGATTGGCGTTTACCCGCCATAAAAGAACGACAACAGCGGCCAGCAAGGCAAGGTCAATAAATATTTGCAGGAACGCGGAATTCAACATGATTCTTTCTCACACCTTGATGTTCACAAGGGCGCCCTCTTCAGAATTCTCGTCGTCCGTGATCATTTCGATATGCTTCCGGGGGTGCCCGCCCCGTCCCCTTCGTCTATCCTCTTTTTCTTCCTGTTCCCGGATAATTGCCTTGTCCGTCTCATCAAACTTCATGACCTGCTCTCGCGCCAGGCGGTCTTCCTCCGACAATTTCAACTGATTGTACCTCTGCTGCAAATCTGCATGCTGCTGCTGAATCTGCTGAATCTTTTCCGCAGGTGATGTCTGAAGTATGGATTGCTGAACGTCTATGGCCGTGACCATTTTTTCCTCCCCCTGCAGCTGATATTCTTTCCAAAGCTGTTATGCTTCTGTGGATTGAATCGTCACGATTGGAAAATGACTTAAATTATTTCTTCTCGCCATCGGAAAAAGCATGGGGAATTATCACGGTAATCGTGTTGAGTCCATCTTTGTCTGAAAATTGGACATGAGCCAGGTATTTTTTCAAGATCATCAGCGCCCACGACACCCCTTTTTCCATTTTTACGTCATTCAGATCGGACGAGGCATCCGAAAAAAATCGCCTGACGCTGCTTTCGTCTTCTGCGGAAACGGCATCACCGGAATAAGAAATCAACACAATAATATTTGAATGATCGTGCTTGGTTTTCAAATAGAAAACTTTTTTTTCACTTTTTAAGGCCCGGGTCATCGCCATACGGATCAGGCGCCAGAACACAAGCGACAGCTCAGCAGAATTTCCTTTAATATCCGGAATATATTCACCTAGCTCTATTTCTTTAACAATTTCATGCTTGAATTCCAGATAAAAATCGGCAAAACGCATTTCTGCGGACACAACTTGATTGATATTCATTTCATCCACACCGCGGTGCGCCAAAGCATAAAATTTTGCCGAGGCATCACGGAAAATATCATAAAAAGAATCCGATTCCCTGTTAATGGAAGCAATATCGTTGCGAATCCGCTTCAGTTCATTTTCCAAAGCGCCGGCGGTTTCCGGATAGGACAAATCGATTTTCTGCAACAGATCCTCCATGCGCTTTTGCAGCAGTCTTGCCCGCCCCATAATTCCGTTTAAAGGATTGGCGAAATTATGCAAAATACCCGGCATCAATTCGCGAATAAAGGTTTCGGAAAAATCATCTTCCAATGCCTGATATATTTCGCCTCTCTCCATCCCCGCCTCCCCGGTATTCAGAAACCGTCCGTCTCTGCCCAATACTTCTTTGAATCATTACATTATGAAATAATTAAGAAAATAAACATTCTTCACGGAACCTTGCCCCAGCTTTTTCTCCAGAGCTAAAAGCAATTCCTGTTTCATTTTTTCCCGCTCTTCCACGGAGCGCAGCGCTACTGCGCTCCGGCTCTGCGCCGTTTTATACACGATATGGCGTAAACCGGAGCTATTGACCAACTCTCCCGGTTTGACGGTTTCGCCGACATCTAAAGCCACATCACACATCAAAACAAAACTTTTTCCCTGGGCGTCCTTAATGTCAATCATGAAGTCTCTCAGATACACCACCCGGAAGGCATCCGGAGAGGCGCCCGTTGGCAAACCTGAGCCTGGAGCAATATTGGGCTGGACCGGTGGTTGTCCGGGGGCGGCCGGTTGGCCGGTGACAATCCCCGGCTTTGTTTGAGAGATGGATGGCGTCTGTCGCGTAAAATAATAAATCAGCGTAGCGCTTATGGCCACCACCACGAAAATGATCGGAACAGCAACCATCAGCAGCTTGTTGAACGCCCAAACCGGACGATCAGGCACGGGTTGAATCGCTTCTTCATCGACTCCGGTTACATCCTGATCAAGAGTAATCTGTTCTGATACTTCGGCATCCTGCTGTTCTTTTGCTTTCAGACGGTCCGGATCCGGAAATTCTTCCAGTAAATCGAGGGCTACTTTTTTCATATCCGCAAGCCTGATTTCCTAAAGAGAAAACTTCACCATGCTTCGCAAGCGCAAAATGGCCTGTGCGTGAAGCTGGCAGACGCGAGACTCAGTCAATTCCATAACTCTTCCAGCTTCCTTCATGGTGAGTTCCTCATAATAATAAAGGGATAATACGAGTTTTTCCTTGGTGGGCAACCTATTGATCGCCTGTTTCACTTTGTCTTTAAACTCCATATCCACCAGCATGGACAGAGGATTGCCTTCATTAATTACCTTCTGAACATCCTCCCGACTGTATCGTTCCATATAGTCCGGCGGCAAGTCTTCCGTGGAAATTAAAGAAACACATCTGGCTTCATCAAGAAGCGAAAAGTACTCTTCCAAAGAAATACCCAGATAGTCGGCAATTTCCGTCTCTTCCGGCGCCCGTCCGAGATTTTTCTGCAGTGCGTTCATCGCACCTTCAATTTTATTGTCCTTGCTTCTTGTTGCGCGGGGAACCCAGTCTCTTGATCGCAGCTCATCGAGCACAGCACCCCGGATACGAAAACTTGCATATGTCTCAAACTGAACATTTCGGGATTCGTCAAATTTTTCCAGAGCGGACATCAGTCCAAGAATTCCGACATTGATCAGGTCTTCTTTATCCGCCGCATCAATGGGAAGCCTGGCCGCCAGTCTTCCCACAATCGTTTTCACAAGCGGCGCATACTGCATAACCAGGTCGTTACGCTTTTGCTTATCCGTGGTTTTGGCCGATAATGCCTTCCCAGAAGAATTTGATGCCGCCGTTTTCATGTTCGTGCAACGTCTCTGAGGATAATTTTTCCGATATTTTAGCCAGACAACGCGCCGCGGGACATTGAGGATAAATTTCGGCAAATAATTTTTGCTGTCTGACCGCCTCTCTTATTTTGTCATCTAATACGATATGGCCTAAATATTCAATGGTTAAATTCAGAAAATTATCCGTTGCCCTGCTTAATGTCGTGAAAATTTGCCTAGCCTCGTTCGCATCGCGGGCCATATTGACCAAAAGCCGGAATCTTTTTTTCTTATGCTCTGAATAAAGGACTTTAATCAGTGCATAGGCATCCGTCAGAGCCGTCGGCTCCGGCGTCGTCACCACAATAATTTCTTCAACTGCCACATTGAAATACATCACATTGGATGAAATACCGGCACCGGTATCCACCAACATGTAATCCAGCATCCCGTTCATTGTTTTTAATTCGTCCATCAAGGTCAGCTTCTGCCCGCGCGACAATTCAATCATCTCCAGGTCGCCGGACGACGATGGCAGAATTTGAATACCTCCTGGCCCCATGACGATGGTCTCTTGAAGCGTTTTCTCCCCGCGAAGCACATGATGCAAATTATACAGCGGATGAATTCCCGTGAGAACATCAATATTGGCCAGTCCCGTATCTGCGTCCAGCACCAGTGTATTTTTTCTGTGTTTTGCCGTCAGCAGATACGCCAGATTGGCAGCAATATTCGTTTTGCCCACCCCTCCCTTTCCGCTCGTGATGGATATCGCCCGATTATCACGGCGGCGGGATGGGCCGGCTGCGGGCATGCTCTGCTGCTGATGATAAGTCTCTTTCTTCTTCATTTCGCGAAGCGTTGCCGCCTGATCTCCAATCATAGCACTCCTTATTCATTGCTGCATGCAAAAGGTTTCTCTCCGGAACGCTCAATGAGCAGCCCGCCCCAACATCAAATTCGCCATTCTGGCCGGCGTCACTTCCTCAATATCCTGAGGCACGTTCTGGCCGCAGGTCCAGTAGGTAACCGGTTTTTTTGTCCTGGAAAGCACATCGAAAAGCACTCCGAAACGCCGGGATTCGTCAATCTTGGTAACTATCAGATGATCAATCCGGAAACGCGAATAGGCAGAAACAAGATTGTCCAGGTAATCTTCGCTGCCCGTGGCGTTGATCAGCAGATTGGTTTCCACCGACCGTTCGGGAAGAGTCTGCTCAAGCTGATTCAGATACCCGTCATCCGGACGCGCTTTTCCCGGCGTGTCCACCAAAATAACATCCTTATCCGCAAAAGACTTCAGGGCTTTTGCAAAACTATCCCGCGTGGAAGCCCTCTCCATTCTCAACCCCATAATTTTAGCATAGGTTTCCAGTTGTTCAGCGGCTGCAATGCGAAAATTATCCGTCGTAATCAAGCCGACACTTCTTTTTTTCATCATCGAATAACGCGCGGCTAATTTCGCCAGAGTCGTCGTTTTTCCCACGCCTGTCGGACCGATAAACATCTTGACGCGTCTTTCCTCTCCGGAATTGCCAGACACAGCCAAGGCGTTCTGGATCTGCTTTTCCACCAGAAGCAGGGCATCCTCCTCACTTAATCCGGCCTGGCCGGCAGCGGATTGATTCATCGCTTCGATCATGCGGCAGGCCCCGGCACGCGAAAACCCACCACCGGTCAGCCGTAGATAAATCTTCCGGTTCAGATCCAGCGGCATTCTTCCGTTTCTCATGCCCAGCACTTCAAAAAAAGTATTCAAAGTTTCCTTCATTTCGGCCAGCTCCGCCCTGAAGGAATTTTGCCGTTGCAAGGCATCAAGCGAAGCCCTGATTTCCTGCAGTTCACCGCGGAAAAGAGTTACCATATCCTCCTGGGGATTCCGGGCACGACTTTGAGGAAAACCCTCCGGTTTTACAGGAACATTTTCCGCGGCAAGCGTTTTTTCGTCGCGGGCCGCCATAACCTCAAACGCCTCCTGCTTTCCGTTGCGGATTTTCCGGGTAGAGAGAATAATCGCATCCGCTCCCAAATCGTTTTTAATTTTCGTCATCGCCTCGTTCATGGATGAAACTTCGTATCGTTTGACTTGCATAGCATTACTCCACCATTCCCAGAGATTTTACGTTCGCTTCGCGGGCTATTTCATTATGTGCCAAAATGACCAGATTCGGATAGAATTTTTCCAAAATCTTGCGAAAATGAATCCGCGTATTCGGTGAACAAAGGACAATCGGCTGCATACCGCTTGCCGAAAAAGTGTTGATCATTTTTTGCAGACTCGTCACCATTTTTTTGACAAGATTCGGATCCGGAGAGACAAAAGACTCGTGTTCTGTATGAGAAATGGAACGGTTGATCTTGTCTTCAATGTCCGGAGACATAATCATCACCGTAATATTGCCATCCCGGTCCTGATACTGTTTCGTAATTGCCCGACCCAAAGCTTGTCGAACATAACCAGTCAGAATATCTGCATTTTTTGTCATGGCAACATATTCGCCCATCGTCTCAATAATGGTCAGCAGATCGCGGATGGATATTCTCTCGCGCAGGAGCCGCTGTAAGACACGATGCAGGAGATTAATGGGCACGATCTTGGGAACAAGCTCCTTGATTACGCGCGGATAGAGCTGCTCCAGATTGTCCACCAGAGATTGAACTTCCTGTCGTCCCATCAGCTCATCGGCATAGGTTTTGGTCAGTTCCGTCAAATGAGTCGTAATAACGGTGGCCGGATCCACCACGACATGCCCTTTAGCCATCATGGCATCCTTGTCACGGTCGGTCACCCATACGGCAGGAAGGCCAAAAGCCGGTTCCTTGGTAGGAATTCCCTTGATTCTCAAGTCTCTGTCGTCCGCGGAAATGACCAGATGATGTCCCATCATTACAGAACCGTGAGCCACTTCCACTCCCTTGAGCAGCACATTGTATTCATCCGGTTTCAATTTCAGATTATCGCGGATATGAATGGCCGGCATGATGAAACCCATCTCCGTCGCCAGTTGGCGTCGGAGGGTTTTGATCCTCTGCAGCAATTCACCGCTCTGTGCCGCATCCACCATTGGAATCAGCGCATACCCCACTTCCAATCCCATGGCATCGAGCGGTGCGATCACATCCACCGTTTCAGCAGCGGCAGGCGCCTCTTTTTCCAGCGTCTCTTCTTCAACCTTTTGCAGGGCAATGCTTTTCACGACTCTCCAGGCCGCGAAACCGATAATTGCGGAAACCAGTAGAAAAGAAATCTTGGGCATGCCCGGTATCAGAGCAAAGGCAAAAAGCAGGATCGCGGCTGTCGCAATAGCCCGGGGTTGCGTAAACACCTGCGACTTCACTTCATCACCCAGTTCCGTGGAAGCAGCTGTTCTCGTGACCAGAAGGCCCGCCGCGGTGGAAACAATCAGTGCCGGCACCTGTGTCACCAGACCGTCACCGACCGTCAATAAAGTATAATTCTGCGCCGCCTGAACCACCGGCATGCCCATTTGAAGCACTCCAATAATCAGGCCACCGATAATATTGATCAAAACAATCAGAATACCGGCAACGGCATCGCCGCGGACAAATTTGCTGGCGCCATCCATCGCCCCGTAAAAATTTGACTCCTGCTCGATTTCCGCTCTCCGGCGTCGCGCGTCGGTATCCGAAATCAAGCCCGCGTTTAAATCCGCGTCAATACTCATCTGCTTGCCAGGCATGGCATCCAGAGTGAAGCGCGCGGACACTTCCGCCACCCGGGTCGCTCCTTTGGTGATGACAACAAAATTGATCAGCACCAGAACCATGAAAACCACCAATCCCACAACATAGTTCCCTCCGACAACAAAGGTTCCGAAGGCTTGAATCACATGACCGGCCGCTAATGTGCCTTCACTACCGTGCAGAAGAATCAGGCGCGTCGAAGCGACATTCAGCGACAGCCTCAACAGAGTCACCATCAGCAAAATGGAGGGAAACACGGAAAACTGCAAAGGTTTCAGCACATACATGGACATTAATAAAATAATGATGGAAATCGCCAGACTGAAAGACAGTAAAACATCCAGTAAAAATGAGGGAATCGGAATGATCATCACCATGAGAATGGCAATCACGCCCATGGCGATCATCGCCGAACTTGATCTTGCCGAATCCAGGAAAGCGTTTCCGCCTGTGGTTACTTGCGCTTCCGCCATTGCTTTTTACCCGAATATTTTAATCTTTTTCTGTTCATAAACAAACGCCAGAACTTCCGCCACCGCTTTGTACAGGTCTTCCGGCACCATATTGTTTACCTTGACCATTTTATACAAGACCTGTGCCAGAGGTTTGTTTTCAATGATCGGAATATCGTTTTCCCTGGCAATATTTCGAATTTTCTCCGCGATAAAATCCGCGCCCTTCGCGACAACCACCGGCGCCTGCATTCGCTGCGGATCGTATTGAACAGCAACCGCCAGATGCGTCGGGTTGGTAATAATCACATCCGCTTTGGGAACCTCGGCCATCATTCGTTTCTGGGCCATTTCTCTCTGAATTCTCCTGATTCTGGCTTTAATCATCGGATCGCCTTCCGTGTTTTTGGCTTCATCCTTGATTTCCTGTTTGGTCATGCGAATACTCTTTTCAAAGTCCCAGCGCTGATACGCGTAGTCCAGCGCAGCCAGAAACACCAGCATCACCGTCATTGCCAGAAGAATTTTGAAACAGACACCGGCAATATAACTGAACATGCCCCAGGTGGATTGGTCCGCCAATGGAATTAAGTTATCGAATTCATTTCGAATAATAATATAGGCAATGGCGCCGATCACGCAGATTTTCAAAACGCCCTTGACCAGTTCGGCAATGGACCGCATAGAGAAAAGTCTTTTCAATCCGTTAATGGGATTAATCTTGTCGATGTTCGGCTCCAGGGTTTGTGTGGTAAACATAAAACCCACCTGCAGAATATTTCCCAGCACTGCCGCAATCAAAACCGCAATTAACAGGGGAAAAAGAATGCCGAAGCCATTGAAAATATAGCCGGTGATAATTGCAGGAACACTGTCCGGTGTCAAACTGACCTGGCCGGCGCTCCGGAATCCATCCGTCATCACTTTCATCGTTTTGAGAATCAGCGTTGAGCCGCCAAAATAGAAAAACAGGAGACCCGCAACCAGAATGCTTACCGAAACCACTTCCTGAGAGCGGGCTACCTGACCTTTCTCGCGCGCTTCTTCTCGTCGCTTCCCAGTAGCCTGCTCGTTTCGTTCCTGATCATCGTTTTCCGCCATGGCATCTCCAACAAATTTCTGACATCTGTGTCAATATTTCGTTAATTGATTATGCTTTTCGAACCAACTTTTCCAAAACCTCTTACATCAAACGCATCATGGTCAGAATTTTGCCTTGCAGTCCCTGAAAAAGTCCCTCGACAATGCGAATAAAAAGGGGAGTGGTCAAACCCAGAAAAATCAGTCCCAGAGCAATCTGTAAAGGAAAACCAACAATAAAAATGTTCATTTGCGGAACTGTACGCGCCACAACCCCCAAAGCAACATTGGTAAAGATCATGACCGCCATAATCGGCGCCGATATTTTCACACCGATAATAAAAATGTCTCTGGAGACATCAAAAATCACCTGCATGAGCTGTCCGGTAAAATGAAAACTCAAGGGAGCAACCACCGCGTAACTCTGGACAATGGCCTGAAAAAACATATGATGCGCATTCATGGAGAGAAAGACTAAAACGGCAATAAGATACTGTAATTCGGTAATAATGGATACCATCTGGTTACTCATGGGATCGATAACATTGGCCACCGAAAACCCCATCTGAAAACCGATGATGTCTCCTGCCAAACGGATGCCGGCAAAAACCAGTCTGGCGACAAAACCGATCGTCAAGCCGATCAGAACTTCTCCGATCATGAGGAACACCAGCTGAACCATGTGAATGTTAGCGGTAGGAGGTATTTTTGGGGCAATCATCGGAAACAGAATGACAGCGACAATAATGGACAGGGAGGCCTTGACTCGCACCGGTACGACAGCCTCGGCAATGACCGGTATGGTAACGATAATGGCGCTTACCCGAAGCAGAATGAGAATAAAGGCGTCCAGGTGCTGTGCGGAAAGAAAAGGCAGATTCATTTTCAACAGCCTCCGCGTTATCGCCCGTTCTTCGAACCAGGCGATCTCCTATTTGACATACAAGGGAATATTGATAAACAAATGCTGCGTATAATTAATCAGCATTCCCATCATCCAGGGAAGAGCTGCGATGAGCGTAATAAAGACGGCGACAATCTTCGGCACGAACACCAGCGTCATTTCCTGAATCTGGGTAACGGCCTGAAACAGACTGATCAGAATACCGACCACCAGTCCCACAATCAGTATGGGCGCAGCAACCAGCAAGGTCACTTTGATGGTTTCCGCCATTAATCCGACAACTGCATCCGGAGTCATTTTTTATTCCTCATTTCTAATGAAAACTTTGCACAAGAGATCCGACAATCAGATACCAGCCATCCACCAGCACAAAAAGAAGCAATTTGAAGGGAAGACTGACCATAATTGGCGGAAGCATCATCATTCCCATGGACAGCAGGACGCTCGCTACAACCATATCCATCACCAGAAAAGGCAGATAAATCATAAAACCGATTTGAAACGCAGTCTTGAGTTCGCCGATCAAAAAAGCCGGAATCAGGGTGGAAAGAGAAACATCTTCCGGTTTGGCGGGTCTTGGCTCTTTGGCAATTTTGATAAACAGAGCCAGATCCTTTTCCCGAACCTGCTTGAGCATAAATTCCTTCACCGGAACCACCGCCCGGGTTATCGCCATTTCTCCGGATATTTGTTCTTCATAATAGGGTTTCAGGGCTTCCGTGTTGACACGGTTGATGACGGGAGACATAATAAAAAACGTTAAAAATAGCGCCAGGCCTACAATAACCTGATTGGGGGGCATCTGCTGGGTTCCCATCGCCGTGCGGATCAGCCCCAGGACGATGACGATCCGGGTAAAAGAGGTGACCATGAGCAAAATGGACGGTCCAAGAGAAAGGATCGTCAATAAAATGACCAGTTGAATCAATGAGGAAACCTTTTCCGGTTCCGTCGCGCCACCCGATACCGTCAGATTAACATTCGGAAGTGAAAAAGGCTGTGCCGCCGCAACCAAAGCCGGTATCATCACTGAGCAAACGGTCAGTCCCATCGTAAAGGCAATTATCAGAATCGTTTTTTTCATTTGGATGACCTTTTTGTTTTTCCGTTTGCATGAAAATGGATTCGCGACAACCATTTGGCCATAATATCTCCAGCGAAAGGAGCATCCGGTCCATCATTTCTTGCCGATTTTATTTTTGCGACCGACAGAGGATCATCAATTTGCATAAGCGGCGTCATTTGCTGGCCGGTAATCCCGACCACAATGACTTGATCGAGAACCTCAACCAAAATGATGCTGGTTTTCGGTCCAAGATACCGGGAAGACAGGATATTAATCAAAGAGGTGTGATTGGATGAAGGCCCCGTACGCTGCATGAAGTTCTTCATGAAATACATGACGCCGATCATCAGCCCCAGAACAATCATCAGCGCAAAAATCATTTTTAGAAATGAAGACCAAAGTGACATACTTTCCATGAATCCTTCTCCCTCTATCCCAATTTATTGACACGCTCCGAAGGAGAAACAATGTCCGTCAGGCGCACGCCGAATTTTTCGTTCACCACCACCACTTCGCCGCGGGCAATCAGACGCTGATTGACATAAATATCCATCGGTTCTCCAGCAAGCTTGGAAAGCTCCAGAACAGACCCCTGCCCCAGCTGTAAAAGCTCACTAATCAGCATTTTACTTCTGCCAAGTTCCGCGGTCAGGGTCAGGGGAATATCCATGATGAAATCCAGGTTGAAATTGGGCTTTCCTTCCTGTTTCGGCTTTTGCAATTCTTCAAAATGGACATTGGAGATTTCCGTCTTCGGACCAGCGGGATGCGAAGACATTTCCATTTCTTCCTTCACATCGTCCCAGCTGATATTGTCATCCGACGAATCCTTGGTGTCCGGCATGGCGCCGACGCCTTTCATTAATTCATCAATTTCATTCTGTTCCATAGTCAATATCCTCTTTTCCGGTGATCGTCTGAGATATCTGCATGGCTTGATTGCCTTTATAAATACCCGGATAGCCTCTGTATTTGGGAACTCCTTCCACATAAATATCCAACGGATCCGAAGCATATTGATCCAGTTGAATGACATCACCCACTTTCAGATTTGCGATGTCCCTGCCCAAAATGGAAACCTTCCCCAACTCCACCATGATTTCCACATAAGATCTCATCAAGCCGTTTTTAAACCGATTGGTCCAGCCCTTATCCACTTCCAGTTGTTCACTTTGAAAACCGGCCGAAAGTTTTTCCTTAATGGGTTCAAGCATCGAGTAAGGAATGCAAATGGATATCACACCCGTCGTGTACTCCACTTCCACTTCAAAATTCATCACCACCACGACATCGGTCGGAGGAACAATCTGAACAAACTGGGGATTAATTTCCGCCCGCTGATAGGTTACGGTCAGGTCAATCAGAGGCTTCCAGCATTTTTCCAGATCCTCAAGCGCACTGAGAACAATTTTCTTAATCAGATTGTTTTCAATGGCCGTAAACTCGCGTCCCTCAATCTTAAACATTTCTGTTCCCGTACCGCCAAAAATAATATCAACCAGCGTAAAAATAATTTTAGACTCCATGACAAAAATGGCGTTGCCCCGCATAGGATCCATGCGGAAAAGATGAAGGCTTGTGGGCACCGGCAAGGTTTTTAAAAATTCACCGAATTTGATCATGTCGGCGGAAACCGCCGTAATGGTAATGACCTTGCGCAGAATGGAAGACAGCGTCGTGCGAAACGTCCGCGCATACTTCTCATTGGTCATTTCCAGTGTCGGCATGCGGCCGCGGATAATTCTGTCCTGACTGGTCAGATCATACGTCGCAATGGCGCCCGGCTCATGATATTCGTCTTTCTCCGTTTCAATTTCACCGCCGGATATTCCCCGTAACAGGGCATCGACTTCTTCTTGAGAAAGGATATTGGTCATGAGGCCTCTTTTCTTGATCCGTTGTTAAACGCTCGAACCAAAAGGATTGATTCAACCGCTGCTTCGTCTTACCTTACTGAATGATGAACTCGGTAAAATATACCTTGATCACCTTTCCCGTCGTAATATTCATATTTACGCGCATGGCAATCTCGTCACGCAAGCGCTGCTTGCCTAGAGGATCAACCATTTCCTTATAGGTTTTGGATGACAGCAAATCCAAAATGGTATCGCGCAACTTTGGGTTGGCCATTTTCATTTCTTCAACCATTTTCTGGTCGGACAACTCCAACTGCATGACCACCTTCAGATATCTCTCCGCATCGTTATCAATCAGATTGACGATATAGGGATCCATCGGCCAGAACACACTGACCGACGGCTTTTCCTGTCCGGCAGGCTTTTTGCTTCCTGCAACCGGCTTCGCCTTGAAGAAAAAGAAATAAGCCGCAGTGCCGCCCCCTGCCAAAAGCACCAGCACAACCACGCCAATAATGATCAGCTTGAGCTTTGAACCTTTTTTCTCCTCCGGTTCCTTTTGCTCATTTTCATTCTCATTTTCATTTTCTTCTTCTTTGATGTCTTTCTTTTTCTTTTCCGCAGCGGCCATATCCGCCTCCACAAATTGATTTATTGATAATTGGAAGCAAAGACCATGCCATTACGTCCCTCCACAGACCATGAGAGAATTTAAGATGTTATTTCAGACAATTATCTTTGAGGTAACAAGAGAGACGTTTCGGGAAGCATCATTCACCGGAACTCCTATGCCCGGATAAAATCGCATGCTCGTCAAATTATTGACTTAAAAAGAAAGGATAAGACCATTTCAACGGTTACGAACAAAAAAACGACCGGCCTTTGGGGGGGGATATTTGGTTCTTATGACATAAAAATTGCGTGACAGGCTCTTTTGCCGCCTGTCACGCTCCAAGGTCATTATTGTTTGAGGCCCATCAAAACCTGCATGATCGTGTCTTCCGTGGTCACGACTTTTGCATTGGCCTGATAAGCTTTTTGCGCTGTAATCATCTTGATAAATTCGGTGGCAACATCCGTATTGGACATTTCCAGTGAATTGGGCGTCAGAGCCCCCATTCCGGAATTGTTGGGATTATCCTGAATAGCCGCTCCGGACGTAATGGTTTGTCCGA
>ENA-UPTA01004395-UPTA01004395.1-activated-sludge-metagenome-genome-assembly--contig:-NODE-4395-length-13360-cov-5.449605_pt1 | contig 13360 bp, 9 predicted proteins | sample MGYA00238184_ERZ773361 | MGnify/ENA primary metagenome ERZ773361 (study PRJEB29100, sample SAMN05720205) | activated sludge metagenome | isolation source: anaerobic digester from wastewater...
TAGTTCGCCATCGCGCCAGTCCCAGGCGGCCAGCACGATCCGGCCGTAGACGCCCCGGCACATGACGACGCTGGGCCGGACGCCGTCCAGATAGGCGACGCAGGCCAGGAAGCGGTCACAACGGTTGCCATAGTTGTCGTTGCCTCCGTTGCCGCCGATCCCGCCCCAGCCGTCGATGGGGTAGCGGCTGGGAATGTAGTCCACCGTTTTCAGCGCCGCACCCGTGGTCCCATCGAAGACGGTGAGGTACTCAGGACCGTCGAGAATGCGGCCGTCGGTCCGGTCTCCCGGCTTGTGTGTTCGCCAGTCCTTCTCTTTGTCGCCGATGACATGGCCTCGCCCGTCCATCGTCCCGTCGGCGGTCTTGCATACCATCTCGGCTCGACCGTCGCCGTCAAGGTCGTAAACCATGAACTGGGTGTAGTGCTCGCCTTCGCGAATGTTGATCCCGAGGTCGATCCGCCAGAGAAGTGTCCCATCCAGCTCGTAGGCATCGAAAACGGGTGTCCCGGTGACACCCGCAAAGGAATTGTCCCGGCCGTGAGAGACTTGATGGAGGACGATCTCATAGTCCCCGTCGCCGTCGAGATCGCCGACGGAGGCGTCGCCCGGCCGGTATTCGGTTATCGGGCGGATGGGGATCTCGATATACTCGCGATCCCAGGCCTTCGCGGGCTCCGAAGGCGCCAGTTCCTCGCCGTGGAGGACGGGCCGGACGAAGTACTGAAGCTCCCGATTCGGATCGCCCCCGACATCGACGTAATTGCCGGCGCGTGTGATCGGGGCTTCGTTGACTCTCACGGGTACGCCGCCATCGCTGACACGGTACAGGTTGAAGGAAGTCTCTTCGGGATCAGTCGCGAATAAGCGCCAGCCGATGTAGACGCCACTGGGCTGCTTGATGGCCACGATTCCCCGCGTGAGATTCTCCATGTGACGTGGTGACGCCCCCCGGCACAGGTCCCCGAAACCTGTGGCCGCGGTCAGACTAAGGCCGAAGGCCAGAACGATTCGCATTGCACGGTGGTCCATGACTGTCACTCACACAGATGCCCACGCTGACGGAACGCGCATTTTGGACTTGTGCCTTGGGACGGCACATCATGTGGAGTCTACCACAGACTCGCTCTGTGCGACAGCCCAGACAGTGTGGGAAATTCTCATAGTATATGGGTGTGTCATTGACAGAAGACACGGCATATGTTTAGAATGGCGAATATGGGTATATGTAGTGCAGGTAGGTAGGGGGGTGTCGCGGAGTTCTCCCACGAGATTGTGCATCCGTAGGTGCAGTGGTTTCATTATGTACTCTTGGAGGATTATCATGAGTAACAGAAGCATTTTCGCCACGCGACGTTCTGCATGGATTTGGGCTGCGATCCTTGCGGCGCTGGCGATGGACCTGGTGGCCCAGGCGGGGACGTTCACCATCGTGGACCTGCCCGCGACGGGCACCGATGCAGCCATTGGTATCGACAGCACGAAAGAGTACACGCACGCCTTTGATTTTGGGTCCGGTACGGTGACTGCTGTCAATGGCGTGGCTTTCGAGCAGGGCCCCAATGCGAGTTTCACCGCCGCGTTTGCAGGCACCAGCCGGCAGGGATATGGCTACACCATCACGGACACGCGGAGCTCCGTGGCCATCAACATTCACGAGGGCAGCGACCCCTCGGACCAGTGCGATGGCAGCTCGGCTGAGCTCCTGCGAGATATGATCTACCACGCGAGTTCGACCACGATACTCGCGGGTGTCGTGGTCACCCTGTCCGACCTTACGCCGGGGATCACTTATTCTACTCGTTACTACTACCGCTCGTGGGGCAGCGGGGAAACCGCTCGCACCATCACCGTCCAGGGCGACGGCGGGCAGAATGGGGTGTTCACCGACACGATCGACATCGAGATCGATGGCGGCGGCGCCCACTATCTGGACTACACGTTCGTTGCGGACGACACCGACGTGACCCTCAAGTTCCTCACCAACGACGACAACAACGGTGTTCACCTGTACGGCCTGACCAATGAAGTGGCCAGCGCACCGGGCAGCGCCGCTCTGCCGAATCCGGCCAATGCCTCGACCGACGTCCTTCGTGACGCCGTGCTCTCATGGCAGGCGGATGATGCGGCCAATACGCACGATGTCTATTTGGGCACGTCGCGCGAGGCTGTCGAGGCGGCCTCCACGGCCGATCCCATGGGCGTCCTCGTCAGCGCGGGCCAGCAGGAAACGACCTTCGACGCCGGCCGGCTCGAGTTGGGCCAGACCTATTACTGGCGCGTCGATGAGGTCGGCATGTCAGTCGTGCGGGGTACTGTCTGGAGTTTCACCGTCGAGCCATTGTCCTATGCCGTCGCCGGCGCCAGTGTTGCCGCCACGGCGTCCAGCATGGCCGGCGAGACTATGGGACCCGAGAAGACTATCGATGGCTCCGGCCTCAACGCCTCGGACCAGCACTCCTCGACGTCCACCCAGATGTGGCTCAGTGCGATGGGCGACACGGAACCCTGGATTCAGTATGAGTTCGATCAGGTGTACAGGCTGGACAAGATGCTGGTCTGGAACTCGAACCAGGCCGTCGAAACGGCCATCGGCTGGGGTGTCAAGGCGGTGACGATCGAGGTTTCCCTCGACGGCGAAGCCTGGACGGCGGTCGGTGATTTCGAGTTCGCACAGGCCACCGGGGCGGATATCTATGCGGCCAATACGACCGTGGACTTCGCCGGAGCGGCCGGCAAGTACGTGAAACTGGTGATCGGCGGCAACTGGGGCAGCGCCGTCCAGCAGTATGGTCTGAGCGAGGTCCGTTTCTTCCAGATCCCGACGTATGCCGGCAGTCCCATCCCGATGTCCGGAAAGACCGGCCTGGTACCGGCGCTGACTCTGAGTTGGAGGCCAGGGCGCGAGGCCGCGTCACACCAGGTCTTCCTGGGGATTGATGTCAATGACCTACCTCTCATTGACACTGTCGACGACACCACCTGTCACGTGGATCTGACCCTGGAGCGAACCTACTACTGGAAGGTGGCCGAGGTGAACGACGCCGAGACGCCCAGTACGTGGGAAAGCCCGGTCTGGAGCTTCTCGACGGGCGACTCGCTCGTTGTCGATGATTTCGAGGGCTACGACGACGTCCAGGAGGCCGGCACCGCCATCTTCCAGGCGTGGATCGATGGCTGGGGGGTGGACGAGAACGGCTCGCTCGTCGGCTACGATGCGGAGCCCTTTGCCGAACAGACGATTGTCTTCAGTGGCGCTCAGTCCATGCCGTTCGCCTACGACAACACCATGGCCGCCTATTCGGAGGCCGAGTACACCTTCGAGGAGGCTCGGGACTGGACGAAGTATGACATCCAGACCCTGGCGATGTGGTTCCTCGGCGATTCGGCTAACTCCGGCACCGGCCAACTCTATGTCAGGATCAACGGCACCAAGGTGCTCTATGGCGGTGCGGCGGCCGACCTGACGATTGGAGCCTGGATGCCCTGGACGCTCGATCTGGCTGCCACCGGCGTGAATCTGAAGAAGGTCACGAAGCTGGCAGTCGGTGTCGAAGGCAGCGGGGCGGCGGGCAATCTGCTGATTGATGAAATCCGCCTGTACCCAGTCGCCGGCACCACCGTAGCGCCGGTCGATCCGGGCGCAACGGGCCTCATCGCCTGGTACACGTTCGATGGGGACGCCAAGGATTCCGCCGGCAGCCATCACGGTACGACCGTCGGTTCACCGGGCTTCGTCGCCGGCAAGATCGGTCAAGCTCTCGATATGGGCCTCGACCAGCAGTACGTCACCGTGGCATATGCCGCCGACCTGGCAATGAACTCCTTCACCATCGCCGCGTGGGTCAACGTCTACGACACGTCGGCGCTGCGAGCCATTCTCGGCACCCGTTTCAACAGCGACAATACCTTCGATGTGAAGGTCGAAGCCACCCGCATACACGGTGACATTGGCGATGGTTCTGCCTGGTTGAACACCTCTGTGGACATCACTCAGGCCCAGGGGGGCGTCATCGACGCGGGCACTTGGCACCAGGTTACCTACGTGATCGACAACGCGGCGCAACGCGCCTTCATGTACCTGGATGGTGCGCTGGCCTCGACCGTGACCTTCTCGGGTACGCCGCTGTTCATGAAGCCCGATCAGGAGCTTCGTATCGGGAACTGTTCCGGGACCGAGTACATGCACGGCATGATCGACGATGTTCGCATCTACAACCGCGCTCTGTCTCAGGCGGAAGTTGCGGGTCTTGTTGGCCGAACGGGAGCGATCTACGTTGCCCCGCAAGGGAAATGACTGCGGCCGAGACGGCAGGGCCTTCGGGCCCATGCGTCCGCTGTGACCTGGAGACGGACCATTGACAGGTAGGAACCGGGGGATGCCGTACGTCATCCGGTGCGTCACGACCGGAGATGTTCACGGCGTCCCCCGTTGTTCTGGGGGCCGGCGCCGACGGCGTGCTCATCACGTCCAACGGGCAGACGAGGATCACAGGCAGACAATTGAGGCAGGCGTATTCCGGAGTTGTACGGATTGCAGAGCGGGCCATCGCGGCGCAAAGGCAACGGATGGGAGCTGGGGCGTGATTCTCACGACTCGGCGGTATCCGGAGGAGGATGCCTGTCTGTCAGACGAGGGAGGCCGGGACTCGGCTGAGCGTCCAGTAATTCCGGACGGTCCTGACAGTCTCTGCGAGGCCGGCGTAGTCGCTCGATTTCAGCATATAGCCGGCAACACCCAAGTTGAAGCTGTCGACGATATCCTGGGCTTTGTCTGAGCCTGTCATTGCGACGATCGGTATATCGCTCAGATGCGGATCGCCTTTGATGACCCCGAGGAGGGTCAGACCGCCGGTCCCCGGCAGGTTCAGATCGAGCAGGATCAATGCGGGCCGCGCGTTGGCCGGCGAACGCAGATACGCCAGAGTCTCCTCGGCGGACGAGGCATGGATTAGGGCCGCCGCAGTGTTCGAGTCGCTGAGGGCTCGCCGGATCGCCTGGGCGTCGACAGGATCGTCTTCAACCAGCAGTATGGGCTTGGCACATGACATGGGCGTCCTCCGTCTTCTCTTCAGGAAGCTCGCTGAGCGTCCAGTACACGTCGATCGTCCGGACCGCCTCCACGAAGTTCTTGTAGTCAACGGGCTTGATGATGTAACCGGCCACACTGAGCCGGAAGCTCTCCACGACGTCCCGTTCCTCGCTGGAGGTGGTCAGGACGACGACAGGGATACTCTTGAGTATGGGGTCGGCCTTGGCGATTCTCAGGAATTCCGTGCCGTTCATCTTGGGCATGTTCAGATCCAGTAGGATGACGCACGGCTTCTCATTCGTCGCATCCTGTAGATAGGCCAGCGCTTCCTCACCGTTGATGACGTGCTGCAGCGGGTTGGTCACCCTCAGCTCACGAAATGCCCTTCGCACCGTCATGGCATCAATGCTATCGTCTTCAACGAGCAGCACAGGTCTGGAGTTTCTCATTCTGTAATTCCCCCTGGATTCTCTGAGGTAACGTAAAGAAGAAGGTACTTCCCTCGCCGAGCGTGGACTCCACCCAGACTCTCCCTCCGTTCAGTTCAACGATTTTCTTGACGAGCGTCAGTCCAATGCCGGTGCTTTCACTTTCATCTCGTGGCGACAGCGTTTGGAACAACTGGAAGATCCGCTCGTAGTATCTCTCGTCGATCCCAGGCCCGTTGTCCGCGATGCTGAATGTCCACCATCCGTCGTCGTCACGGCACCCGATTGTGATGTGCCCCTGTGGCTTGTCCATGTACTTGATGGCGTTGCTGATGAGGTTCTGGAAGACCTGGGTGATGCGAGTCCGCTCGCCTACCACCACAGGCAATGCATCGCGGATTGTGATCTCAACGTGGTCGGGAGGGGCCAATAGATCCACAATCTGTGGCACCAGCTCGTGGAGATCCACGGGAGTCCGATTCTCGGTGACTCGGCCGATTCTCGAATACTGGAGGATTCCGTCGATCAGATCGTGCATCCGGTCAACCCGGCTGAGCATTAGCGACAGTTGCTCTTTTGAGTCTGCGTCGAGCCGGTCCACACAGTCTTCGGCAATCCAACCCGCCAAGGTCTTGATGCCTCGCAACGGGGCCTTGAGGTCATGCGAGACCACGTACGCAAAGTCGTTCAGTTCTTTATTCACCCTTGCGAACTGCTGGTTCGCGTTTTCCAACTCGCTCACGAGCTTCGTCTGTGAGGTGATGTCTCGGAAGCTCCAGACGCGTCCCAGGATCTGGCCATCCAGGATTTGCGGCTTCGAGTATCTATCGAAGACCCGTCCGTCCTTGAAGTGGACCACGTCGTTGGCCTCGGCCGTCGGGTCGGCATATAATTGATGGACCTTGGCCAGGAAGGTCTCAGGGGCCTGCAGTTGATCCAGCACAAACGATAACAGTTGTTCGTCCTGGCCCGAGGCAACGACAGAGTCCGGGATCCGCCACATAGCGACGAACTTCCGGTTGAACCCCTTGATCTGCCTGGATTGATCGACCACGAGAATGCCGTCTGCGGTTGACTCCAGCGTCGCTGCCAGCAGGGACAGAGAGTGCCTCAGTTCGTCGTCGGCCGCCTCGCGGACCACCATCTCCTGCCGTAACCTGCTGTTGATCTCCGTGAGTTCCTGCGAACTGATATCCAGTGACCGTTCGATCAGACGCCGATCGGCGTCGAAACCATCATAGGCATCGCTGATCGCCGCAAACAGAGACCGCAGACCTTCGGGAACGGCATCTGTGCTGCCGAAGTGCTTCACCATCTGTCGCTGCAGCAACTTGTTCATGATTGGGGCGATTACTCTGAGAAGGTCGTGATTGTCATGGTTTGATTGTGCAGCTCGGCCTGCTTGCGGTCGAGTCCGACGGGGCAGATCTCCCCATATGAGTAGAAGCCCGTCATCGCCGTGCTCTGGCCGAGTGTCTCTCGGACGCTTTCCACCTCCTCGTCGACGCGTTGTTTCAATACGAGCTTGCGGCCCACACAACTGACGAGTATGGCCAGAGAGGGAGCGGGTTCGCCATCGGCCCGGCATTGACGGGCCGAACCGGCGGCGCCGTCCACAAGACACTCGAAATTGGCTTTCATAAGACGGGCGCGACTACCCTCTGGCACATCCCCGGCGAAGGTCATGCTACCGGTTTCTTCGTCGACGGCGAGGATCGTGCGGACGAGACGCTCCTCCCTGTCATCGAGCGCCAGACTCAGGGGAAACAGCAACCCCGTCGCAGGCAGTCCGCTGGCTTGTTCGCCGAGATACCTCCTGTAGAGTTCCAGCACCGATTGTCCATCCAGTTCGTATACGACGTTTGCCTTCGATTTGGTGACAAGGCGATCCGGCCCAAAGGAGTCCCAGCCCCCGCGGGACCCGTAGCGGACCTGCAGGGCCTTCCCGTAGAAACCGATTGCGACGACCGTCTTGTTGTCGGAGACCGTGTCCAGAAAGACGGCAGTCTGCTCGAACCGGCCTTGGTCTCCCGCCAGGCCGCCGGTGACGGCCACCTCGGGTGAGAGCTTGCTCTGGAGACCCTGGGCCAGAGCGCTGCCGTTGATGCTCAGGCCGTCCGACAGGACAAAGACATGCGTCAGACCGTCCTGATCGAGCGCGTCGGCCAATCTCACGCCGGCGCTGTAGCTGTCCTCCATACCGTTCACCGTTGTCTGGGTGAACTGCAACTCGGTACCCTCGAAGAACACTCCCGTCGCCGTGATGGAACCGTCAAACACTCGATCCCCCAGGATCTCGCCAGCAGTCGAGCAACCGACGATCCTCGCCTTGGGGAACAGCTCGCGGATGTCATCGATGCATTGTTTTCGCCTGAGCAGATCGACGTCACCGAACAAGAGAGCCAATTGTGCCTCATGGCTTGCCCCGTTGCGGGACACAAGTTGCCAACCCTTTTCTGTGGTCCACTGTCTCTGTGCGATCTTCATAGTCTTCTCCCGCGGTAGATGGTATCCCTCCGGAACCTGAGTACGTCCGGCGCGCCAGCAGAACGCTGACATGGCTTGATATCGACACAAGCGACACGTTGCTGTAGTGGTCCATCGATGTCGTGGGAGGGACAGCGGGTGTCACGCCGGGGTTCTGACCCAGACAAGTCGCGCGCCGTGGGAGGATAGCTGTCCGCGTAGCGAAGAGTTAACGGACGTGCGGATTGCGCTCGACACGGGTATATGGTAGATAGACCGTCCTCACCGACAGAAAAAATACTATCTGTATGAGGGGGATTCCTGGTTTTGGGACGTTGGTTTCAGCGCGCAGTGACTATCCGGACATAGGGGGGATGTTGCCTGCGTGGCCGTAGCCGATCTCGGACTGCCTGGTTGAGACCATTGTCTCTCTTGCGTGACTGTAGTGGGTCAGCAGATACGTCTTGTCCGGCCCGCCGAGATGCTCCCAGGGCAGGACTTCGTCGGTTGTGAAGGATCGTTGAGCGGCGGTCTCAAGGTCCATCCCGGCGTCAGCAAAGGCCTCTCGCCAGATCGCGTACTTGAAGCAGTCGTTCCAGAGGTCGAATCGGGCGCCTCTTCGCCAGGCAGCCTCGATGACATCGGCGCATCGCCGGTCTCCCCGTCCCATTGCGGCTTCGAGAATGCTCTGGTCGATCTCATGGAATTTGAACGTGAGGAACTTCGCCCGCAGCCGCAACTTCTCGTCGATGATTGCGCGTCTGGCCTGTTCGAAGTACTCGCGGGGCCGTTGCGGCAGCCAGCCAAAGGGCGTATGGGGCTTGGGCACGAACCAACTGACGGTCACATTGATGCTGCCGGTCTTTCCGTCCACGCCTCTGCGGAGGGTCGCCAAGCGGCAACAGAGGTCAACGATGGCCTTTGCATCTTCCGGGGTCTCGCCGGGCAGGCCGACCATGAAGTAGAGTTTGAGCCTCTCCCAGCCCGCTCTGTATGCCTCCGCGACCGCGGCAAACAGGTCGCTGTCCTTCAATGGCTTGTTGATGATCTGCCGGAGCCTCTCGGCGGCGGCCTCCACCGCAATGGTCAGCCCGCTCTTTCGCACAGAGGTGAAGAGCTTCGGCACCAGGTGCAACTGCTGGTCCACGCGAAGGCTCGGAATCGAGAGCCCGACGTGCCTGCCCTCGAAATACGCCTGCAAACGGACCACGAGGTCCTCCAGATGGGGATAGTCCGCCGTGGACAGGCTCAGCAGGCTCACCGTGTCGAAGCCGCTTGCGTGGTAGGATGCCTTGGCCAGTTCGAGGATTCTCTCAACGCTACGGCATCGAATGGGACGCCGGCAGTAACTGGCCTGACAGAATCGGCACCGGCCGGGGCAACCCCGCATGATTTCGATGCTCACGCGCTCGTGGATCGCCTCGACGAATGGGACGATGGGTCGCACCGGTGCCGGGGCATTCTCGAAATCCTCCACGACGGCGCTCTCGAACCGCGTTCGTAGGCCTGGCTCGATCGCCCGGAAGGACGCGATCCGGGGGCCCTCGTATTCGAACTCGTAGAGCTGCGGGACATACGCCCACTCGAACCGCCGAGCGGCCTCCAGGAGCGTCCGACGCTTGTCCCAGCCGATGGACTTGGCTTCAACCAGCAGATTGGCGAGCTCCACAACCGCCCGTTCCGCTTCGCCGAGCACGATCAGGTCCAGGAAGTCGGCCATGGGCTCGCAGCAATTCGCCATGCCGCCCCCGGCGATGACCAGGGGATCCTCCTCGCGTCGCTCGTTCCGGCGAACATGAAGCCCCGCCAGATCGAGGATGTTCAGGACGTTTGTATAGCACAGCTCGTTCGTCAGGCCGAACCCGATCACATCGAACCCGGCAACAGCGGCCTTGGATTCCAGGCTGAACAATGGGATTCGCTTTCGCCGCAGGATGTCCTCCGCGTCTGTCCACGGCGAGAACACCCGTTCGGCGGCGACGCCCTCCATCTCATTGAGGATGTGGTACAGAATCGGCATGCCCGTATTGGACATACCGATCTCGTAGATATCGGGAAAACACAGGGCCACTGTCAGCCGGCACCGACTCAGGTCCTTGCGGACCTGGTTGATCTCGCCGCCGATATAGCGTGCAGGCTTCCGAACGAAGGGCAGGAGTTCCTGCTCGACTCGCCGGGCGATGATTTCTGTGTGATTGTCTTTCATGGAGCCATTATACATTTGGGATTTACGATTTTCGATTTGCGATTTACGATTGAGGCCGGTTGGATGGGGCAAACCCAAATCACCAACAGCAGGCTATAAGTCGCCCATTGAACAGGGATTTCATGAGGCAGGCAAGTCGTTTCGGGGCGGTTGCAGCGGGGCTGGTCCTCGTCCTGGGCTTTTTGTACATGGCGGTCAACACGCGGCGTCTGGTCCAGGTCGATAGTGGCAGTCGGGTAGTCATGGGCACGTTCTCTCGTGCGGTAGTGATTGCCCGGACGGAACGGGTGGCCCGTGCCTGTATCGAAGCAGCATTCGACGTGCAGGACCGCATCGAATCTCTGATGAGCTATCACCGGGACGATTCCGAGTTGAGCAAGGTCAACCGCTGTGCGGCCGAGGAACCTATCCCGGTGAACCCGATGACGTTCGAGGTCCTCCAGCGGGCCATCCGCTTCAGCGAGATTACGGACGGGACGTTCGATGTGACGGTGGGGCCCTTGGTGGACCTCTGGCGGGCTGCGGGGCAGACGGATGAGCCACCGACCGAAGAGGCCCTCGCCGAGGCCCGTCGGAAAGTCGGTTTCCAGAAGCTGATCCTGGACGACAAAGCGATGACAGTCCGCTTCGCCGAGGAAGGCATGAGAATCGACCTGGGTGGAATCGCCAAAGGCTACGCCGTGGACAAGGCCGTCGAGGCGATGAGAAAGCGCGGCGCCCTCGGGGGGATGGTGGACCTCGGCGGGAACATCCGTTGCTTTGGCCGAGCTCCACGCGGGCAGGAGAAATGGCGGATTGGAGTGCAGGATCCGAACGTCAGCCCCGATGATCTCAATCCGTCGAAGTACCTGCTGGTTCTGGAGATCGCAGACGCAAGCGCAGCCACCAGCGGCGACTATCGGCGGTTCGCCGTCGTCAAGGGCCGGAGGCAGAGCCACATCCTGGATACGCACAGCGGTCGAAGCGCCGACAAGCTGGTCAGTGATACGATTATCGCCCCGGACGCGACCTCTGCCGATGCCCTGTCCACTGCGGTGAACATCCTCGGGCCGGAGGCCGGTATGGCCCTGATCGAGCGTCTGCCCGGCGTCGAGGCCATCCTCATCCCCGCCGGCAAGGAGACCACGCTTCTCCACAGCAGCGGGGCCCGCGCGTACGTCCGCAAATAGACAATCGTACATAGTGAATCGCAAATGCCAAAGGATCGCCATGACCCTAATCAAATCACTCGCTTCACCACTCGTTTGGGTGCTGCTGCTGACGGCGGCGGGCCTGATCTTGACTCGGTTTGGTCACAACAAGAGGGGATTCAAGGTCGGGTGGCGCTGCCTGCTGGCCGGCGTGCTCATCCTGCTGGTTCTCAGTCTGAACCCGGTGGCGAACCTGCTGATGTATTCGCTGGAGTGCCGCTACCCGGCCGCTTCGCCCGAGATCTTGAAGACGCTCGACGTGATCGTCGTCCTCGGCGGCGGCACCTATCCCTCGGGCGGCCTGCGACAGGAGGCTGAACTGTCCCGGTACGCCTACCCCCGGCTGTATCACGGTGTGGAGTACTTCAAGGACAGCAGCGCCGCCGTGATTGCGTTCTGCGGCGGACCCTCGAGGCCGGGCGTCGAGAGCGAGGCCGACGTCATGCAGGGGATGGCCGTGGCGATGGGCGTGCCCCACGAACGGATGGTGGTTGAGCCGCATTCACTCAACACGATGGAGAACGTCGTCGGCTTGGCCGAGCTCCTGCCGAAAGGCGAGGGGCGACAAATCGGCGTGGTGACTTCGGCCGTCCACGTGATGCGCTCCAAACGCGTCTTCGAGCAGGTCTTCCCCCACGATACGATTGTGCCCATGCCCGTTCATTTTATGTACAACCCGGACCCGAGGATTGTCGTGAATATCACGCCCAAGGTTGCTCACCTCGAAATGAGCACGATGGCCCTGCACGAGTGGATCGGCCTGCTGTGGTACGCCGTGCGGTACTGATTGCACCGCCGCAATCTCCGATTCGTTGCTGGTCAGGTCGAGACCTCGGGCAGGTGGCGTTTGTAGATCTTCGCGAGGCCCCCTGCGGCGGTTTCGCGGTACAGGCTGGACAGGGCGTGGCCCGTCTCGGCCATGACCGAGACCACGTCGTCATAGCTGATGTGGTGCTGGCCGTCGGAGAGGAAGGCAAAGCGGGCACAACTGAGGGATCGCACCGCCGCATGGGCATTTCGCTCGATACAGGGGATTTGGACGAGGCCTGCCACCGGGTCACAGGTCAGGCCCAGGTGATGCTCCAGGCCCATCTCTGCGGCGTATTCGATCTGGCTGGGCGTCCCACCGAGCAATTGGGCGGCGGCGGCCGCTCCCATCGCGCAGGCGACGCCGATCTCGCCCTGGCAGCCGACCTCCGCCCCGGAGATTGAGGCGTTTGTCTTGGCCAAGTTGCCAAACAGGCTGGCGGTGGCCAGGGCCCGCAGGATGTCAGCCTTGTCCACGCGGTGCGCTTCGCGAAGGCGGTACAGGATCGCTGGCAGCACGCCACAGGCGCCACAGGTCGGCGCTGTCACGACCACGCCGCCGGCGGCGTTCTGCTCTGCGACCGCGTACGCGTAGGCCGCCAGCAGGGCCTCGGCGCGAAGCTCCGCGTTGAGCATACTCGCCTTGCGATGGAAGGACCCCGCCTTGCGAGACAGTCCCAGCGGCCCCGGCAGGGTGCCGGGCGTCCGCAGGCCGGTCTCCAGGGCGCTGCACATCGCGGCCCACATGGTCTCCAGGAAAGGCCAGATCTCCTTGCTCTCACAAGACTCGACGTACTCCCAGAACGATTGCCCCGAGCGCTCGCAGTGATGGAGGATCTGTTCGATGGTTGAAAGCGGATAGACGGATCTGCTGTCCGGGTCGTCCAGCAGGGCGCCGCCTCCCACGCTGAAGAAGGTCCGTGTGGCGGTGACCAACCCGGAGGCGTCCATCGCTTCGAAGACCATGCCCTTGGGATGGCCGGGCAGCTCTTCCCCTTGCTTCCACACGAATTGGACCGGTCGCGGGGCGAGGACCTCGCGGATAGCCACATCGGTCAAGTGTCCCCGGCCGGTGGCAGCGAGGCTGCCGTAGAGCGTTACGCGGATCGATGTGGCGCTGGCGTGATCTGCGACGAATATCTCTGCGGCCCGTCGTGGCGCCATCGTATGGCTGCTCGACGGGCCGTGTCCAATGCGATAGAGGTTCTTCAGTGTGTCCATGCCCTATTAT
>ENA-UPTA01004397-UPTA01004397.1-activated-sludge-metagenome-genome-assembly--contig:-NODE-4397-length-13351-cov-7.235033_pt1 | contig 13351 bp, 17 predicted proteins | sample MGYA00238184_ERZ773361 | MGnify/ENA primary metagenome ERZ773361 (study PRJEB29100, sample SAMN05720205) | activated sludge metagenome | isolation source: anaerobic digester from wastewater...
ATTCAAAAATTTCTTTCCTGCAAAGCTTGTACCTGATTTAAAATCTTTGTCTACAGACGGAATCATGTTTACTACAGCCATACCAATCAATAGTCCTAACATTGGAGCACCGATTATTCTTTGAGCTCCGCCTATATATGTTGCAACAAGAGCTATAATAATGCAGACAATTATTGCAAAAAGTTTCTTCTTATTCATGACATTTTCTCCTTCTAATTACATAATAATACCAAGCGTTCAAAAACACCATACTTAAAATTTAATCTTTCTCCGGTTTGTTAATTATTTTTTTAACGAAGTATGAGAAAATTATCTCCGGAAGAAATATTCTTCCGGATATAGTTTTCTTTAGCAGGTAGCTCCGCCTGTCATATGAAGTTCAGCTTCTAATATTTCTTGTTTTCTTTCAAATATTTCATCAGATAACAATTGAGCTTCAACATTTTCAAATCCGATTCTGTTTACTGTTTGAGCAACTCTTTCACCTGTTTGTCCTTGCTCCCTGTAAAGGAGTATCATTTTTTCAATAATTTCGAATACTTCTTCCTTTGTTTTAAATATTTTGTTTATGGGAACTCCGGGATTTACTCTTTTACCCCACATTCCGCCGATAAATACTTTATATCCTTTATCACCATCCGGAATGGCATCGAAATTACAAGTTCCTATACATTTTCCGCAGTTGTTGCAATCGTCACCGATTACTAATGTACCATCAACAACTTTTGCAGCACCAATTGGACATGCTTCTTCTACAGAGCATTTCTTGCAACCCATGCAAAGTTCTTCATCATAGTTAGGCACCATCTGCCCGATTACGCCGAGGTCATTTAATGAAGGCTTCATACAGTTATTTGGACATCCGCCTACACCTATTTTGAATTTATGCGGTAATTTTACCGGTGCATAACCTTCAAAAAATATATTGTGTATATCTTCTGATACATCAAAAGTATCAATTAATCCATGATGACAAACTGTACCCTTACAAGCTACTACCGGACGAACCTTAGAGCCTGTACCTCCTGTAACTAATCCTTCTTTTCCGATATAATCTTGGAATTCAGTGATTTTTTCATAAGGTATGCCTGGTACTTCAATTGTCAACCTTCTGGTAAATGTTACATCTCCGTTTCCAAATTTCTCTGCAGCTTCTCCTATTATTTTTTGTTGAGCTGCTGTAATCTTTCCGTTAACAGTAATAATTCGAGCAGAAAAATTGTCTGTACCCTTATTTCTTAAAAAACCAAGAGCTTTAACAGCCTTTTCCTCTGCAGGTGTAACTTTTAAATTTGCCATAATTTTATTCTCCTCTTCTTAAATCTATATTATTTATTTTAATTCATTAAACATAGTACCGGCTTCAAGTACTAAGGTATTTGTATATCCGAAACCTTTTAATCTCTGCTGCAGCATATAGGATCTCTTGCCTTTATCACATACTAACAATAGTTTTTCATCTTTATCAAATTCAGGCAATTCTTTATGTGCCTTTGAAATATCTACATAAGGAGCACCTGTAATTTTAGGAACTATTGATGAATCTATAATCTTATATCCGTCAGCCTTGCCCTCTTTATATTCTCTTGGTGTAACAGAAACCAAATTACCGTTTATTTTATTTAATAAAACATTTACGGTAGCCGCAAAAGGATGTATTGCTGTTGAAAATGGGGGAGCATAAGCATAGTCGAGATTTTGAATATCTTCTAACTTTGCATCTAATCCGATTGCCGTAACAGCCATATCTACTATCTTGTCAATATTGCCTTCACCGACAACTTGTACACCCAACAGTTTCTTTGAAACTTTATCTGCAATCATCTTTATGATAAAAACTGAAGCACCGGGATAATATTTTGCTTTGTCTTCCATTACGGTAGTAACAGTTTCTACATTATAACCCTCTGACTTAGCAGCGTCTTCCGTCAAACCGGTTTTTCCGGCATTAATTCCCGGAAGTTTAACAACTGCTGTTCCAATAGCACCTTTGTAATTTAAATTGTTTCCATTTATGTTTTGTGCTAATATTCTTCCTTCAATATTGGCAGTAGAGCCCATGGGAGCATAAGCACCTTTACCGGTAATAATGTTTGTAACAAAAGCACAATCACCTACTGCATAAATATCTTTGATATTGGTTTCAAGTTTTTCATTAACCTTGATAGCTCTATTTGGTGCTAATTCAATACCGCTACCGTTTAAAAAAGCTGTATTAGGCCTTATACCTATTGATAAAACTACTGCATCTGCTTTCATGGTACGATTGTTTGTTTTGATTTTTTCAACTTTTCCATCGCCCAATATAGCTTCTAAACCGGTTTCGGTAAATGTTATAATTCGTTGGTCAGCCAAATAGTTATCAACATAATTTGCAATTTCCGGTTCAAATCCGGGGAGAATCTGTCCGGCCATATCAATTACCGAAGTATTGACGCCTTGAGCCGTTAAGTTTTCAGCAACCTCTAATCCTATAAATCCGCCTCCGACAACTACTGCTCTCTTTATTTTGCCTTCATCAACTGCTTCACGTAATTTTATGGCATCTTCGGGAGTTCTCATAAAGTATACTCCATCAAGGTCAATTCCCTCTATCGGAGGTTTAATCGGTTCAGCACCGGTTGCAATTACTAATATGTCATATGAATATGTAGCAGTTTCATTTGTAATTAAGTTTAATGCTTCTACGGTTTTTTCTTCAGGATTAACCTTAGTTACTTCTACTTCAGTCAATACTTCTACACCTGTCAATTCAGAAAATTGCTTTGGTGTATTTTGGATTAAGTCTTCTTGTTTTTCAATTACATTTCCTACATAATAGGGCAGCCCGCACCCGGCATAAGATATATCTTTACCCTTAGTAAGTATCTTTACATTGTGGTTATAATTATCACGCTTTAGCTTTGCCGCTACCTTAGTACCTGCAGCTACGCCTCCAATTATAATAATATTCATAAACGCACCTTCCTTTGTGTATTATTTAACAAGACATTTATGTATAATATAACACTTGCTTTATAATTAGTAAAATGATAAAATCTTATCATAATCATAGGCAAAACCTATGATGTTGAAAAGGAGAGTTCTCATGACTATCAGGCATTTAAAAATATTTATTGAAGTGGCACAATGCGGCAATATGACTGCAGCAGCTTCAAAGCTTTTTATTTCACAACCTACGGCAAGTCAAGCTATAAGAGAATTAGAAGAGCATTATGGCATATTGTTATTTGAACGGCTTAGCAAAAGGCTGTATATTACTGAAGCAGGTAAAAAACTATTGTTTTATGCAAAAGAAGTGGTAAAAGAATTCGACAGCTTAGAGAGTAAGATGAGTAATTTGAACAGGAAAGAGAAAATAAGAGTTGGGGCTACAATATCTGTCGGAGATTGTATTTTAAGCGATTTAATACACAGATGCATAGAAGAAAATCCAAATGTAGAAATATATTCTTTTGTAGGAAACACTGAAACGATAGAGGAAAAATTATTAAGCAATGAATTGGATATTGCAATAGTAGAAGGTAAAGTTAAAAGTCAAGACTTAATTGTTAAGCCTGAATTAGAAGATTATTTAGTCTTAATATGCAGTACTAAACACCCCTTTGCTCAGAAAAAGATAATTAAAACAGACGAGCTTCGTGATGAAAATTTTGCAATGAGAGAGAAAGGCAGCGGAACCAGGGAGCTATTTGAAGAATACATGCTTAATAACGGAATGCCCATAAAGGTTGTTTTTGAAGGAAATACCCCTCAATCCATCAAGCAGGAAGTTATTCATAACAATTGCCTGTCAGTTATATCTATTTGTTTGGTAGAAAATGAAATAAAGGATTCTCTTATTCATGTTATTGAAAATGAAGAAAACACTTGGAACAGGCACTTCAGCCTAGTATACCATAAAGATAAATTATTGACTGATGCAATAAAGTCTCTAATAAATATTGTAAAGGATTATAGGTATATACCCTCTAAAGCAATAGTTAATCCGGGTATTTTAAGAAAGTAATTAATCAATAGGTTTTACCTATAACAGTGATAATATATTATTATTTTTAATTAAACTGCTTAGATGTTATTATAAACATAAAGTATGTGTATTAATTAACAATGATAATATATTTTTTTATAGGAAAGATGGTGGTAGTATGATAAGCAAAAAGAAAAATCTGTTTCTTATATTAACGCTGATATTGATGCTGATTACAGCAGCTTGCAGCAAAGAAACAAACAATGTGGAAGCAATAAATATAGATAATCAAGATGCTGAAGAAAATTATTACATATTTTCAGATGCATTGGGTACAGAGGTTGTTTTAGAAAGAAAACCTGAAAGAGTAGTATCTTTATTGGGGTCCTATTCGGAAACCTGGGCTTTGGCAGGTGGAAGCTTAGCAGGTGTTACCGATGATGTTCAGAAGGAAGGACGCATGGAAATAACAAATGACATTCAAATTGTAGGTACCGTAAAGGAACCAAATTTAGAAGGAATATTATCACTGAACCCTGATTTTGTAATACTGACTCCCGATGTTGACAACCAGGTGAAAATTGCAGAAACCTTAAAACAATTAAATATTAATCACGCTTTTTTTAAAGTGGAAGAGTTTGAAGATTATTTAAACATGTTAAATATATGTACTGATATAACAGGCAGAAAAGACTTATATGAAGAAAACGGACTTAAAATCAAAAAAGATATTGATGATATATTGTATAAGGTAGAAGGTGCAAAAAAAGAAGAACTTAAAGTTTTATTTGTTCGTGCCTTTTCAAGCGGAGCAAAAGCTAAGAAAGATGACAATATGACTTGTACAATGCTGAAAAATTTAGGAACCGTCAACATTGCAGCTCAGCACCCGTCATTATTGGAGGATATAAGCATTGAAGAAATTATTGAAGAAGATCCTGATTTCATATTTGTAACAACTATGGGAGATGAACAAAAAGCAATAGATGCACTAAAAACCGGCATAGAAACAAATCCGGCCTGGAACAGCTTATCTGCTGTAGAAAATGACAGGTATATCATACTGCCAAAAGAATTGTTCCACTATAAACCAAATGCAAAATGGGGTGAAAGCTATAGATACCTTGCAGAAATTATCTATCCCGAAATCTTCAATTAATTACAAAAAAGCTTATAACTTTTTTGTTATAAGCTTTCTGTTAATCCTATTAATAGTACTTATTTTTACTAGCATATCCGTCGGTTCTTCAAGTATCGAAATATCCGATATATTTAATGCCATATCCGGTAATGGCCAGCTAACATCTGAATATAAAATTATTAACTATGTACGGATACCAAGGACCCTGTCAGCAATAATAGCAGGAAGCGGATTAGCTATATCCGGACTGATTTTGCAGTCTGTGTTAAACAATGCCTTGGCAAGTCCCACTATAATTGGAGTAAATTCAGGAGCAGGTCTGTTTACAGCACTGGCTACAGCATTTTTGCCTGCTAACCTTAGCATAATGCCCCTAGCTGCATTTTTAGGTGCATTTTTGGCCACCATAGCAGTATATTACGTGGCAAGAAAAACAGGGGCATCACGAATGACAATTATATTGGCAGGTGTTGCGGTATCCAGCCTTGTAGGTGCAATGACCGATACGGTTTTAATTCTTTTTCCGGATACTGTAATAAGCAGGACTTCATTTATAATCGGCGGACTATCGGGAGTTACAATGAACAGGCTCTTAATGCCTGGAATCATAATATTTATTTCCCTTATAACAACATTTATATTCAGTTACGATTTAAATGTTTTATCCTTAGGGGACCAAACTAGCAAGTCTCTTGGACTAAATGTAGATAAAACCCGTTTCTTATTTATAATACTGTCTTCACTGTTATCGGGCAGTGTCATAAGTTTTGCAGGGCTCTTAGGCTTCATAGGCCTTATAGTTCCCCATATATCAAGGCTTATAGTCGGCTATGACAACAGAATATTAATTCCGACAAGTGTTTTAATAGGAAGCTCTTTTGCATTATTTTGCGATATATTGGCTCGTACTATATTTGCACCTTATGAGGTACCTGTTGGAATTATTATGTCATTTTTGGGAAGTCCGTTTTTTATATATTTATTGCTTAACAAGAAAAGGAGGCTTATGTATGATTAAATTGAATAATGTAACATCAGGGTATATGGGTGTCAATATAATTAAAAATATAAGCCTGTCCTTTGAAAAGGGCAAAATTATAAGCATTATCGGTAAAAACGGATGCGGGAAAACCACCCTCCTAAAAACAGCTTCGAAAATTATTGAGCCCTTTTCCGGAGATATTTTATTAAACGGAAAAAATCTATTTGATATGACGAGCAAAGAATCCGCCAAAATTATTTCATACCTGCCTCAAAACAGAGATATACCCAATATAAGAGTTTATGATTTAGTTATGCACGGCAGATTTCCTTATTTAGGATTCCCGAGAATACCTGCATATGAGGATAAAATTAAAGTACAGGAAGCCCTTCATGTATTGGAAATTGAAAAATATAAAAACAAAAACATAAGAGAACTTTCAGGCGGACAAAGGCAGAAAGTATATATAGCAATGGTATTAGCACAAGATACAGATATAGTTTTCTTGGACGAGCCGACCACATACTTAGATATAAATCATCAGTTGGAAATTTTGGAAATTGTAAAAGATTTAAAAAAAATGGGCAAGACTGTTGTTATGGTTATACATGACTTAAACAGCGCCCTCACTTATTCCGATATGGTTTGTTTAATGGATAAGGGAGAAATAAAAATTTACGATAAACCTCAAGTGGTATATGAGAGCGGAAAAATAGAAGAAATATTTAACGTAAAATGTCATGAGGTAGGTGCCTATGATAAATATGAGAAACAATATATATTTTCATATATGTCAGCCTAATCGCACTCGAGTGCTATACTCTTAGCGAGCCTCGAAATCCCCTGGCACCATAATAGGATTCTGCTCCATTGTGGTATACAAACACAGTATCATAGCGGCGATCACAAAATAAGGCGCCTCCGAGTTTTCTGATTTTATCGGGTGTTTTGACCCAGCTTGATGTTTTCAGGTCAAAACTTCCAAGCTTCTGTAATTCTCGGTACTGTTCTTCGGTTAAAATCTCAATCCCCATTTCATGGGCTGTATTAATTGCGCTGTTTTCAGGTTTGTTTTTCTTTCTTGACTCCAATGCTTCATTGTCATAGCAAAAATTTCTTCTGCCAATGGGGCTTTCCGGAGAACAGTCAAAAAAAATGTATTCATCCGTATTTTCATCATAAGCAATAACATCCGGCTCTCCGCCGGTTTTTTCCATTTCGTTTAGTGACCAAAGCTTTCCGGGATTAGCTTTCAGCTTTACTTGTATTTTATCCCATACAAGGTCTTTGTGACGATTCATGTTTTTCTCAAAGCGGTCTTTCAATATTTTAATTATCTCCTCACATTGTTCTATGGTTAACTCTTTTTTATTTGCAGTATTTATATTTTTCATATGGATTCCTTCCTGATAACATTAGTTTAATTTGGTTTTTTATTTATATACCCATAAACACACAAATTTAAAACCTGCCATTATTAAAAAGCAAAAAAAAACAAAACCCTGTATTCAAAGATAAAGTTAGTTATAAATTAAAAACTTAATAATAATATTGTTTATTCAATTATAAATATATTATAATGGAATTCATAACAAAATTAATTATTTAAGGATGCTTAGCATGAAGAAAAAAACAGATTTTATATTAGGAATGCTATTTGCAGCTGCTACCATAATTTTTATAGTAATATTTCTTACCAATAATATATTTTTCAATTGGGCTTTTGAAAGACATCATAATATATTAAGCTGGTATATCAGACCCTTATTTATAATACCAATGGTTATATTTGCTTTTAAGAAAAGTTTGACCGGTATATTCGCTTCTATATTTGCTCTATTTACAAGTATGTTCTGGTTTCCTGTTCCGGCAGAAAAAAGTCCTCAGGTTTTAGAATTTTTGGCTTTTGAAATGGACTACTTAAAGGGTGCATGGACAGCACCAAAAATAATAATGAGTTTAGCTGTACCTCTATTCTTTTTTATGCTTCTTACAGCAGCATGGAAAAGAAACCTAAAATGGCTTTTAGGTGTTGTCATAGGTGCAGCTCTTTTGAAAATTATTTGGAGTATTGCATTCAGCGGCGAAGCAGGAATGTCTATTTTAAAACCCGCATTAATCGGTTTAATAGTCTGCATCGTTGGATTATATTATTATTTTAAAAAACATTAGCGAACAGAGAATCAATAGTGCTCTTTATTGGAAATGTAATGTTCATGTTTAATACCTCCAATATCTAAAGAATAAAAATATTGTTTAAGTTTCTGCCCCTTGATGATACAGGGCTTTATCCTGATACATATTCGCATCTGCCTCTTTGAACAAGTTCATTATGTTGCCTGTTTTTTCGGTTGACATCGCATTAAAGTCATCAATATCTAACATAATCAAAGAAATCGTACGGTTTTGTTCCCCTACATATGTAAGTAAATTACTCTCTATGTTTCTCCGGTTGTTTAGACCGGTTAGTGAATCCCGTGTTATAGCCTCATTTTCTTTATTGAGTAGAATCAAGATGCTGGAGATTACCGTACAGGGCCATATCATACTGAATACCGATATTATATAGTAGTGTTTCGGCTATGTTTAATGTGATCATAATTTGTCCTTTTTAGAAAATTACTAACTGTGCATTATTAATTTTTAATAAAAATCATGCAAAAGAGCTTAGCTTAAATAGTATAACATAAAATATAGATTTCATATATCTTTTATTATTCTGTTATGTCATCATAGTAAAACTGAACGATTTTTTTCAGGTCATCCGGTTTTATCTCAATCTGATATCCTATCTTTCCAGCACTGACAAAAATTGTATCCTGACCTACAGCACTTTCGTCCACAACCGTAGTGAACCTTTTTTTCATGCCAATCGGTGAACATCCGCCGTGGATATATCCGGTAAGGGGCAGCAATTCTTTCGTCTTGATCATCTCAACGGACTTCTCATTCACAGCTTTTGCCGCTTTTCGCAAATTTAGTTCTCTGTCTACAGGAACTACAAAAACATAGTGTTCGCCGGATTTCCCCACAGTAACAAGCGTTTTAAACACCCGGTTTTCATCCTGGCCGAGTACAGATGCTACTTCAATACCGCTTATGGCAGCCGTATCTACATAGCAATGGTGACGGTAGGGTATCTTTGCTTGTTCCAGCAACCTCATAACATTGGTTTTTTGCTCTCCTTGTTTCTTTTCACTCTTTCCCATAGGTCTCACCCCTGATTCCATTTCATCCTAAGCATAAGCAAAGGACCTTATTATATTAATTATAATCAAAAAATTCTTCTTGTATATAAAATATTATCTTGTATGAAATTTATAATGCAAAACCCTTCAGAGGTATGGTATAATCTGTTAACAGATTCAATAAGCAGATTAAAAAACTACAGGGGTATATATGAAAAAACATAACCATTATGAAACCTTGTTCAGAAAAAATAAAAATACAGGCCGTGTAATTATAGATATTGCTTTGGGAGATTATATCGAGTTCTTTAATGAATGGGATAATTCCGCCTTTAAGATGCGTGACATACATTCAGACTTGGTCAGATTTCTTGACTTATGTTCAGATTATATCCCCCTGCGAAAAAAGATAGAAATTGTTTTTTCTATTGAAGCAAGTGAAGCGGATAAAGAAAGAGAAGATTCAATCCGTTTAAGTTACAGCAATTACTATAATGCTTTGAAACGTTTGGAGAGCCGTAAAGCAAACAGATATATCAGGATGTCGATAATTCTGCTTATTATATCCCTTATATTGCTGACATCGTATGGATTTTTCTACGAAATTCAAGTAGAAACAATTGGTTCATTGGTTTTGCTTGAAAGCTTACTGATCGGTGGATGGGTTTTTGCCTGGGAGGCTGTACATACCCTGTTTATTGATATTATAGAGCCGGTACGAAGAATCCGTGAAATACAGCGATTTATTGAGGCAGATATCACTTTTGTCCATACGGGTTCCAATAATAAAGAATCAATTTAAATACTTATCTAATTGATAATTCCGCAGGGTTTGTTCTGCGGAATTATTCCCTACTTACCACTTCATTTGTTTGCTATCAGTTCCAGTGATTTTTCAATATCTTTAAATATTAGTTTTTGCATGGTTTCCTTGTATTTTTTGGGCTCTGCTTTGAGTAAAGCACTGACTATTTTCTCTTTTAAATTCGGCTTGTGTTCTGCAATTATCGGAAGAAGCTGTATGCATTGTCTTGCTGTAATAGGTTTTTCATCCAAGATATGTTCAAGGAATTTATCTATGATTCCATCTAATTTGCAGTCTTTGTCCCATTGAGCGTTTGCAGCAATCATATGTATTCCTCTAGCCCTGATGTATGAACTTGAATCATCCAGCATCTCTGTAAAGTAGTCGAAATAGGAGTATACCTTATCCGAGTTCGAACTTTCCGCTTGCAGTTGCTTTAAACACTGATATGCATAATCATTGTCTTTATCTCTTAACCCGTAAACCAATTCATGAATATTGTCCATATTAATTACCCTCCCTATTAAAATTTAATTGTATTTTATATCATTATGCAATTCATCGATTCCATTGACCTATTCTTCATTCCATCGGTATCTTCTGTTTTGTACTAATACATCTATATTGCAATTTAGGCACAGACCGTTGTGGCAGCAGATCTTACCTCCGCACCCTGTGCACCTCCACTTAATCTCTTCGTTTTCGAGGAAGTTCTTTAATCCATTATCTCTAATGTAATTTAAATTCTCTATCATGCTCATATGATATTTAGTACGATAACGTTTATCCAGAGCTTTTAATCTCTTGCACGGATAATCTTCACACTCAAAACAGAACCGGATCTTTCCCTTTCCAAGAAGCTCGCAAACATCTCCCATATGGAGGCAATATTTCCCCCTGGGAAGGCAGCCCGGACAATATTTCTTGTGGAAACCTCTTTTATTTAAGTCCTTTTCTTTGAATTGATAAGCAATGCATAAACTGCAATTCATACCACACGGAGCAATAAGAGCTTCTTTTTCTTTATTCATTTCATCACCTTCAAAGCAATACCCCTTTCATTTAAAATTAATAATATAAGGCTCAGACTTGGGCAACAACAGTTAAGCGCCAGCTTTTATTAACCCCCCATTACCTTAGTGTGATATCGTTTACTACTTTACATATATACTCTGCTGCGTTTTCAATTAACTTCTCATCAACCAGGTCGATTGTATCTTTCGGACAATGTGTATAAGATAAACATCCTTCAAATAAATCTGATGCAGAAATTAATATACATCTTGTCCCACCAAAAACAAAAGCAGCATGGTCTCCAGCGTACCAGGGCTGACCACTAACTATGTTAGTAGAAGTATTCATTATGTTATCTAATTCCAACATTTCTTTGTCATTAAAATTAAAATAGGCAACTGCCAATTTAGATCCCACATGTGCTACCGTGTCTATATTTATCAGAAGTGATATTTCTTTTTCACTTTTTCTTAGGTCCTCCAAATAGATTAGTTCTCCCTGCGGGTCAAAATATTCTTCAGAATTAAAAGGTACGATATCAATGTTATATCTGTTGGTTTCAATACCCTTAGCTGCCAAAAGCATTACCGCAACTCCGGATGCATTATCAAGGGCACCATTTGTATTGTACTTGCTGTCCATGTGGGCACAGATCACTATTGTACCTTTAGAGTCAGAGACCTCCTTAGAAGCAATCAGCTGATGTGCTGTTACAATATTATTTTTTGAAACTATAGATAGCTCAATATCTTCTTCTGTTACTTCATCTTCTATTCCTGGAAAAATATCTTTATCAAGACTGGCTACAGGAATATGAAAATTTCCATCCTCAATCAACGGAAAGGGCTTAAGGCCGCTCATACTTGTTCCGCCTGTAAGGGCTATAATTGCACAAGGTTTTTTTGCTTCCAGGCAATCAATAATTATTTTATGTTCATCCGGATAATAGAAGGGATAATTTTTCGGTTGCAATGGCTCTTTGGCCAAATACTCAGTTAAAAACAATATTTTGTCTTCACATTCTACTCTTTCAAGTTCTTCCAAATTTCTAACAAAGATGGCTCTTCTTATCCCGTTGAATGGCTCAGAAAAAGGGTTTACATGCAATGTCAACTTGTTTCCACCAATCACTAAATATGAATCTTGTGATTCCCACACCTTACACTTAAAGGGTACCTTGCGCATTACATATCCTAAGTTTTCCAGATATGACCCAATATAGTCTGTAATCTCCATGTTTTGAATAGTTCCTGCCGGCCTTGGTCTTGCAATTTTTGTTAATAATTCCATTTCTGACTTCTCCATTCTTTATTATATCCTTTTATGCTCTTTCCAAAATACCACCGTCTCAGCCAAATCAGCCTCGTCCTGAAAAAGATTTAGTTTCTTGGTGACTTCAATGGCAAAATCCACATATGCATTGGCTCTGGCAGTTTTCCTTCTTATCATATCCTGATATCGTCAATACTTCCTACTATAATCCAGTCATCCATATTCTTTTCCCGTGCATAAGAAAATGGCTCGATTTCATATATTTCCTTGAGTCCAATCAAACAAAGGTAGCGTTTCCCAATCCATCTTTTCTTCTGATCTTCTGTCAACTTCAGCTTGTCCATATTTTCTTCGATTACTTTCTCAGATTCCTCCAAAGATAGCTTATCTGAATGAAATGCACTGGATACTATGCCTTTTGCTCGTATAATCCCACTGCCATCGTTTTCTAGCAGATATACAGTGTCATTAATTGCTACCCTGCCATGTGGCAGCTTTCTACCGGCAGCTCCACGAATCACCATGGTTTGCTCGCCAGAGAGAAGGCGTGAGAGCTCCTTTGCTTTTTTGTCACAATATACGATGTGGTCCATCTGTATTTCCTCCCTGCATTTATTTTATTCATGTGAATCAGCTGCAATTTATTATCTCTGCTTGCATTCTTAATATAGATTGTTTTGCTGCTTCTATTAAAGCTTCCTGTTTTTTTAATTCAGCTAATCTTGCTTTTTCTGCTTCTAAATTTTTCTCGTTATCATTCTTTATCCCCATAATGTACCCCAAAAAATTCCCTTGAAATATTCTCAGTTTATTATACGATATCTTACAGTTTTTTACAATATTTGTATTTCTTTCATAATAAATACACACTACTAAAAAATTATTGACTTTTTTTTATTTTCAAATTATAATTCTAAATTATTTGCATTTTAATTTTACTAGAGAGTAGGACAAACATATGAAATTAGTTAGCTTTAAT
>ENA-UPTA01004398-UPTA01004398.1-activated-sludge-metagenome-genome-assembly--contig:-NODE-4398-length-13351-cov-5.821901_pt1 | contig 13351 bp, 4 predicted proteins | sample MGYA00238184_ERZ773361 | MGnify/ENA primary metagenome ERZ773361 (study PRJEB29100, sample SAMN05720205) | activated sludge metagenome | isolation source: anaerobic digester from wastewater...
TAGCTGGGGCATGGGCTTCCCGTTCAGCGACGCCAACATGGCGGACGCCTACTCGCCGAGCATGACGGCTGTGGCCGACACGGCGACGAGCCTGGGCATCACGATCGTCGCGGCCTCGGGCAACGAGTACTTCACCACGGGACTCGGCTGGCCGGCGGCCATGTCCAATGTCATCTCCGTGGGCGCCCTGTACGACACGACCAGTCTCGTGACCGAGTACTCCAACTCGGCCGAGAACCTGGACGTCTTCGCGCCTGCCGACCCGGTCTACACGCTGGATATGGTCGGCGCCGCCGGATACACGACCGGCGATTACTTCCCGTACTTCAACGGCACATCCTCCGCCTGCCCGTTCGTGGCCGGTTGCGTGGCCTCGATTCAGCAGGCCGCCAAGGAACGGCTCGGCAGATTCCTCACTCCTGCGGAGGTCCGCGAACTGCTGGTGACCACGGGCGATGCGGTGACCGACACGAAGGTGGCGATCACGAAGCCTCGCGTCAACCTCGGGGCGGCCCTGACGCTGCCCAGCGGTCCGGCGTTCTACATTGCCGTCAATTGCAGGGTCAACGACTGGCTCGCGCCGGTGACCGCGACCTATCCGACGTGGGATTCCACGCTGTGGGGTCTCGACGCCAACGTGATCGTGGCCGATCCGTGCTTCGTCTCCGGCTATTACCTCAGCCAGACGGCGGCCGGACAGGCCTTCCAGAGCCCGGCGGTCAACGTCGGCAGCGACTCGGCCCAGGCCGTCGGTCTGGCCGACCGCACGACGCGGATCGATGGCGTCTCTGACGCCAACCAGGTCGATCTGGGCTACCACTATGCCGATGCGGTGCCGGTCTATGATCTGGCGGTGACCGTCGTCGCCAGCGCGAACGACGGCCAGACCCATGGCACGGTCCAGCCTGGCGAGGGCTCCTATCTGGAAGGCGCCGAGCTTGTGCTCAAGGCCATCCCGGATGCCGGCTACTTCGTCGAGGGCTGGTACGACGCGAACGACACGCTCCTTTCGCTCCGGCCGGAGTTCGGGGTCGTCATGGACTCGAACCAGGTCCTGCGCGTTCGGTTCCGTCTGCCTCAGGAAATCGTGGTGGGCAGCGAGAACGCCACGGGAATTCAGGGCGCCGTCAATTCGGCCTCCAACGGCGACACGGTCGTCATTTCCCCCGGTATCTACAACGGCGGCATCAACCTGCAGGGCAAGCAGATTCGTCTGGTCAGCACGAACCCGGACGATCCGGAAGTCGTCGCTCAGACAGTGATCGACTGCGGCCGCTCCGGACGGGCGCTGATCTTCAACCATAACGAAGGTCCCGACACCGTCATCAGTGGCATTACGATCATGAATGGGGCCACCCTGACGGAGCCCGGCGCTGCGATCTACATCGGCGCCGGTTGCAGCCCGACGTTCATCAACGTCCGGATCAACAACTGCCGCGTCGAGTTGTCCAGCGGCGGCGCCGTCTACATCGGGACCAACAGCAACCCGACGTTCACCAACGTTCGAATCGACAACTGTCACGCGTACAATGCGATTCTTCAGATCACCGATCCGAACGATCCGAACGGCGCGACCCAACAACCCTTCGGCGCCGGCAACGCGGGTGCGGTCTATATCCACACGCAGAGTAGGCCGACGTTCACCGACTGCGCGTTCACGAACTGCACCGCCCTCGGTTTCGGCGGCGCGGTCTACGTGGGTCCGGACGGCCTGGCCACGTTCACGCGATGCGACTTCACGATGAATGACGCCAACGATCGCGGCGGCGCGGTCTATCACGCGGCCAAGGCTGCCTCGAGGTTCGTCCAGTGCGCGTTCTCCGAGAACGCCTCGGATCTCCTCGGCGGCGCCATGTACTATGGCCGCAACTGCGACGTGGATGTGAACGACTGCACGTTCACGGAGAACACCGCCACCACGAGCGGCGGCGCCCTCTATCTCAGCGATGCCTGCGTCGGCCTCCTGAATCGCAGCGTGCTCACGCACAACGACGTGAATGAAGCCGGCGGCGCCATCTACATGTCCGGCAGCAGCGTCGAAATCGCCGACTGCAACGTGGCCTACAACGTGGCCCATCGCGGCGGCGGCATCTATTGCTACAACACGCCGGAGGCGACGATTCTGCGAACCTCGGTCAAGCACAACGAGGTCCTCGGGACGCAGCGCCAATACTTCCAGTTGATCGACGGCACGTCCTCCCCGATCTCGCCGACCGATCCGAACTTCTCCGGGTCCGATCCGAATCTGGTCTCCGAACTCGTTCGCGGCGGTCGTGCGGTCGCCCAGGGCGGCGGCATCTATGCCTATGCCGGTCCCAAGCTGATCGCGGATTGCCAGATCGGCTACAACGCGGCGGCCACCTCCGGCGGCGGCCTGTACCTGACGGCCGGCCAGTACGATCTCCGGACGGTAAGGAACTGCCTTATCACGGACAACTCGGCCGGACGCGACGGCGGCGGCGCCTCGTGCAGTTGGCAGGCGAACGTCCGCATGGCGAATTGCACCATCGGTAACAACTCCGTGAAGGGCCTGCAGGGCGACGCTCTCGGCGCCGGCCTGTACGTCGGATACGACTCCAACGCGGTCGTTGCCGATTCCATCGTCTGGGACAACATCAGTAACGATAAGGGCTCGCAGCTCGCGGTCACTGGCGAGCAGTCCGACGGGTCCGCCCTGGCGGTCACCTACAGCGATATCGAGCCCAGCATGGATCCGAATGCCTCAGTGGTTGGTCTGGATCTGGTCTTCGTAATCGATTCCACCGACACGATGGTTCCGTCCATGAGCTACGTGCGAGCGGCCTTGTCGCAGGTCGCGAGGTCGCTCGATGCCGAGGTCGCCGACTGCCGCATGGCGGTCGCGGACTTCCGCGACTTCAACGATGTCGATCGCGCCAACGGCGTCGCCACGGATTATCCGTTCCGCGTCGTCACGCCGTTCACCGAGGACATCGACGTCGTCGTCAGCGGGATCAGTTCGATCTCCGCGCTGACCGGCGCCGGCGGCGCCGACCTGGACGAGTCGGTGTACTATGCCCTCCACCAGACGGCCGACAGCAACGAGCTGACCCCGTGGCGAACGGGGAACGTCGCTCGCGTCGTCCTGCTGGTCGGCGACGGCGTCCCGCACAATCCGGAGCAGGTGGTAGGTTACCGGCTCAGCGATGTCGTCGAGACCCTGTCGCTCGGATCGAGCAAGCGAATCCATACGCTGCAAATCGGCGAAGCCAACGACGTCGAAGCGTACTACCGTGCCTTTGCCAACCTCACGGACGGCATTGCGGTCCAGGCCCCCGACGCCAATGACATGACAGACGCCGTCACAGCGGTTGTGAAGGGGATTGTGCCGCTCACAAAGGCCGGTTCGTCGGTCTACGTTTCGACCGGCTCCGCGCTGGCCGGTTGGAACGCCGAGGCTCAGGCCTGGGACGAGAGCGCCCACAATATCGACGCCGATCCGTACCTCCTGGCGGGCTACTACCTCAGCCAGACGGACGCCGGCCAGTCGCGTCAGAGTCCGGCGGTGGACGCCGGAAGCGGCCCGGTCGATTCGACGGGCGGTCTGGACACCCGGACCACTCGCGCCGACGGCATCGCCGACAGCGGCACGATCGACATGGGGTACCATTACGCCCAGGGCGTGACCCTCTACACTCTGACGGCCCAGGTTCTGCCCGATTCCTCGGACGGCCTCGTACACGGCGTCGTGACGCCGGCGGTGGCCGTGGTTTACGAAGGCTCGACGGACAACGTCATCCGCCTCGAAGTGAAGGCGGACGACGGGTGGAAGGTCAAGACGTGGTCGGGCACCAACGACGACACATCGACCAGCCTGGTCAACTACGTGACGCTCGTGTCGAACCGCCAGGTGACGGTCACTCTGCAACAACGCATGGCTCGGATCGTCACTGTGCCGGGCGACTACACGACCATCCAGGGGGCCGTGACGGCCGCCGAGGACGGCGATACCATCGTGGTCGATCCGGGCACCTACTACAGCGGGTACGGCGAGATCGGCCTGACCATGGACAAGGAAATCGTCATCACCTCCCGCAATCCGGACGATCCGGCCATAGTGGCCTCGACGGTGATTCGCGGACCGGGCGGGGTTAGCGGGAACACGTCGAGCCGTTTGGGCGTCGTGTTCACGTCGTCCGCCACCCGCAAGACCGTGCTCAACGGATTCACAATCGAGAACTTCGGCGGCATCGCCGGCAACGGCGACGCAGGCGACCGGGACAGCGGCCATCCCAACGGCGAGGACGGCGTCCCGATCCATGGCTCGGCCATGATCCTGCTGCCCGGCGCAAGCCCGACGATCAAGAACTGCGTGATCCGCAACAACTATGTCACGGCCGGCAACGGCGGCGACGGCGTGGACGCCACGACGAGTCAGAACGCCGGTCGCGGCGGCTGGGGCGGCTGGGCTCGCGGCGGCGCGGTTTATTGTGCCTCCGACACGAACCCGCTATTCGCCAACTGCGTCATCGAGAACAACTCGGCGCAAGGCGGCAGCGGCGGCAACGGCGGCGCCGGCATCGCGGATGGCGGTCTGGCCAACTACGGCGGTAACTACACGCCGCCGGTGATGGTCAACATCGATCCCGACAGGCTCGGTGCGACCACCGTCACCACCAGTCTGTGGAAGATCTGGGAGTGGGATTACGCGACCTACGTGCAGATGGTCTTTGCCTCCGACGACTACTCCCTCGACATGACCAACGTGCCTCTGGGCGGCGGCTCGTACGGCGGCGATTATCGCTGGTATTCCGGTTACGGCGGCGGCGTCTTCATCGACGCCGCGAGCAAGGCGGAGTTCGTCGAGTGCACCATTCGGGGCAACAGGACCCTTGGCGGCATGACCGGTCAGGGCGGCGCTCAGGCGCCGTCCGGCAGACTCGCCGAGCCGCTGATTGCCTATGAAGTGCCCAGCTACGGCGGTGGCGTCTACTGCGCCGCCGATACGGTGGTCACGTTCCGCGAGTGCAACTTCGAGAACAACACCGCCTCGACGGACGCCGGCAACTTCCGCATGGATCCGTACATCGGTTACGGCGGCGGCGTCGCCGGCGAGAGCACCGCGGACGTCCTGTTCGTGGACTGCAACTTCGTGGACAACGAGGCCGACACCGGCGGCGCCATCTACCTGGCCGACGCCACGGCACGGCTGATCGACACGCGGCTCGCGACGAATACTGCGATTCGCGGCGCCGGTCTGGCCGGCGTGGGCGGCGAGGTCAGCGTGGCCGGCTGCGAGGTCAAGAACAACACGGCCTATCCCAATGCCGGCGACGTGGCCGGCGACGGGATCGTCGCCATGGGCGCGGGCATCTTCTTCTCGTCCGCAACGGCAGACATCTACGACTGCAATATTGCAGGCAATATGTCCCAGGGCTCCGGCGGCGGCATCTACCTCCGCGGCGAGAACTCTTCGGCGATCAACAACTGCCTGATCCGCGGCAACTACGCGACACGAGACGGCGGCGGCATCTCGACCAACTGGTACGCTACGCCGACGATCAGCAACTGTACCCTCTATGGGAACTACTCCGGCGATCCGAACAGCGACTCCGGTTACGGCGGCGGCCTGTTCTGCGGCTACTACAGCGACGCGCAGGTCATCGACTGCATCTTCTGGGCAAACGGAGCCCGCCTCGGGACAGAGCTGGCCGTCGGGACCGGGTTCGAACTCGATCGCCAGTGCGGCACGCTCCACGTCTCGTACAGCAATATCTTCGCCGGTCCGAATGATGTGTTCATCGATCTCGGCTGCACGCTGGAGTACGGCAACGGCATTCTCCATAAGGATCCGCTGTTTGTCGCCGGCCCGATGGGCAGCTTCTACCTGAACTCCGCCAGCCCGTGCGTCGATGCCGGAAGCAGCTTGTCCGGCGCGGTCGGTATGTCGCAATACACGACGCGGATCGACAACCAGCCGGACAGCGGAATCGTGGATCTCGGCTACCACCATCCGATCCTCGAACCGTGCAAGTTCTGCGATCTCGTCTACGACGGCGTGATCACGTTCGAGGACTTCGCCGCGTTCGCCGGCAAGTGGCTCAGCGACGGTTGCTCCGCCGCCAATGGCTGGTGCGACGGCGCCGATTTCACCTTCGACACGACCGTCGATGCCTTCGACCTGGCCTTCTTCGCGGATTGCTGGCTGGTGCAGGATACGACCGCGCCGCTGCCCGATCCGGCCGAGTGGGAAGTCTCGCCGTACATGGAGGATAAATACACCGCCGGCATGGTGGCCGTCGAGGCGATCGATTCCTGGGGTTGGGACGTCGAGTACTACTTCGACTGCGTCTACGGCGACGGGCATGACAGCGGCTGGATCTCGAGCCGGGCCTACGTGGACACCGGCCTGCCCAAGGGCATGGAGTTTGGTTACCGCGTCAAGGCTCGCGACACGCTCGGCAACGAGACAAAGTGGTCCGAGACCCGGTTCGCCGGCACGGCCGACATCGCGGCGCCGACGCCCGAGCCGTACATCCAGTCGATTGCGGGTCCGAACGATCTCGTCTACACCGAGCTGACCATGACCTCGACGACGGCCTATGACAACAGCGGCGTGCAGTACTTCTTCGATACGAACACGCCGGGCGCTCACGACAGCGGCTGGATCGACGTGCCGGTCTACACCGACGTGAATCTGGCTCCTTCGACGACGTACTGCTACCGCGTGAAGGCCCGCGACCTCTCGGCACGCGCCAACGAAACCGAGTGGTCCGGCTGGGTTTGCGCCATGACGAATACGCCGCCGGAAAGGATAGCTCCGCTGCCGGATCCGATGCAGTTCGATCCGAACGGCATGCCGGCGCTGGTTAGTGGCGGTGGTGGCAAGTGGGACTACTACGCTGAGATGACGGCCGTAACCGCAACCGACGCCAGCGGTGGAGTCCAGTATTACTTCGAGGCCAGAAACCATCCTCACGAGTGGCTTAACGGCACTGGTGGTGGATTCAGCAGTGGTTGGATCGATGAACCGACTTGGACTGTCCTGCTTGGCGGTGCGCATGTCTCCGAGGAGTTCCGCGTCAGGGCTCGTGACATGTACGGCAATATGACTAGGTGGTCCGACTGGGTGCCGGTGATACCGCGATCCAACAACACCACGGTTGGCGACGATGACGGCGGTGACAATAATACCGCGGACAATGGGTAAGTGACCGTCACTGGTGCAGCTATACCGTGGTAGGGTTTTCTGTGTGATAGTGAAGTACTGAGCCCCGGACTTGTCCGGGGCTCAGTTTTGCGCTCGATGTGAGGAAAGCGAAACCCTTATGCCTGCTCGATCTTGCTTCGGATCGCTTGATAACCGTAGTGCATCATGAGGTGGTCGAGAATGACCAGGGCCGTGTAGTTTTCCGCAACCGGCCAGATTCTTGCCACGATGGTCGGGTCCCGGCGGGTGATGGCCGCCAGGGCCTTGTTCTCCAGCGTGTACTTGTCGATCGTCTGCTGCGGCCTGGCAATGGTGGGCGTCGGCTTGACCGTCAGGCGGACCACGATGGGCTGGCCGGTGGTCAGACCGCCGGTGATGCCGCCGGCGTTGTTGGACTGGAACGCGACCTTGCCGTTCTCCGCGTGCATTTGGTCGTTGTCCTGGTAACCGGTCATGTCCTTGACGGCGAATCCCGCGCCGACTTCGACACCCTTGACGGCGCCGATGCCGAGCATCCGCCCGAGTTCCGCGTCGAGCTTGGCAAACATCGGCTCGCCCAGACCGATCGGGACGCCCGTGACGATCACTTCGACGACGCCGCCGGCGGAGTCGCCCTGTTGACAGATCCGGTTGCAGGCATCGACCATTTCCTGGGCGGCCTCGATGTCCGGGCAATTGAGGACCGGATGCACGCCGTACCGCTCGCGAATTTCCTCGGGTGGCATCCTTGGCGCTCTGTCGCGGATCGCGTCGATCTCATTTTCCACCTGGGCCAGCACGGCGGTCTTCTCCAGGAACCGCATGTCCATATTGAGGCGACCCTTGATATAGAGTTCCTGGTAGAATGGGTCGAGGTCGCGCCGCATCGTCTTGTAGTCGTTCGTAGATCGCAGGGCCGCCTCGTGGGATACGTCCGGGCACCGGACGCCCGCGATCTCCCTGGCGTAGGCGAAGACCTCGATGCCGCACTTCTTGAGGACCTTTTTGGCCACATAGCCGGCCGCGACGATGGTCGAGGTGTAGCGCCCGCTGAAGAACCCGGCGCCGATGGCGTCGTCGTCCGGGCCGTACTTCACGAAACTGGCGTAGGACGCGTGACCCGGCCTGGGCGTGCGATTGGTGTCCTGGTACTGCTTGATGTGGATGAAGTGGCGGTCCAAGTTCGGGATGAGGATCGTCAGCGGCGTACCGTTCGTATGGTCTTTGTTGCCGGCGTTCTCGATCGTGTCCGCGGCGTTGACGCCCGTGTAGATCACCGGCAGATCCGGCTCCTTGCGCGGGCTGGACAGCTCATCGGCGCCGGGCTTGCGAAGCAGCAGGTCGCCGTAGATTTCCTGTTCGGTCAGCGGCACGCCCGGCGGAACGCCCTGCAGCACGCTGGTCAGGCCTTCCTGATATGAGCCGCCTGCGATAGTGACCTGAAACAAACGCCCGAGATGACATCCAAGCACGTTTCACTCTCCTGTAAGAAGTCCGATTCTCGATGGTCAATCTTTGATTGAGCCGGTCTTTGAATCAGCAGTCCAATCGAGGATCAGGCCACATTTTTAGAGGAAATCCGGCCGATCTGCAAGTAAATCCTGGATTCCACAACCGGCGCGTGTCTGTGCGGCGGTTCGCAAGGGCAACCCCCTGTGGGCGCCCTCCTCGGATTGGTGCCAACCCGCGTAGGGTGCCCCTACAGCCAGCCGGGGTGGAGACGGTCCTGGACTTCCCACGCATCCAGGATAGCCAGAGCTGCCATGCTCTCGATCACCGGGATCACGCGGGGGACGATGCAGGGATCGTGCCGGCCGTGGGTCTCGATGATCTGGTTCTGCATATGCGTGTCCAACGTCTGTTGCGGCCTGGCGATCGAGGACGTGGGTTTCACTGCGACGCGCAGAATGACGGGTTGGCCGGTGGAGATGCCGCCGGTGATGCCGCCGGCGTTGTTGCTGGCAAAGCCGCCGTCGGCCATGTTGTCATTGGACCGGCTGCCTCGCATCCGCGCCAGCGCAAAGCCCTTGCCGATCTCCAGCCCTTTGACTGCGCCGATGGTCATGATCGCGGCGGTGAGCCGGGCGTCCAGCTTCTCGAACACCGGGTCGCCCAATCCCGCTGGCAGGCCGTGGATTTCAAGCTGCACGATGCCGCCGACGGAATCGTTGTCGTCTTTGGCCGCGAGGATTGCCTGGACCATCTTCTCTGCCGCGTCGGGGTCGGCGCAGCGGACGGGATTCGATTCGATGGCGTCATAGTCGCACTGGTTTGCAGCGATCCCTGCGATCTCGACCGCGTGGGCGACGATCCGCACTCCTCGCCTGGCCAACTCCTGGCGGGCGACCGCGCCGCCCATGACCCGGCCGGCCGTCTCGCGGCCCGAGGACCGCCCGCCGCCGCGATGGTCGCGGATGCCGTACTTGCGGTAGTAGGTGAAGTCCGCGTGGCCCGGTCGGAACAGGTCCTTGATCCCTTCGTACTTGGAGGAATCGTGGTCCCGATTGAAGATCGCCATCGCAATCGGGGCGCCGGTGGTTTTGCCCTCGAAGACGCCCGAGAGGATTTCGACCTGGTCTTTCTCGTCGCGGGGCGTCGTGACGGCGCTCTGGCCCGGGCGACGGCGGTTCAACTGGGACTGAAGCTCCTGTGCCGAGAATTCGATCCCCGGTCTAACGCCGTCGAGGACCGCGCCGATGGCTGGACCATGACTCTCGCCGAACGTCGTGACGCGGATGATGTCGCCATAGGTGTTCCCCGCCCGGCTGCGGATGGCCAGCTCCTCGACGATCTGCTGCATCACGACTTCGGCAATCTGCTCGGGCGTCTTGTCCGTCGTGTCGATCACCGCGTCGGCATAGGGTCCGAGCAACTCTTCACGATAGGCGAGGTTCGCTTCGAGCTGGGCCCTCGCGTCCGGGCCACGCAACCAGGGCGGGACGCCGTCTTTGGCGATGCGGTTCCAGAGCGTGGTCGGATCGGCGGTGAGATAAATCAGGATGGCGTTCTTGCGGAGCGCCCGCCGGCTGGCGGGGTCCAGCAGGCTCGACCCGCCGCAGACGATCAGTTTCCAGTCGGTCTGGGCTAACTCGACCGCCACTTTCCTCTCGACGGCTCGGAACTCCTGCTCGCCATGTTCGATGAAGATCTCCCGACAGGTGTGTGTTTCGCCTGTCTCTCGCTCGAAGCATCGTTCGATCAGGCGATCCGTCTCAATCGTCTCCAAACCGGTCTGTTCGGCCAGCTTGGCCGCGACGGAGCTTTTGCCCGCCCCCTTCGGTCCCGCCAGCACGATCTTCATCCTCAACCTCTGATTTCCATGTTGCCGCCGAGAGCTTTCATCAGGCCGACGAACTCCGGGAACGTAACCTTGATCGCCTCGGCGGTTCCAATCGTGCACGGCTCGTCCAGGCCCATCGCTGCCAGGGACAGAGCCATGACGATCCGGTGATCGCCTCGACCGTCCAGATGCGCAGCCTTGAGCCTGCTATGGTGTACGACCAGGCCGTCGGGCAGTTCTTCGACTTTCGCCCCCATTTTCGTCAGTTCTTCAGCCATGCACCTGATCCGGTCGGTTTCCTTGCTGCGGGCCTGGGGCACGTTGACGAGTCTCGTCGTGCCCTCGGCGAACGCGGCGGCGACCGCCATGGCCGGCAGAGCGTCCGGCGTCGCGTTCATGTCGATCGTGACGCCTTTGAGCGAGGAGGCCTTCACTGTGATGCCGGTCGGGCCGGTTGTGATCTCGGCGCCCATGGCGCGGAGGTAATCGACGACGGCCTTGTCCGGCTGGCTGTCGGAGAAATCGAGGCCCTTCAGAGTGACGCCGTCGCCGAAGAGGGCGGCCGCACAGAGGAAGAAGGTCGCACTGGAGAAGTCCGCGGGCACAGGCAGGTCGTAGGCTTTGTAGCTTTGCCCGCCTCGCAGGTGGAACCGCTTCAGGCCGTCACATTCGTACTGGATGCCCTGTTTGTCGAGCCAGTCGAGCGTCATCTGGACATAGCCGGGCTCGTTGAGCAGGGTGACTTCGATGTCCGTGTCGGCCGGGGCCAGAGGCGTGCACAGCAGCAAGCTGGAGAGGTACTGGCTCGTGAAGGCCGCAATGGAGGTCCGCCCGCCGCGAAGTCCGCCCGAGACTCGGACGGGGGCCTTGCCATTGTTCTTGACGCTGACGCACCTGGCCCCCAGATCTTCCAGCGACTGCATGAGCGGGGCGATGGGCCGGCTCTGGATTTGTTCATCGCCTGTGAAGGTCGTCGTCTCGCCGGACTCGGCCAACGCGGCGGAACCCATCGCGATGCGGAGCGTCGTGCCGGAGTTGAGCACATCGATGGTCTCGGCCGGCGGGGCGATCCTGCTGCCCAGGCCGGTCACTTTCCATGCCTTGTCGTCGGTCGTATCGATCCGTGCTCCGAAGGCCCGGTAGCACAGGACCGCTGCCTCCGTGTCGCCGGACCAGAGGGGATTGCGGATGACGCTTTCGCCTTTGGCCAGCGAAGCGATGGCGACGGCGCGGATCGTATGCGACTTCGACGCGGGGATCGAAACGACGCCTTGGAGCCGGGATTTTCTGGATACAAGCTGCATTGTGACCTCTCTCGAAAATGCCCTATGGAATTGTTTGTGCAGTATACAGTTTCCCGCCGGCCCGTCAACAGGGCGCTGTCGCCGGCAGTTGGTTGCAGCGGAGCTTCGCAGCGGATACGATGATATAATACAACGCGATGATATAAGCTGGCGCGTGTCAGGTTTGACGTGGCGTTATGGACCGTGGATGCAGATTGGATTGGGTGGTTCCGATGCGAAGGACGAACTTGCGAAATATGACCTGTACCCGTCGACAAATGCTCCATAATATGGGAGCGGTCGGTTTTCTGACTGCGTTTCCGACGATCGTTCCATCGGTTGTGTTGGGGAAGGGGGCTCCGTCGAATCGGATTGCGATCGCGATGATCGGGATGGGACGTCAGGCTCTTTACGCGAATCTCAAACCGTTCCTGCAGTCCAACGATGCTCGCGTGCTGGCTGTCTGCGACGTGGATCGGTGGCGGCTGGACCAGGCCAAGCAGGCGGTGGATACGCACTACGGAAACAGCGATTGCCAGGCCTGTTCCGATTGGCGCGATGTACTGGCCCGCGACGACATCGACGCGGTCATGAACTCCACGCCGGACCATTGGCACGTGCCCATCTCGCTGGCGGCGGTCCGACGGGGAAAGCACGTTTCCTGCGAGAAGCCTCTGACTCTTTCCGTGGCCGAAGGACGCGTTCTGGCCGATGTGGCTAAGAAACGCGGCGTTGTCTTCCGAACGGACAGCGAATGCCGCAGCGATTCGTACATGCACAAGACCGCGGAACTGGCCCGCAACGGCTACCTGGGGAAGATCAAACGCATCGAGGTAGGCGTCCCCACCGGGGATATTGCGGGAGGGTCGTTGGCTCCGATGCCCGTTCCCGAGGAGTTGGATTACGACATGTGGACGGGCCCGGCGCCGTCGAAGCCCTATGCCGTGGACCGGGTGCATCCGCCACAGTCATACGGTCGTCCAGGCTGGATGCGATGTCGCGACACCTGCGAGGGGATGGTGACCAACTGGGGCGCGCACGTGATCGACGTGGCCCAGCAGGCCCACGACAGCGAGTGGACGGGACCTGTGAGCGTTGAGGGCAAGGGCGAGTACCCCGCCCCCGGCTCCGGCCTCTGGAACGTCCTGCTGAATTTCCAAATCGAGTACCGCTATGCAGACGGCGTCATCCTGGACTACCACACGGCCAAAGGCGCCCTGTTGCGGATCGAAGGGGAGGAGGGGTGGATCAACGCGCCCTGGCTGGGTGGCCAGATCACCGCAAGCGATCCGGCGATTCTCAAGATCAAACTCAAGGACAGCGACCTTCACTTGCCCCAGCGCCAGGACAAGGAGGATTTCCTCTACGGGATCAAGCACAACGCGACCACGATGGCGGACGCCGAAGTCGGCCATCGCACCTGCTCGATGTGCCAGATCGGGCATATCGCGATCCAGCGGGGCCGCAAGCTCCAGTGGAACCCCGAGATCGAGCGTTTTGCAGACGATGAGGAAGCCAATGGAATGTTGAGGAAATCCTATAGAGCCCCATGGGGATTGGGGCCGGACGAGGTTTACTCATGAGTAATACGGATTCGGATTGATGCTTGCGCGGGCTATGTCATCCTGAACGAAGCGTAGC
>ENA-UPTA01004400-UPTA01004400.1-activated-sludge-metagenome-genome-assembly--contig:-NODE-4400-length-13347-cov-8.495336_pt1 | contig 13347 bp, 11 predicted proteins | sample MGYA00238184_ERZ773361 | MGnify/ENA primary metagenome ERZ773361 (study PRJEB29100, sample SAMN05720205) | activated sludge metagenome | isolation source: anaerobic digester from wastewater...
GCCAGAAATACATCACGCGATGCGGTTCGCCGATAAAACGGCTGCCGTAAACCACTTCGGCTTTGCCGTCCAGAATCGGCTGCAACAACTTCGGGTAGTCAGCCGGATCATACTCAAAATCCGCGTCCTGAACGATCACAATATCCCCGCTGACTCTGGCAAAACCATCGCGGAGGGCGGCCCCCTTGCCTTCATTGACCGTCTTGTTGATCATTTGAAACCGAATTTCCGGAAACTTGCCCGGCAGCGACTCGATGACATTCCAGGTGTTGTCCCCCGAACCGTCGTTTACCAGAATCAGCTCTTTGTCCAGGGAACCGGGCAGCGGCTGGGCAATGACTTTACGGATGACGGCTTCCAGATATTTTTCTTCATTATAAACCGGAACGACGATGGATAATTTTTTAAACTCTCTTTTTTCCATGGAACTGGCCTGAGATCTTTTTCGGTTTATTGCTTCATCATCTTATCAGCACGGTTGACTATCGGATACGGTACCACAATTGAGCGATCAATTCTCTTACAACCGTTGATGTTTTGGTAAGCTCCGCGGCCTGCGGCATATAACAGATCACGAGGTTTTTGGCCGGTGAAGCATACAGGTAATGCGCGGGCAGTGGTGTGACGTGATCAAAATACTTTTTAAATTCTTCCTCGCTTCTTTTCATGTGAAAAGCGGACGTCACCAGACCGATATGCATCTTTTTATCGCCCAGTATTTTCTTCACTTCCAGTGCGTTTTCAGCGGTATTTTCCGACTTCGCTTCAATTCTTATTTTATCCTTCGGCACCCCCAGAGATTCCGCCAGTTTCGCCATGGCCTGCGCTTCGGAGACATCCCCCTCCCCTTTGCCGGCACAGACAAAATAGCGCGCGCCGGCTTGATGATAAACTGTCGCCGCGTGAACCAGACGGAGCGTTCCGAAATCCGAGCTGAAGGTCTCCTGGATGGATTTGATTTCCTTCGTCCCGTTGCCCAGCACCACCAGGGCATCCGGGCCATTCTTCAATCCGGCCGATTGATGATGGATGTAATCTTTCTCCAGGTGATAGCAAAGATAATTGGACACGGGCGCGATCCCTGTGCCGTAAACCAGAATGACACCAAGAACCATAATCAACGCATCGCTTTTTTTCTTGCAGTTCTTCCAGAAAATAACCGTCGACGCCAGAAGCAGAATGAAAATAATAAACAGAGGATCTAAAATTGCTTTGAGAACAGCCCAGACTTCATTCATCATTAAATCCTGAAAACAAATTAATTTTATTAAGATCGAAAAGTGTACTGGTTATTACTAAAATCATCTGACCGTGTCAATGGATTAGTCATGCATCCGATGGCAACGACTTCAGACCATAAGGACTTTCTGCAGGCGGCAGCTCCTGATTCTGTGCTTCCATTATTTCATGTTCTATTATTTCATTGACACGATAGTCCGTTTTTCCTATACTCACGCCACGAAAAAGGGCTTTTCAATAAGATTGTTTTTTCACTTATCCCTGAAAATGATGTCCATTTTTCCGCAACCGCAATGAATAAAACAGACAACCGTATGCAAGCGTCAGGCACCTTACAAATCTGCATAGATTTGCTGAATCATCTCTATGAATCAAAATTTCCGTTCGCGGAATTGAGACCCAAACAGCTCAGCGCGGAAGTATGTTTTACGGGAGACTATGATTTTCTCTACGACGGGACAAGAAAACAGGAGTTGATCAGAAAAATCATCCTGTTTCTGAAAGACCGGGGAGCGTCCTTCTTTATTTTCCTGAAAAATTCTCAAAAAACGCAGGTGCAGATTTTTGATTACGGAACGGAAAAAAAGATCATCCTGGAATTCTGGTCCGCCGCTGTCATCAGCCCCGACATCGGACCGTTTCACTATTCAACGGCACTGACCTGGCAGGATATTGAAAAGTCTGTTGCTCCTTCGCAGAGCGGCTTCAGTATCCACCCGAATATCCGGGCGCTGATTTACATTACGCACCTGAGAGCAAGAAAGAAGGATCTCGGGAAACCGGAGATTATTGCCCGGTTCAAGTATTTCAGTGAACACTGCCTGCCGGATGGACCCGCATACGAACAGGTAAAAGACGTTCTCGAAAAGCTCGCTGCGGGCAAAGAGACACTGCGGGAAGCAAACGGTAATGCGCTCTCCCTGCTGAAAGAAAGCGCGTCGTTCAGGCCGGTCGCCGCCATTTTTTATGTCATGAAAACAAAAGTGAAGGATGTGTTTCCCCTGTTTCCATCCCGACGGATCATGGCTGTCGTGGGACCGGACGGCACGGGAAAAACAACGCTTCTGAAAAAGGCCATCCCCGCAAACGGCAACGACAGGCTGCTGTACTATAAGTTCAAGGATCTTTACAGAAAGCACAACGGCCTGGATAAACTGATCCGGAAATACTATCCGGACCGGAGCCTGAAGCGAAACCAGATCGACGAGAAGGTTTACGGCATCCACTTTGTGTGGTCTTTCATCGTCTTTTTCTTTTTCAGAATTTTTCATTCCGGCAAACGGATTGTTCTGGACCGTTATTTTTACGACCTCCTGCTGACGGGAATCCGGAATCAAAATCAGATGGCGCGGGAAGTTTGGTGGCACGGGCTTGGATGTTTTCTGACACCAAGGCCCCATTGTCTGTTTATCCTGGATGTCCCTTACGAAACAGCCCAAGAAAGAAAGAATGAGATATCAAAGGAAAACTGGGATCTGACATTCCATCATTATCTGAAATGTTATTTTTCCAAACCTTCCCGGTATCTTGCCGTCTGCAATACAGACACAACCGTGGAAAACAGCGCGGCATTTTTTAATTTCGTCAAACAAGCCATCTTAAAATAAAAACACGGTATCCATCATTATTCGAAAAAGAGGCGGTTATATGAAAACGAGATATAACGTAATCCTTCTGATGCTATTGTTTTTTATTTTTTCGTGCGGAAGCGACGGCAACGGCCATGGCGGACATGAGCCTTCCTTCCCTGTTGAAGATATCATCGCCTCCCAGGAAACCGACCCGGTGCCTCATACGGGGGACGCGGCGGACGATTGCGCGGTCTGGATGAATCCCGGCGATATTAAAGAAAGCAGAATGATTGCAACCGATAAAAAAGGCGGTCTCGCCATTTATGATCTGGATGGCAAGTTAACAGGATATTTAAATGACGGGAAAATGAACAATATCGACTTAAGATATGACTTTGAGCTTGCGGGCCATGCTGTCAGTATTATGGCCGCCACGAACCGGTCTTCAAACAGTATCTCTGTTTATAAAATGAATGAGACAACGCTGCTGCCGGAAAATGTTGCCGCTCGAGTGATCCGCATGAATCTTGCCGAAGTCAACGGAACCTGTATGTACAAGAGCCCGACCTCCGGATTATTTTATGTCTTTGTGACAGACAAGTCCGGCCATATTGAACAGTGGCGATTATTGGATGCCGGAGCAGGAATGATTGACGCGGCTCTCGAAAGAAAACTGAGCGTCCCTTCCGATGCTGAAGGATGTGTTGTCGATGACGAGGACGGCGCTCTTTATATCGCTGAAGAACACGGCGGAATCTGGCGTTTTGACGCCGAACCGTCCGCAGGCGCTGCCGGACAAAAGATGATTGATATCAACGAAGCCAATTACCTCCGGGCTGATATCGAGGGATTAACCATCTTTAAAACAGCTGGCCATCAAAAATATTTGATTGCTTCCGTTCAGGGCAACGACAGTTTCGCCGTTTTTCATATCGCGTCTGATCTGACCTGGAGGGGGAGTTTCAGAATAACGGACAATCTGAATGACGGCATTGACAAAGTGACACACACGGACGGCATCGATGTCCTCATCGGGCCGGCCAATCCGGACTACCCGGAAGGCATTTTTATTGCGCAGGATGGCAGCAATACGCCTTCCGGCCTGAATCAGAATTTCAAATTCGTTTCTCTGGCGGAGATCATCGCCCGGTTCAATCTGTGAAGTTTATGGAAAATTCCGACAGCCTCATTTCCCGGACGAGCTAAAAACACAGGGCATCAAGATTTTTCATGGAATACTCAAATAAGTTGATCCATGGCTGCGTCTGTTCTTTCCCCCGCATGGAATATTTAATCCTGGCTTTATTGAGAAAATGCAGCGGAAAGATCGCCTGGCCGAGCTCACGGCTCAAGCCCGTTTTCTCACAGTATTGATGGACGGTCTCGCGGATCAGATGAGACAGCCAGCTCTTTCCGAAGTACGTTTCCTGAACTCTTTGCCACCGGTTGCGGGGTCGAATCTTCAAATTGTGGACATACTTCGACATAAAATAAAAAAGATCGAGAAACGGCAGGCTGTTTTCCGCCGCGGTTTCCCAGTCGATAATTTTGATCTGATTTCCGGAATCAATGAATATATTCGTGGCCGAGTAATCGCCATGAAGAGGTGTGCAGACCGGGTTGTTGCCTATGATCCGGCAAATCTTCTCCAGCAACTCTGAAAGCATGACTTTATCGGACCCTGAACAGCCGTAATCTTCATAAAAATCAAGAAAAGGATTGAGAACCGCATGATCAAATTCGTCCGGCGTTATTCGGGTTTGTGCCACTGTGTTGAGTTTTGTAACGAACTCCAGGGAGCGGGAAAAGTTCTCGCGGATTCTGTTTTGCTGAAAAAGCAAAAACGGGCTTTGCGTCAGAGAAGCCAGCATTCTCTCGCCGTGACATGCTTTCTGCAGCATGACATCGTGTCCCGCCAGTGTGATCATCTGCACCGGCAGCGGCAGATGGATTTGCAGCTCCGGACAGGCGGCCAGTTTCTGAATCATGTGATATTCGCGCCTCAGCGATTCATCCGGGTCTTTGCCGCGCATGCTCTTGATAAACAGCAGCGGCTCGGCGTCCTGTTTACTGAAAACAAGAAAATTGATTCTTCCCTTTTCCCATGGATTGCCGCCGGCCTTGAAAAAGGAAAGATCGGCGCTCTGAAGACCGGGCGGCAGTCCCAGCGACGCTCTGTTTTCATTTAAGTAATCTGCAATCTGATGAATCATCCATCCGCCTCGTCAAGTCACGATACGTGTTATCCTGATGTTGCCGCAGAAAGGCAACCCTGATTTTATTTTTTCCCCACGATGAAAAAGTTTGGCACAAAACGGCTTTCCATGCCTGCCTGATAAGCCCATCTAAAAAGCTTGTATTCCCACACACTGATTGTGTTTTTCAAAAAGTGCTCCAGGTAATAGCTGAAAATATTTCTGTCCTTCGCCGCGAAAATATACTTCGGATCGTTGCCATCCGGCCATACATAATAAAATTCAATATCCCGGAATCCCGCCTCCGCAAGCATTTTCCTGTAATCCATCCACGAATAAACGCGATACGGTTCTCCGCGAAACTTACGGGTTATGAGATCCGCCACAAAGCGCGGCAGGAAGCCGGGCAGATACAATTTGCTGCGGCTTCTTTTTTTATACAAAAATTCCAAGCCGTGTCTGTTTTCGGCTGATATAAATATACGGCCTTTTTCCTTCAAAAGCTCGCGCGCTGTCTTCAGATTCATTTTCAGGGTATCCCGCGGATCGGCGTCTTTTTCTCTTCCATTGTCTCCAAGGTCATTCAGGACAACATAATCAAAACATGACCCTTGGAACGGCAGAGACGAAGCGCGGGCATGGATGGAAATGATGTTGTTGAGATTATCGTTTTTGCTTCTCAGCTGAAGAAGTCTGAGTCTGCTCAATGAGGCATCAAGGGCGTAAATCTCCCGGCACCGTTTGGCGAGCGGTACGGTCAGCGAACCTGAACCGCAGCCTGTTTCCAGAATTACATCCTCATCCGTGACATCCAGAAAAGAAAAAGCATCGGCCTTGTTGCTTCGAAAGGAATTGAACAATTCTCTGCCGCCCTGAAATTTAGAGGACGCGAAATAATCCTGAATTTGTCGGTTCGACTTTCCTTCAATGGCCGCGAATATCCGCTCCCATTTTTCCGGCGCAATAGCTTCGACTGGATCATCTTTCCCGACAAAGGAAAGAATGCCTTCCCTGCGTTCCCAGTTCCGGGCGCATTTTTCACAGCGAATGTTGTCGGCCAGGATCGTCAGATTCGATTCACAGGACGGGCAATACAGTTGCATCATGAATAACGGCCCTTCAATAGCTTTCTTCAACAGATGCGAATAGCTACAATAAAAAATCAAACAAGTCCATGGATTTCAGGACGGCAAACAGGACTATCAACGGAAGATGGCCCGATTGGCTGATATTTCCTGGCCAATATTTCCTTGACAGAAAATACCTTGTTTCCTATGCTGCGCGGCAAAAAAGGACGTTCTTATCAACTCGATATCTTTTAATTCCTGGCAGTATCCTTTCTTTTTGTTGCCGGTTTTGATGGCTTACTGGCTGCTGCCGCACCGGACGAGAATTTTTCTGCTCATTCTGGCCAGCTACGTATTTTACGGCATCTGGGATCCGCGATTTCCCGCTCTGCTTTTAGTGCCCACCATTGTGGACTTTTTCGGAGCAAACGCCATCGACGGAAGGAAGATGGCGTCATGGAAAATGATTCTCTCGTCCGCGTTGCCCCTGCTATGGCTGGTGATCTGCGCGGGAACCGGCCTGTCTCAGATTCCTTCAGGCGAGTTGATCGCGGCATCATTGTTTGTTTTGCTGTTGACAATCGTCCATTCGCTGTTGTGGCTTTTGCAGGAAGAAATCAGGCGGAAAGCCTTTGTTGTTTTCAGCATTGCGACCAATTTGACCATCCTGGGATTTTTCAAATATTTTAATTTCTTTGCGGATTCAACAAAGAGCCTGCTCACTAACATGGGATTTCATGCCGGCTGGGTCTTGCCGCACATTATTTTGCCGGTTGGAATTTCTTTCTATACATTTCAGACGCTGGCTTACGTGATTGATGTTTACCGCAGACAGCAGAAAGCCTGCATAGACTTGCCGACCTACGCGCTATATCTTTCTTTCTTCCCCCAGATTCTCGCCGGTCCGATCGGACGGGCGCCGCAACTGATGCCGCAATGGCAGGAGCAGAAAATATTTTCACCGGTTTATCTGCATGACGGCGCAAGGCTCATTCTCATCGGCCTCTTTAAGAAGATTTTTGTGGCGGACAGCTGCGCGCTTCTGGCCAACGCCTGCTTTGACGCCAAAGAACCGCTGGGCGTGGCGTGGTCGGTTGTGGGAGCGCTGGCTTTTACTTTTCAGATCTACGGCGATTTTTCCGGTTACACGGATATGGCGCGCGGCTCGGCCAAATTGTTCGGCATTGACCTGATGATCAACTTCCGCTTTCCCTATCGGGCGAAGACGCCGGCGGAATTCTGGCGGCGGTGGCATATTTCGCTCTCCAGCTGGTTTCGCGATTATCTTTACATCCCGCTTGGCGGCAACCGCCTTTCTCAAAACAGAATGTTCCTGAATCTGATGATAACGATGCTGCTGGCCGGTCTCTGGCACGGGGCGGGCAACATGTTTATTGTCTGGGGCGCGTATTACGGGCTGTTGCTGATTTTATTCCGCTCCATTCCCGCGCTCAAAAATCTGGGGAAAAAAGGATGGCTATCCATTTTAGTGACTTTTGTTTTAACCATATTCGGATGGGCTATTTTCAGATCCCCTGACGCGCACGGCTTGATGCAATGGGCGGCGGGATTTCTGAAGATATCGTCGGAGCTGCCCTGGCTGGGGCCTGCCCTATGGCTGGTTATTCACGTTGTACCGCTCGGGCTGCTGCAATATTTAACGCGCAAAAAAGAAGATGAAAGTGAGCTGACCCATCTCGCATGGCCGGTCAGGGGAGTGGTTTATCTGCTGATCTTTCTCCTGACGGTTTCAACTTCTGCGCAGGACCAGGAATTTATTTATTTTCAATTTTGATGAAACTGTTCTCAAAATCATTTTTGCTTGTCATGGCGATGCTGCTAATCGGTGAAGCGTCCATAAGAATCTTCTGGTCGCGCAATATGTCGGGGCGGTTTGAATACGGCTATAATCTGACCTCGGGATTTGAAGAAGAAAAAGACGGCACGGTGAATCTGGTGCGCGCGGGCGGCCGGCGTTTTCATCCCCAGTCTTTCAAGATGCCCAAACCGGAAGGCGTTTTCCGGGTTTTTGTCATCGGCGATTCCGTTCCCCGCGGACCCAGCCGAAAAGAAGCCTACGCCCATCAACTGGAGAAGATACTCAAGCAGAAAGGCATCAGGGCGGAAGTGCTCAATCTGGCCGTGCCCGGATACGGGGCTCGCAGATCGCAGATTGTTCTGAAACAGGCACTGCGCTATCAGCCGGATTTAATCATCAAACATATCAACTGCTCCAATGAATATGAGGACGAGCGGGAATACCGGCGCGCGCAGGACTTTCAATCATGGCATCCGAAAAACTGGCTGATGAAAAGCGTCCTGCTGGCCAGGCTCTATGAAGCGCAGACTGAGAAAATTTTCTGGCAGCTTCTGCCCGCTAAAGTCCGGCTGCAAACCGGCGTGCAGGATGCCGACGCTGAAATCGCGGCTTCTCAAAATGACGAAAAAATCAAACAATGGCGGGACTTTGTAACGGCAAAGACGCTGGAAGACGCCCGCTTCATCAGAGAGGCCGGTGTCAGCGGCATTTTTATCAGTCAGGCCCGTTCCCGCAATATGGCCGGCGGCGGATATGATCTGGATGATCAGGGACTGGACGCTCTTCAGGAGAGCCTGGCCCGCAAAGGCATGCAAACGCTCTCCATTAAAGAACTGTTTGCTCAGGAGACCGATTTTAAAAAGCACTTTGCCGACAGCAGTCATCTTCACCCTTCCGGTCATCAGAAAATTGCCGAAGCCCTGGCGGACAAAGTAAACGCTTTGATCATCAGAAATGCCGCCCGCACGCCGGTTCAACCCGTTCGCTGACCAATATTTTCTTGACATACCGGGGGGCGTTTCCTATACTCCATCCGAAAAAAGTTAGTTCTTATCAATAGATATGAATTATTTCGGCAGGCAATAACGCATTATTCAGGACGGCAGGAAAAAATACAGGACAGACAGATGACGCAGCAACATTCTTCAAAAGGCCTTTCCGTTGTCATTATTACACGCAACGAAGAAGACAATATCCGGGACTGCCTGGAAAGCATCAGATGGGCCGATGAAATTATCGTCGTTGATTCCGCCAGTACCGACAGGACAGGCGATATCTGCCGGGAATACGGAGTGCGTTTTTTCATCGAACCGTGGGAAGGATTCGCGCGGCAGAAAAACAGCGCCGTCGGGAAAGCAACGCGGGAATGGATATTGAGTCTGGACGCCGATGAAAGGGTCACCCCCGAACTGAAAAACGAAATCATAGCCGTTTTGAACAGCGCTCATCCGAAAGACGGTTATTATATTGCCAGAAAAAATTTCTTCCTGGGACGCTGGATCAGGCGCTGCGGCTGGTATCCCGATTCTACCCTGCGTCTTTTTCAGCGGTGCAAAGGATTGTTCGGCATCCGGGAAGTCCACGAAGCGGTTGAACTCAAAGGCGTCTCCGGACACCTTCAGCATCCCATGGAGCATTACACCTATAAATCCCTGAGCGACTTCATGGTCAGGCTGGATCGCTATTCAACGCTGGCGGCGCAGGAACTGCTGAAAGAAAACAAGAAATACGGAATGCTGCATATCGTCTTTCGCCCTCTTTATACCTTCATTAATATGTATCTGATGCGACTGGGTTTTCTGGAAGGGTATTACGGGTTTATCATTTCCGGACTGTACGCTTTTTATACCTTTCTGAAATACATTAAGCTCCGCGAGCTGCAGGGCTCCCAGAAATGAAAATCGCGTTCATCAGAGAGAAATACACGGATTTCGGGGGCGCGGAACGGTATGTCTCGGCGCTGGCCGAAAATCTGGCCGGGCGGGGGCACGAGATCGATATTTTCTGCAGCGCCTGGAAAACCCGGGACAACCGTCAGACTGTTTCCGGATCAGATAAGGGCAGCTCCCGCATTACCCTGCGCGCCGTTCCGGTTTCCAGGGGGCCATCTTTCCTGCAAATCCTCAGCTTTGCTTTTAATGTCCGGGAACTTTTGCAAAAAGAAAACTACGATATTATTCACAGCTTCGAGCGCACCCTTTATCAAGATATTTACCGCGCCGGCGACGGATGCCATCGGGAATGGCTTAACCGGCGCAGAGCCATTGACCCACCTGGCAAAGCGCTGCTGCACCGTGTCAATCCATTGCATATGACACTGCTCTGGATTGAAAAACAGATTTTTAAAGAAGGCAACTATCAGGCTATTATGGCCAATTCTCAGAGAGGCAAGCGGGAGATTATGGATCTTTACGGGGTGCCGGAGGAAAAGATCCACGTCATCTACACGCCCGTGGACACAAAACGCTTCCAGGTTGAACAACGGCAGGTCATGAGAGACAGTCTGCGTAAAAAAATCGGCATCGGCCATGACTGTTCCCTGCTTCTCTATGTCGGCTCCGGTTTCCAGCGCAAGGGATTGCCGGCAGCACTGAAGGCTCTGGCGCGCCTGCGTTCTCCGGCGCACCTGATCGCCGTGGGCAAAGAAAGATTGTCGCCCTACAGACGTCTGGCAAAAAAACTGGGCGTCGCTTCGTCAGTTACGTTTACAGGTCCGCTCTCCGACGTGGCGCCCTATTATCTGGGAGCTGATCTCTTTATCTTCCCGACGATTTATGAACCCTTCAGCAACGTTTGCATTGAAGCGATGGCAGCCGGTCTGCCGGTGGTCACGTCCCGGATCAACGGCGCTTCGGAAGTCATCGTCGAGGATGAAAACGGATATATTATCGAGGATCCCCTTAACCCTGATGAAATTGCCGGCAAGATTGAGCAGGGGCTGGCCCTTTCCGGAGAACGGGTTGCGGAAACCAACCGCAGGATTCTGAACACGCTGACCTGGGACAACCATCTCGAACAACTGCTGGCCTTATACGAAACTGTCCGAAAAGCGAAGGGCGCTTCCGGGAGGTCGGAGAAATGACGGATAAAGCGCTTCGCATCCTCGTCATCAAGCTGCGATATCTGGGTGATGTTCTGCTGACCACGCCGGTCTTCGAGGCGCTGCGCCTGCGTTTCCCAGATGCTTATATCGCGGCTCTGGTCAACAGGGAAACGGAAGACATGCTGACGGACAATCCCGCCATCGACAGGATTTTTACCATGGAGCGGGATATAAAACTCTGGCCGGATTTGCAAAAACAGCGGCAGTTGATCCGGGATATCCGAAGCGAAAAGTTTGACGTGGCCATCGATCTGACTTGGAACGACCGCGCGGCGGTGCTGGCCAAGCTAAGCGGCGCCAGGAAAAGATTGAGTTATCTGGCCGGAGAGAAAAAATTGCTGCACCGCTCATCTTTGTTTACAGACCTGATTAAAGGCGAAAAAAATCTCCACATGGTCAAAAAACATCTGGAAATGGCCAAAGCCCTGCAGTGCGCGTCACTGCCGGGTAAAATCTCCCTCTATTGGAGCGAGAAAGATCAGAGAGACGCTGATGCGATATTGCAAGACAACAGCGTATCTGATAATCTGCCGTTCGTCGTGATGCACCCTTCATCCAGGGCGCTGCACAAGGTGTGGACCGCGGAAGGCTATGCTGCCGTCTGCGATTATTTATCGGAAAAACACGGCCTCCAGACCATCCTGATTTGCGGGAAGGATGAAAAAGAGCTTGACGGAAACAGGGCTGTTGGCGAGCTGGCCAGGACCCGCCCTGTGAATTTTGGCGGCAAACTGTCGTTGAAACAGACAGCCGTTTTATTGTCCAGAGCCGTTTTATTTATCGGGATTGATTCCGGGCCGATGCATATGGCCACCGCCGTCAATACGCCCGTGGTAGCCATCTTCGGTCCGTCGCGATCCTGGCGGTGGGGGCCGTGGGGTGAAGGCCACACCGTCATTCAAAAAGAATGGCCGTGCGTGCCCTGTGGCCGGCAGGGGTGCGAAGGAAAAGGAAGGAGCCGATGCCTCGATGAACTGACCGTTGCCGAGGTCATCGCGGTTCTGGATCAACAAATAGAAAAGATCAAGGCCGCAAGAGGCATGAAAACGGGTGCAAAGAAACCATGAGAGACATCGGCGCTTATGAGGGAACCAAAGGACTGGAAAAGCTGCTGCAGGAAATTCAGTCTGTTCTTGCACAAAAAAAGAAAGCCGTCGTTGCCATAGCCGGACTGCCCGGCTCAGGGAAAACCTACGTGGTCAAGAGATTTGTCCGGCTGGGTTTTGGCGCCTTCGGCCGAAAAGATATCCTGGTCATTGATGACAATACGATTTATTCCACACGCCTCTGGCGTTTGAAATGGGAGAAGCTCAAGATTGAGAAAAAAACATCTGGAAACCTTCTGGAGTCTTTCGACGCCAGGATCGTCTTTTTTTCCAACTGGGTTCCCAGCCGCTTTCTGCAATCGGCAGATTTATATGTCATCCTGCAACTGCCGGAGCCGGAACGCATTAGAAGGTTAAAGCAAAGAGAGAAAAATGCGCCTGAGAAATTTCATATTCAAAAAGAGAAAGACATCATCCCGATGGAAGAACCGTTTGACTGTCCGCAGGCCATGACGATCATCAACCGTTCGCGGGGTATGGTCCGGTGGCATTTGATGGGACTGATCAGGAGAATGTTCTCCTCCCGAAAGGAACTGAAGAGCTGATGAACACGCGTGGCGGACAGACAAAAACCGTGCTCTTCTGCGGCCCGATTGATGAGCCTTTAAATTCCGGCAGATATATGATTGCGGGAATGGAAAAGCTCGGCTATAAGGTCATCGGCTATGATTACCGGACAAACAGCCATTATGAAAACGATATTCTGAAAATCGTGGAGACAGAAAAACCGGATTTTGTCTTCACCCTGAAAGGGGAGAAATTTTCTCCCGATTATGTCCGGAAAATCAAGGCGTCCGGCTGCACCACCATTCTCTGGTTTACCGTGTTATTCCTGGAAGACTGGATGATTTCTCTGGCGCAAGAATTTGATTTTGTGCTGGTGAATGCCGACAACAACAGAATTTTTCTGGAGGGAAAGGGCGTCCGGAACGCGCACTGGTTTCATCAGGGTTTTGATCCGGAATTTTTTGGCATTACGAATTTGCCGGACGGGAATATTTCAGAGAACTATTATGCCAATGTGGCGATGATCGGCTCCATGGGAAAGCCCATTTATCAAAAACGCTCCGAATTGGTCGCTAGGCTCAGGCAGGAAAAAATTGACATTAAGTGGTGGGGCCCGCGGCTCAGTCGTCAATTAAGAAACCTCCGTTATTTCTGGACAGGCGTGCACCTTGCCTGGGCCGGCCGCGAGGTTTACATGAAGGATTTTGCGGACGTGATTCAACACACCAGAATTTTTATCG
>ENA-UPTA01004405-UPTA01004405.1-activated-sludge-metagenome-genome-assembly--contig:-NODE-4405-length-13337-cov-10.398961_pt1 | contig 13337 bp, 11 predicted proteins | sample MGYA00238184_ERZ773361 | MGnify/ENA primary metagenome ERZ773361 (study PRJEB29100, sample SAMN05720205) | activated sludge metagenome | isolation source: anaerobic digester from wastewater...
AGCCGCTATTCATGCGGGGCATCCCCGTCGAACCGAGCTGTCTTGGACAGCAGTGCGCGAGTCCACGAGCGCCCACCGCGCTACCAGGGAGCTCTTTCTCTATGGAAAGGAGGACCGGACCGAGGCAAGCTCACACCCTCACGCCGGCGTGACCCCGGGGGGAATGATCGTGAAAAACCGGGGTCCCAAGGTGCTGGAAATCGACAGCCAACGCGAAACGCCGGCCTTCAGGCCGGCGCTCCTGTTGACCGCCTTCCCTCAGCGGGTCAGCGGGGAAGGTCACGTGGCTCCGCGATCGGCCTATCAGGCCAACCGAGTTCTCAGAACGGGGCTGAGGGTTCAACTGGTTCTGGGCGCCCGAAGGTTAGCGGCGAGACGACTCCGCGGGCCGCGCCGGACACGCGCCCGAGAATGGGGGGCCATCGCACCGCACATCGTATTGGCCTGCGGGCCGGGCCGCGTCGGGGGCCTGCGGCCGCTGCGCGGCTCGCTTCGCGAGCCCTGGATCCGGCCCGGTCCCCGGGCCGTCCTCTGCTATCGGGGAGATGGCTCGCCATCTCCCCGATAGGAGGACGACGATCGGAAATAGCACCGCGAAGACCAGCGGGGCGCGCCCGCCCGCCCCGGAACACACCCGTTCGCTTACAGAGAAATCCTCGGCGGCACGCTCCTATCCGCTCGGCGTTGCGGAGGCGCTCGGAGCAGCTGCCTGGTCAATTCGAATGCGAAGATCCTCAATGAACTTCCTGTCGGCCCAGTTCGCGGCCCCGAAGATCCTGCTAACTACGGCGCCCGTATGATCAACAATCAGCGTCACTGGTACGGCTGTCCCCAGGCCGCTGATATCCGAGCCTGGAGCGAATCGGTATACAGGAAAACGAAGCGTGCGCGTGTGAAGAAACCCGCGGAGCGTAGTTGCGCTATCTCGGGAGATCGAAACGAACGCGAAATCGCGATGACCTTCGAAGCTCGCATAGAGAGTCTCGAGCGCTGGCAACTCGGCGATGCACGGTTGGCAGTAGGTCGCCCAGACGTTGATGAAGACGACTTTCCCTCTGAAGGTCGAGAGAGGGACGGAATGCCCCTGGGCATCCTCGAGGACAGCATTGAACTCCAGAAGCGATGTCGTCGCGGCGTTCGCGTTCATCCGAGGGACAGGAAGTGCATCTCCGCGGGCCACCCCGCCGCCTCCGGCTGCCAACGTCGGCGCGCCTTGGATTCCGTTCATCAGCTTCTTGAACAGTGCACCCGCCGAGTAGAAGCCGGCCGTAAACCCAAGGGCGAAACCGAAGACGACGCCTCCGAGCGCGAAGAGAAGACGGATCCGCCTCTCGAAACCCATCCGCGGCCGGCCGTCGCTCTGATGCGCCTCAGCGCCAGTAAGACTTAGCCGCACTGAACTCCCACGACGAGGCAGGCGCAGAAGAAGCCTTGGTTTCCAGGAACGGGTAGACACTGGCAGTCGCAAGAGAGGGTCTGGCAACAGCCCCAGCACTTAGAATTGTTGCACTTGTTGTTTGCGTCCTGCCTAGCGTTGTTACAGGAAATCGACCTACGGAAGTTGTAGCCCCAACCCGACACCGAAGGGCCGGTGCAGCTCCCCCCGAGTGTTCCACAGTTCGGGTTTGTCACGATGTCGCACGGGGGCTCTTGCTCGAAGTCGTCGGGGACGCGACCGTTCTCAGTTACCAGCTCGCCCGCCTCACCGACGAGCCTCAACGCTTCGCGGAAGTGCTCACGTCCGAGGACGGAGACATCGTCATCAGTCCCCTCGACAAGCAGCCACTGGCGGGCGGTGGAGTCGAACATCCAGGAGATCGCACGGCCGTCGGGAAGCTGAATCTCGACGAAGCCCAGCCTTTGCTGAAAGAGTACACGCAGCCCGCTGGCATCGGATCGGTCAGCATAGTGTGCCTCAATGAAGCCAGGCTTCTCCAGATCAAACTGAACCGATGCGATCTCTCTAGCTGCGGAATCGCGGACGTGAACGAGGGGCGCGGTTGAGCCCTGTTCCATTGTCACCTGAAGGTTCGATGAACTCGCTGGCTTCGTCTGATCCACTGAAAGTCGATCGGCGGCGACCGCCATCGGCGCAGAGCAGAGGATCGCGAGCCCGAAGAGTGCATGGTGGATCGAGGTGTTCGTGCGAAGAAATGGTGATAACACAGTCTTCTCCTCGAAACGTGAATTGCGAGCATGAAGCTCGGCTTGGTGACGAGAGGGTACTCGATAGAACGAAAGGCAACAAGAAGAATGGCGGCATCGAGATTCCTTCTCGCTGACTGATTGTGGATGTTCGTATGCCGCAAGTACCGAATGGGTAGGTCGGAAAGGCCTGCGGCCGGCGCCAATGAGTGGGTGGGAGACGGGGGGAAGCGTGCGGCAGGTCGGTAGCGCTCCGATGGCTCGAGCGTCAATACAGGCCAAACAATGACCTCGTTCGCTGGGCGTGGCGAGAAGCGGATCTCCCGGCGATCTGAACGAGCAGTAGGGTAAGACAGCGCAACTGATGCCTGGGGTCGAGCCCAAGGCGCAACATGCTCGTGCGTTCGTGGTTCCTTGCCCGGAGTACGCTCCGAGCCTGCCGACCGACGCGGAGAGCAAGGCGCCTCGGGTCCTCGCCGCTAGCGCGCCAACGGCGAGTCCCGCTGCGCGCGCGGACTCGGCCGTTACGTTCCCACCGGAGGTGCCACGCGCGAGTGGCCCTGTACGTCCGCCGATCGACGACCGACCTCCATCCCGACAGCCTCGAAGCCCAGGAAGAGCGCTTCCGATCACACGCCACGGAATCGGGGCACGAAGTCGTCCGCGTCTACAGCGACAGCGCCTCCGGCAAACGCGTCGAGAAGCTGGACGCTTTCCAGCGTCTCATCGGGGACGTCAAGCGAAAGCCGGACTTCGGGGCCATCCTCGTCCGCGACGTCAGCCGCTGGAGCCGAGCCGAGAACACCGACGAGGCTGGCTACTACGAGTTCATATGCCGCTCCCACGGCGTCCAGGTCCTCTACGCCGACGAGACCTTCGGACCGGAGCAGTCCCCCTACGCCCTCCTCCTGAGGTCCGTGAAACGGGCCATGGCGGCCGAGTTCAGCCTCGAGAAGGCCCGGGTCGTCCGCTCCTCCCACGCACGCCTCGTGCGGCAAGGCTTCTGGCCGAGCGGATCGGTGCCGTTCGCCATCGAGCGCGTCCTCGTCGACGACGCCGGAAACACCCTCGGCACCCTCGAACACGGCGACCACAAAGCCCTCTCGAACCAGAGGGTCAAGATGGCCCCGGGGGACCCCACGCAGGGCGCGAAGAGCCCGGAGACGCGAAACGCCGGCATCGCTGCCGGCGGTCGACGGGAAGACGCGGAAGGGAATGGCGTCCCATTGGTTCTCAGGGATGGAGTGCTCCAGAAGGGGATTCGCCGGGCTCCCTTGCGTGCCGTCTCCGTAGTACTGCACGGAGTACTGGTTCCCGAACAAGTCGCCCGCGAGGGTCGTGTGATAGGCGGGCACGGTCTCCGCGTGATCCAAGTCGGTCGGAAGGGACGTCCCGAGAATCGGATATCGCCCTCCGCGAAATCCCATTACTCGGAAAGTGCCGTCCGGGAAGTAGACCGTCGGATGGCCTCCGTGCTCCGGATCGATCGGATCGAGTCGCAGGAAGCTGCCGTCGTGGGTGTAGGCGAAGCAGTGCCCCGCACCATGTTCGGTCGGGCCGAAGCACTTTGGGGGATGCGTCGGCTCGCAGGCGGGATCAGAAATGCTGCAGGAGGATTCGACGAGTCGGTCGTAGAACTCATGGATTCCCCCGTCGGTGTCCTCGTACGCCCAGCGGGTCGAACCCATGCCATAGACCGCGTCGTCGACGAGAGGCGCCTCCGGGGTGCTCGGCTGCCAGTAGTCGATGCTCCCGCGGGGGATTCTCGTCTCGACGGGCCCGAGCCGACCGAAGTGAAGGCGCCAACCGGGGCCAATCGCTCGGTCGCCAGTGGGGTGCTCCTCATTCTCCTTACAAACGCGCCACACCTTCTCTGCCTGGCTGTTGTAGACGAGCGCGGGGGCAATGGAGAGCAGAGGCCCGACGGCGACCGGCTCGCCGATCGGAATGAGGTCGTGAAGGTTGCCGTTGAAGAGATTGATGTCGTCGGACCCAGAGCTCGAGTAGAGGGTCTGGGCACTGATCCCTGCGGCGCGGTTGGGGTGATCGCCCTGTCCGAGGATCGGCGTCGCAAGACATGCGGCCAGCAGAGGACCGACAACTGCGGGACGGAACTTCAAGCATGTTCCTTTCGGGGTTGGGCTGAGTAGATACTCAGTTGGCTCTTGGGCGGCCGTGATGACGTCTTCACGCAGGGCACTTCAGATGGCGCCCGCGGGCGAGGCGGGCGAATTGGGACCGCGTCGGACCGGAAAGGGGCGAGACGAGGGACGTGCCCAATCACGCTTCACCGCCCGGGCTCGCCGAGAGGGTGGCCCTCAACGCCTCCTCCGTCACGAACTCAAGAAGCCCGATCCGGTCCCGATAGAGCTCGCCGCGGAGGATCACCTCCCGGCCCTTCTCGGCGAGCCTGCCGATTCCCGGGAGGGAGCCGACGACGAGAACGTCGGTTTCGGGGGTCAGGTCAACATCGATCCGCCCGCCCCGTGCTCGAACCTCCTCCTGTAGAGCGTGAAGCTCCTCTCCCGATAGCCCGCACGCGAACGCGAACGAGCGACCGGCGATTAGGATGGACTTCGGGGCTCCTCGCGCCCGAGGCGGGTCGTCCCTGAAATGCACACACAACTCCCTTCCAGGAGGACGGTCTGGAGAGCGAGCCCCAGGCATCGCCGTCCCCCTACCTCTGATGAGTGATCTGGAGGGGTGAAAGTGCCCCTGGCTCGAAGAAATATTTCTGCTCCAGCGCCGGGACCCTGCGGCATTCGTCGCGCCTGCGTCTCAACAATCCGCCGCGTCGGGCCTCCGGAAGTGGCTCGGAACGAGTGGCAGCGCCCCACCTTTCCCTCCGGAGGTGCCGCATGAAAGTGGCCCTGTACGTCCGCCGCTCGACGATCGACCTCCAGCCCGACAGCCTCGAAGCGCAGGAAGAGCGCCTCCGATCACACGCCGCCGCCTCGGGGCACGAAGTCGTCCGGGTCTACAGCGACAGCGCCTCTGGCAAGCGCGTCGAGAAGCGCGACGCTTTCCAGCGTCTCATCGGGGACGTCAAGCGAAGACCGGACTTCGATGCCATCCTCGTCCGCGACGTCAGCCGCTGGAGCCGGGCCGAGAACACGTCGGCAACACCCTCGGCACCCTCGAGCACGGCGACCACAAAGCCCTCTCGAACCAGCGGATCAAGATGGCGCCGGGGGACCCCACGCAGGGCGCGAAGGGCCCGGAGACGCGAAACGCCGGCATCGCTGCCGGCGTTCGTCGATCCGCAGGCCCCTCGCGGGCCGACGGGGAAAGTACGATGGCTCCGCAGGTAAGACTCGAACTTACAACCCTTCGGTTAACAGCCGAATGCTCTACCATTGAGCTACTGCGGAACGTTCTCGAAAGAGCGGCCGCGGAGGGCGGACCCTGCGCGGAAGGCGGAGTCTAGGAGACCGGGTGGCGGAGCGTCAAGCGAGGGGCCGAGGCGGGCATTTCCGGCCCGGAGCCGTCGATCGGTGACCGATCCGCGCCCCAGGGGCCGCTTCGCCCCGTCTCCGACCGGCCCGCTTCACCTCGGCAGCCTCGTCGCGGCGCTGGGTTCGTGGCTCTTCGCGCGGCGAGCGGGGGCCGAGTGGATCGTCCGGATGGAGGACCTCGACGGGCCGCGCGTCGTGCCGGGGGCGGCCGACGAGATCCTTCGCGCGCTCGAGCGCTACGGACTGACTTGGGACGGCGAGGTCGCGGTCCAGTCGCGGCGGACGGTGTTCTACGAGGAGGCGCTCGCGCGGCTTCGGGCCGCGGGCCACGCGTACGACTGCGGCTGCACGCGAGCGGAGGTGGCCCGGGCGGCGGGGGCGCCCGACGCCGCGGACCCGGTCGACGCGGCCGGGGCGGTCTACGCCGGGACTTGTCGGGCGGGTCTCCCGGCGGGGCGCGCGCCGCGCGCGGTACGGTTCCGCGTCCCGGAGGGAATCGTCGCTTTCGGGGACCGCGTCCACGGCCGAATCGAAGAGGACGTGGCGCGCGCGGTGGGGGATTTCGTGGTGAAACGGGCCGACGGGCCGTTCGCCTACCAGCTCGCCGTCGTCGTCGACGACGCGGCGCAGGGGGTGACGGAGGTCGTCCGGGGCGGCGACCTCCTTTCGTCGACGGCGCGGCAGATCGCGCTCCAGCGGGCGCTCGGCCTCGCGACTCCGTCGTACGCGCACCTGCCGCTCGTCCTCGGCGCCGACGGGAAGAAGCTCGGAAAGCGCGACGGCGCGCTCCCGCTCGAGACGCTCGACGAACGGCGCGTCGCGGAGTCGCTCGCCCTCGCGCTCCGGCTCCTCGGGCAGGAGGTCGCGGGGGAGGCGCCGGGCGAGATGCTCGCGGCGGCGGCGCGCTCGTTCGACGTGACGCGGGTCCCGACGGGGCCGCTCCGCGTCGCGGCGGACGGCGGGATCGTCAGCGGCGCGTAGGCCGGCGTCGGCCCGGCCCGGGCGACGTCAGGACGGAGGCCGCCTCGCCGACCTTCCGCTCGAACGCGGCGAGGTCGTTCCGCGCGACGAGCGCGCGCCAGGTGGCGAGCTCCTCCGCGAGGAGGTCGAAGAGGGCGGGCGTGGCGGGGTTTCGCGCCTGGATCAGGAGCGTCAGGTCGGGGGACTGGCGGAGGATCGGCGCGGCGAGGAGGACGAGATTGCGGAAGCTCGTCGAGGCGAGGCCGTCGAGGCCGGTGGCGCTCACGCCCCCGCGCGCGAGGACGGAGCCGGCGAGGAGGGAGAGGAGGTGGGCGAGGCCGAGCGTCGTCGCGATCCACGGGTCGTGCGCGCCGATCGGCATCGTCGCGAGCTTCAGGCCGTGGCCGGAGAAGAGACGCGCCACGTCGCGCGCGGCCGCCTCGTGTCCGGCGTTGCAGACGATGAGGTTCTGCCCCGCGAGCGAGCGGACGCCGGGGCCGAACATCGGGTGGGCCGAGGCGACGCGGAGGCCGCGCCGGGCCGCCTTCGCGTAGAGCGGGAGGAGCGGCCCCTTCACGCTCGCCACGTCGAGGACGAGGCCCGGGGGCGAGAGGGCGAGGAGCTCCGCGAGGACGGCGGGCGTCGCCTCGAGCGAGACGGAGACGACGACGGCGTCGGCCTCGGCGGCCGTCGCGAGCGGGACCGACGGGAAGCCGGCGAGGCGCCGGCCGGGGTCGTGGACGGCGAGGGCGTGGCCGGCGGCGCGGAAGGCGCGCGCGAGCAGGCGCCCCATCCGCCCCGCGCCGCCGACGACGAGGACGGTCCGAAGGGGCGCGGCGGCGCGGCGACGTCCGGACGCCGCCGGCGTCCCGTTCCGTCGGGCGGCGGCGCGCCGGGGCATCGCGCTACCGCGCGACGCGGAGGAAGCGCTTGCCGAGCCTCACGTAGCGCGCGGCGCCCGGCTCGAGCGCGAACGGCTCGGCGGGGTTGTCGGCCTTCGTGAAGGCGACGCCGTCCCCGGAGGTGGCGACGGCTCCCTCCTTCACCTTCTGCCGCGCGACGTTCTTGCTCGGGGCGAGGCCGACGGCGACGAGGAGCGAGGCGAGGTCGGCAGGGGCCGGGTCGGGTAGGGAGACGGTCTCGGCCTTCACGGGCCCTTCGGCCTTCGCGAAGCGCCGCTCGAACTCCGCCTCGGCCGCGGCCGCCGCGTCGGCACCGTGGAAGTCGGCGACGAGCTGGCGGGCGAGGTCCATCTTCACCCGTTTCGGGTGCTTCGCACCCGAGGCGACGTCGGCCTTCAGGGCGTCGATGTCGTGCGGGAAGAGGTCGGTCAGGAGGGTCCACCAGGTCCACATCATGTCGTCCGAGACGGACATGACCTTCCCGAAGATCTCGTCGGGCGGGTCGCTCACGCCGACGTGGTTCCCGAGCGACTTCGACATCTTCTCGACGCCGTCGAGGCCGACGAGGAGCGGCGTCGTCATGACGCACTGCGGGGCGAGGCCGTAGCTGCGCATCAGCTCGCGGCCGACGAGGAGGTTGAAGAGCTGGTCGGTGCCGCCGAGCTCGACGTCGGCCTCGAGGAAGACCGAGTCGTAGCCCTGGCAGAGCGGATAGAGGAGCTCGTGGACGGAGATCGGCTGGCCCGCCTTGAAGCGCTTGGAGAAGTCGTCCCGCTCGAGGAGCTGGGCGACGGTGTAGCGCCCCGCGAGGCGGATGAGGCCGTCGGCCCCGAGCGCGCCGAGCCAGCGGGAGTTGAAGTCGACGACGGTCGTCTCCGGGTCGAGGATCTTGAAGACCTGCGTCTTGTAGGTCTCGGCGTTCGCGAGGACCTCGTCCTTCGTCAGCTGCGGGCGGGTCGCCTTCTTCCCGGTCGGGTCGCCGATGAGGCCGGTGAAGTCGCCGATGAGGAAGATCACCTCGTGGCCGAGCTCCTGGAAGTGGCGCATCTTCCGGAAGACGACGGTGTGGCCGAGGTGGAGGTCGGGCGCGGAGGGGTCGAAGCCGACCTTGACCCGGAGCGGCTTGCCGCTCTTGCGGGAGGCTTCCAGCTTCGCGGCGAGCTCGTCCTTCTGGACGCACGTCTCGACGCCCTTGAGGAGGAGCTCGAGCTGATCGGGGACGGGAGCGAAGTTCGGCACGCGCGGATTCTAGTGGCCGAGAGGCCCGGGGCGGGCGACGGAGCGCCGGCGGCCTCCGTACACTCCCGGCGTGGAGACGGAAGACCTCAACCGCCTCATCCGTTCCCTGAACGCGGCCGAGGAGGGCCCGGCGGGGGAGGAGCCGCTCGTGGAGCACGTGCGGGAGCTCGAGGCGGCGGAGGCCGTCGGGCTGCGAACGGGTGCTCCGATTGCGGATGGGGAGCTCTCCCCGCGCCTCGCGGCGCTCCTGACCGAGACGGTTCGCCGCGGCGGGACCGACCTCCTCCTCGTCCCCGGGGCGTGGCCCGTCCTCCGCCTCCACGGCTCGCTCGAGCCGGTCTCGGCCGCGGCCGGCGAGCCGCTCGGCCCGTCGGAGGCGTTCGACCTCCTCTCCCCGTCGCTCTCGGCCGAGCGCCGCCGGCGGTACGGCGCCGAGGGGGCCGTCGACCTTTCCGTCCGTCTCGGCGCGCTCGGGCGGTTCCGCGTGAACCTGCACCGGACCCGGCGCGGCACGGCCGCGGCGATCCGCGTCCTGCCGAAGCGGATCCCGCCGCTCGCCGAGCTGGGCCTCCCCGAGTCGCTCTACGACCTGACGAAGGCGGCGCGGGGCCTCCTCCTGGTGACGGGCGCGACCGGTTCGGGGAAGACGACGACGCTCGCCGCGCTCGTCGACCGGATCAACCGGACGCAGAAGCGGCACGTCGTGACGATCGAGGACCCGGTCGAGTACGAGCACGCGCACGGCGCGTCGATCGTCGAGCAGGTGGAGGTGGGGGCCGACGCGCCGACGTTCGCCGCGGCGCTCGTGGCGGCGCTCCGGCAGGACCCCGACGTGATCCTCGTCGGCGAGATGCGCGACCTCGAGACGACGCGCGCGGCGCTCACCGCCGCCGAGACGGGGCACCTCGTCCTCGCGACGCTCCACACGAACGACGTCCCGCAGACGGTCTACCGGATCACCGACATCTTCCCGGCCGAGCAGCAGGCGACGGTGCGACACCAGCTCTCGCTCGCCCTCTCGGCGGTCCTCTGCCAGCAGCTCGTCCCGAGGGCCGACGGGAAGGGGCGCGTCGTGGCGGCGGAGCTGATGCTCGCGACGGACGGCGTGAGGGCGCACGTCCGGAAAGGGACGTTCCACCAGCTGCACACGGAGCTGACGCTCGGCCGCCGACTCGGGATGGTGACGATGGAGGAGTCGCTCGCGCGGCTCGTCCGCTCGGGTGCGATCACGGAGGCCGAGGCGCGCCTGCGCGCCGCGCACCCCGACGACCTGGCTGCCCACCTCCGGTAGGGCGGCTTACTCGCTCCCGAGGCAGCTCTCGAGGACGCGGGTCGTTCCACCGGGGCGGATGTCGAAGGTGACCGTCATCGCGCAGCCCGACTCGGGGTGGGCGAGCCGGGCGCGGTAGGCGCCGGGCGGGAGCGGGAGGCTCGCCGGGAGCGGGCGGGGGCCGGCGACGCGGCGGCCCGCCTCGTCGACGACCTCCTCGAGGACACCGCCCGGGACGAGCGCGACGAGGAGGCGGCCGGCGGGCGCGCCGGCGGCGGACGGGGGACCGGTGTCCCTCCCCGCGATCGCCGGGCGGAGGCCTTCGGCCTCGGCGGCCGGCTCGGGAGCGGAGACGACGACGTGGAGGGCGAAGGCGAGCGCGGCCACCAGGGCGGCGATGCCGAAGATGAGGACGACGCGTCCGAGGAGGAGCTCGCGGGTCAGGAGCCGCGCGGCGGGCGCGAGGGCCGGGGCGGGAGCGACGGGGACGTCCTCGACGGGGGCTTCCGCTGGCGGGGTCGCCGCCTCCGGGAACGGTGCGTCGGCGCCGGCGCCGTCCTGACGGGGCTCGGGCGGTGGGACGTGGTCGAACGGGGCGAGCTCGGCCTTCTTCTGCTCGAGCTCGCGGTGGACGGGGCGCACCTCGTCGAGCGCCTGCCAGAGGGCGGCGACGATCTCCTCCCACGAAGAGGGGCGGTCCTCGCGGCGGCGGGCGGTCATCCTCTCCACGAGCGCGAGGAGCTTCGGCGCGGGTCCGCCGCGGGCGGGGGGGAGATCGAGGCGCGGCCAGGAGCGCGTCAGGTGCGCGTTCACGATCTCCGGCAGCGTCGTCGCGGCGACGGCCTGCCGGCCGGCGAGGAGCTCCCAGACGGTGAGGCCGAAGGAGTAGACGTCGGCGCGAAAGTCGAGCGTCTGCCCCTTCGGGAGACCGAGGAGCTGCTCGGGCGGGGCGTAGGAGAGCTTCCCGAGGAAGGCGCCGTGCTGCGTCAGGCCTCCGGCCGCCGCCGAGGCGAAGAGGTCCTTCGCGACGCCGAAGTCGATGAGCTTCGGGGCGAAGCGGCCGTCCTCCATGGCGACGAGGACGTTGTCGGGGGCGACGTCGCGGTGGACGATGCCGCCGCGGGCGACGGCGGCGAGCGACTCGGCGATCGGGATCAGGATCGGGATCAGCTCCCAGGCCGGACGGAGCGCGAACTGGGAAAGCGGGGCGCCGCGGACGAGCTCCATCGCGAGCCAGCCGTAACCGTCGAGCGTGACGCCCCAGTCGTGGAACTTCGGCAGCGCCGGGTGGGAGAGGCGCCCGAGGAGCTCGGCCTCCCGCTCGAACCTCTCCTGCGGCCGGAATTCAGGGTCGAGGTCGGCGAGGCTCGTGATCTTGAGCGCGACCTCGAGGCCGTCGGCGTCGCGCAGGGCGCGGAAGACCCCGGAGAGACCGCCCCTTCCGAGGCGCTCGAGGATGGTGTAGCCGCCGACGAGGTTCGGGCGGACGTTCACGGGAGCATCTTCTCAGGAGTCGGTCCGGGGGCGGAGGGCGCGGGGCTTCGCCCCGCGCCCTCACCGCGGGGCCGGAGGGGCGGTCGGCACCGGCTCGACCGGGAGGGGGACGGGTGCGGTCGTCTCCTGCCGGAGCCTCTCGATCTCCGCCTGCTGCAGGGCCCGGTCGGCGGCGCGCTCCCGCTCCATCTGCTCGAGCTGCCGCTGCAGCGCCTCCTTGTCGGCGGCGAGCGCGTCGAGCGCGCGCTGCATCCGCCCCTCGAGGTCCTTCCGGCGGGCGTCGGCGTCGCCGAGACGCCGGCGGAGGTCGGAGACGGCCTTCTCGCTCGCGCCGGCGGTCTTCTCGAGCTCGCCGAGCTTGCGGGCGACCTCGGCCGACTCCGCGGCGAGCGCGTCGCGCTCCTGCCGCATCTCCTCGACGCGGGTGCCGAGCTCCTTCCGGACGCCCTGGACGCTCTCGTCGGCGGCGCGCGTGACGTGAGCGACGGTCTGGCGGGTGCGCCAGACGTTGTAGCCGAGCGCGAAGGCGAGAATGACGAGCGCCGCTCCCGTCAGCAGGAGCCCGATCTTCAGAGAGCGGGTCGCGCTCGTGATCGTGTCGGCGACGACCTCGCGGACGAAGACGGTCCCCTTCTCGACGAAACCGGAATCCCCCTGCTCGCGGGCCTTCGAGAGGGCGTCCTGGATCATGACCATGACCGTCTTCGGCCCGACCGGCTTCTCGCCCGAGGCGGTCAGGACGCTCCGGCGCCGCGAGCCGGTGTCCTCGGCCCGCCGGCGGGAGGCGGTGTCGTCGGCGCGTGATGGCTCGGCGACGGGGAAGGGCTGCGGGGCGGTGAAGGGAAGCTCGGCGGAGACGCGCCTCACGGTGAAGACGGGGCCCCAGGCGCCGAAGCGGACCTCGCCGCCGTCGGGGACCGGATGGTCGAGCGGGAACTCTCCCTGCGCGGAGAGGTCGCGGTTGCCGGCCGAGCGGATCCGGAACCCGGAGCCCTCGGCCGAGATCTCGATGACCCGACCGCGAGCTCCGCCGTCGCCGGGCGCGGCCGGGTCGACCCGGAGATCGACGCCCTCGGCGTCGCCGACGCGGACGACCTCCCCGGGGAACGAGAAGTCACGATCGGTGAGAGACCCGGAGAGGAACCGGACGACGATCGGCATGGCGGCCTCCTCCGCCCGTGGCGGCGGAATGTGTACCGGGATTATCCGCCCGGGGCCCGCGCCCGGGTCAGCCCAGGATCTTCTCGAGGCGGGCGAAGAGGAACTCGAGGGCGACGGCGTTCTCGCCCCCTTCGGGGATGATCAGGTCGGCATAACGCTTCGACGGCTCGACGAACTCGAGGTGCATCGGCCGGACGGTCGACTCGTACTGGGTGACGACGCTGTCGAGCGTCCGGCCCCGCTCGGCGATGTCGCGCCGGATGCGCCGGATGAGTCTCACGTCGGCGTCGGTGTCGACGAAGATCCGGACGTCGAAGAGCGTCCGGAGCGCGGGCTCGGCGTAGATGAGGATCCCGTCGACGAGGATCACCTTTCGCGGCTCGATCCGGCGCGTCTCCGGCGCGCGCCGGTGCGTCTTGAAGTCGTAGACGGGGACCTCGACCGTCGCCCCGCTCTTCAGGGCCTTCAGGTGGCGCACGAGGAGGTCGCTCTCGAGCGAGTCGGGGTGGTCGAAGTTCTTGTGGTCGAGGACGTCTTTCGGGAGGTCGACCCAGTCGCGGTAGTACCAGTCGTGGGAAAGGATCGCGATGCGGTCCTCTCCCACCCGGTTGCGAATGGCGTTCGCGACGGTCGTCTTGCCGGAGCCGGTGCCGCCCGCGACGCCGATGGCGAGGGGCGCCGCGGTCACGCGGCGCCCTCCGCCGGGCGGGT